>Ga0209483_1001841_pt1 | contig 15550 bp, 14 predicted proteins | sample NGEPerA_FD_184508 | JGI IMG/M metagenome (GOLD analysis project Ga0209483, IMG submission 184508) | Arctic peat soil microbial communities from the Barrow Environmental Observatory site, Barrow, Alaska, USA - NGEE PermafrostL2-A... | ecosystem: Environmental > Terrestrial > Soil > Wetlands >... | reverse complement strand
ATCCAGAGGTCGGTCGCGCCGAGGTCGATGCCGCAGGCCACAGCCCTTGTAGATATGGCAGCCTTTCTCATGTCGCGAGCCTTGCATTTAGGCAGAGAAGCGACCGAGTCGTCGCTTACGAGAGTTCCGGCGGCCCGGTGGCAAATACCAGCAGTCTGTTTCAAGAAGTTCCGGTCGGGGCGCCGGGATTCGAACCCGGGACCTCCTGCTCCCAAAGCAGGCGCGCTAACCAAGCTGCGCTACGCCCCGGCGTCACTACGGTAGTAGACCGTGGCTCGACCACGGCCCGATCGAGTCGACGCCCTGTCCCGTTAGTCGTAACCCCGGGGGACAGTAAGCTTCGATCTTCGTATGCGAACCTCTGCCGAAGTACTCGAAGGCAACACAGTCAAACTCACGGTTGAGGTTGATGAGTCCGACATCGCCCAGGCGGAGGCCGAGACGCTCACGCGCCTGACGAAAGAGATCCAACTGCCAGGCTTTCGGCCCGGCCACGTGCCGCGGCGGATCATTCAGTCTCGACTTGGCGTGAAAGGCATTCGCGACGAGGTCCTTCGCGACAAGCTCTCGGACTACTACGCCGAGGCGATTGAGGCCGAAGATCTCGACGTGATCGTGCCACCGCAGCTCGACATCACCTCCGGCGAAGAAGGCGGACCTGTCGTCTTCACTGCGACGGTGGAGGTTCGGCCTGAGGTTCTCGTGCCCGGCTACGCCGGAATGGCCGTCACCGTTCCGAGTCCGATCACCTCTGAGGAGGACATCCAAGAGCAGCTCGATCGGATGCGTGATCAGTTCGCGACGCTGGCAGAAGTTGACCGACCCGCGGCTGACGGGGACCTCGTCACGCTCGACATTCATGGCACGCGCGACGGCGAATCCGCAGAAGGGCTGACCGCGGACGACCTCGTCTATCAGGTCGGCACGGGCGGCATCGTCGAGGGAACCGATGAGCACTTGGTGGGTGCGAAGGTCGGCGACACCTTCGAGATGGACGCCGAGGACGCTCCTGATGGTCCAGCACACCTCGAGATCGCGGTGAAGCAGATCCGAGAGAAGGTTCTGCCCGAAGCCGACGATGAGTTCGCCGCAGACGCCTCCGAATTTGACACGATCGCCGCGCTTCGAGACGACCTCGTCACCCGAATGGGATCGGTCAAGCGCTTTCAGGCCACGGTCGCGATCCGGGAGAAGATCGCCGAATCGCTCGCCGAGCTCGTAACCGAGGAGCCGCCAGAGGCGCTCGTCGCCGAGCAGCGTGACCAGCTGGTGCAGGACTACGGCTACCGGCTCTCCCAACAGCGCGTTGGCCTCGCAGAGTACCTCGAGGCAATTGGCCAGGCCCCTGAGGACTTCGTCGCAGGACTCACCGAACAAGCGGCCAAGGACGTAAAGATCGACCTCGCACTCCGGGCCATTGCAAAGGCTGAGGATCTAGAACCGGATGAATCCGAGATCGATGAAGAGGTAGTGCACCTCGCCGGGCACGCCGAACAAAGCCCTGCTGAAATGCGGCAAATGCTCGAAGCGAATGGCCGGATGTCATTGTTGCGTTCGGAGATCCGTAAGACCAAGGCAATGACTTGGCTCGTGGAGCACGTCGCTATCCTCGACGAGGCAGGCAATGAGGTCGATCGCGAGTCGCTTCGCGTCGAGATTGGCCAGACGAGCGGCCAACACGATCACGGAGATGATGACGAGCATGACGAACACGATCACGACGAACACGATCACGAGGAGGAGTGACGATGAGTGCCTATAACTACCTGGTCCCGACCGTCGTTGAGTCCTCTGCCCGGGGAGAACGTGCGTACGACCTCTACTCGCGACTGCTTCGTGAGCGGATCATCTTCATCGGTACGCCGATCGATGACACCGTTGCGAACCTGGTCTGCGCGCAGATGTTGTTCCTCGAGTCCGAGGATCCCGAGAAGGACATCAACCTCTACATCAACTCACCCGGTGGCGATATCACGGCGCTGTTCGCGATCTACGACACCATGAAGTTCGTCCGACCGGACAAGTCGACCTTCTGCTTCGGCCAGGCTGCTTCTGCGGCCGCGGTGCTCCTGGCGTCGGGAACCCCTGGGAAGCGATTCGCTCTCCCACATGCTCGCATCTTGTTGCACCAGCCCTACGGTGGAGCAGCGGGTCAGGCCACTGACATCGAGCTGCAGGCCAAGGAGATCCTTCGCATGCGGGACATGTTGAACGAGATGCTCTCGAAAGACACCGGCCAAGAGGTGGCACGAATCGCTCGTGACACGGACCGGGACTTCATACTCAGCGCTGCTGAGGCGAAGGACTACGGTGTCATCGACGAAGTCATCGCCGCGAGAGACACTGTCGAGACCGCAATCGCCGCCGTTGGCGCTGCCTGACCAAGGAGGGGGACGTGGCCAAGTTCGGCGACGGGGGAGAACTCGTCAAGTGCAGCTTCTGCGGTAAGTCTCAAAAGCAGGTCAAAAAGCTGATCGCAGGCCCTGGGGTCTATATCTGCGACGAGTGCATCGAGCTCTGCAACGACATCATCGAAGAAGAGCTCTCAGAGACCTCTGATGTGCACTTCGAGGACATCCCAAAGCCGCGAGAGATCTTCGAATTCTTAAATGACTACGTCATCGGCCAGGACCAGGCGAAGAAGATCCTCTCGGTAGCGGTCTACAACCACTACAAGCGGATCCAGGCTGGCAACTCGGGCGACTCCGAGGTCGAGCTTGCGAAGTCGAACATCTTGCTGCTCGGCCCGACTGGGTGCGGCAAGACGCTGCTTGCCCAGACGCTGGCTCGGATGTTGAACGTGCCCTTCGCCATCGCTGATGCCACGGCGCTCACCGAGGCGGGCTACGTCGGCGAGGACGTAGAGAACATTCTGCTGAAGCTGATCCAGGCCGCCGACTACGACGTGAAGAAGGCCGAGACCGGCATCATCTACATCGACGAGATCGACAAGGTCGCACGAAAGAGCGAGAACCCGTCGATCACCCGAGACGTCTCTGGCGAAGGAGTGCAACAGGCGCTCTTGAAGATTCTCGAGGGAACGACCGCTTCGGTGCCACCACAGGGTGGGCGAAAGCACCCGCACCAAGAGTTCATCCAGATCGACACGACCAACATCTTGTTCATCTGCGGCGGAGCCTTCGCCGGTCTCGATCGGATCATCGAGTCTCGTGTCGGCCAAGCAGGCATTGGCTTTCGTGCTGACATGCGTCGCGCCCGCAAGGCCGACGACACCAATCTCATGTTGCAGGTGCTCCCAGAGGACCTGTTGAAGTTCGGCCTGATCCCCGAGTTCGTGGGTCGGCTTCCTGTTGTGTCGGCAGTTGCGAACCTGGATCGCGCGTCGCTCGTTCGAATTCTCGTTGAGCCGAAGAACGCGTTGGTGAGGCAGTACCGCCGGACGTTCGAGCTCGACAATGTCGAGCTCGAGATCACTGAGGACGCGCTCGAGGCGATTGCTGATCAAGCGCTGCTCCGCGGAACTGGCGCCCGTGGTTTGCGCGCCATCCTCGAAGAGGTGCTGACCGAGGCCATGTTCGACCTCCCGAGTCGCTCCGACGTCGGAAGATGCGTCGTCGATCAGGCCACCGTGCTTGAGCGAGTCGCACCGGCACTTCTGCCACGTACGGCCGTTGAGAAGAGTGACCGGCCAAGACGCGTCGCTTCGTGATCCGGCGCCTTTGATGGCGCGATTCAAATGAGCGACGACGCGCAGCGCTCGCTCGGTGAGCTGCTCGCGTGGCTCGATCGCCACATAAACCTCGAAGCGATCGAACGCGGTCTCGCCGGTCGTTCCGCGGAGCCGACGCTCGATCGCATCCGGGCGCTCTGTGCTGCTCTCGGCGATCCGCAGGCGAACTATCCAGCTATCCACGTCACCGGCACGAATGGCAAAGGTTCGACGACGCGGATGGCGACGGCGCTGCTTCGCGCACAGGGCCTCGCTGTAGGAACGATCATGAGCCCACATCTCGAGCAGATGAATGAGCGGATCAGCCGGAACTTCGAACCGATCAGCGACGCCGATCTGCTCGAGGGCCTTTTGGCGCTCGAGTCCCTCGAGCGATTCGTCGAAGCACGCGATCTCGTCTCGCTACCGCCGACGTGGTTCGAGCTCGTGACTGCACTTGCCTACCGCTACTTCTCCGACGTCGCTGTCGACGCCGCAGTTGTCGAGGTCGGCCTCGGCGGGCGCTGGGATGCGACGAACGTGATCGACGCCGTGGTCTCGGTCGTGACCAACGTCGATCTCGATCACGTCGAGATTCTCGGCCCGACCCGGGCGCACATCGCGAGGGAGAAGGCGGGCATCATCAAGCCTGGTGCGACTGTCGTTGTCGGCGAGACAGATCCGGAGATCGTTGGCGTTCTAGAAAAAGAGGCCGAGCACGCGGGCGCGGCGGCGCTTTGGCGACGAGACGTCGAGTTCGCTTGCGAGCGCTCTCGCATCGCCTATGGCGGAAGGGTGGTCGATCTCCGCACGCCACAGGGTCGCTATCCGGAGATCTTCGTCCCGCTCTTCGGTGCCCATCAGGGATTGAACGCCTCGGTAGCGCTCGCTGCAGCTGAGGCCTTCTTCGGCGCTCCGCTCGCCGGGGACGTCGTAACGGAGGCGTTCTCGGAAGTGACCGTGCCTGGTCGCCTCGAGGTCGTGTCGCGCCAGCCACTCGTCGTGCTCGACGGCGCCCATAACCCGGCGGGCGCCACCGTGCTTGGGAACGCGCTCCGCGAGGACTTTGCCGCGGCGAAGAACGTGGTCGTGGTCATGGGCTGCCTCCGAGGGAGAGACCCAATCGAGCTCTTGAACGCGATCGGGCCGGCTCGGATCGCACACGTCGTCGCCACGCAGCCCACCTCGCCACGAGCCCAGGCCGCCAAGATCGTCGCGGATGCCGCGATCGCGGTCGGCTACGAGGTGACCACGATCGAGGATGTCGACGAGGCGATTCGAGCTGCCCAGGACCTCGCGGGCGACGAAGACCTCGTGCTCGTGACCGGGTCTCTTTACGTCGTCGGCGCCGCACGGGCGTTCTTCCGACGACTAGGGTCTCTTCGGCTATGAGTCGAACACTGCTTATCTGTAAGCCCGACGCCGTCGAGCGCGGCCTCGTCGGACAGATCATCGATCGGATCGAACGAAAAGGCCTCCGCCTCCTTACCGGCTCGCTTCGCGTCATTACCGAAGCCGAGGCCTCTGAGCACTACGTCGAGCACGTAGCGCGACCCTTTTACGCCGATCTCGTCTCGTTCATCACTCGATCCCCGTCGTTTCTCTGCGTCGTAGAGGGGCCGGAGGAGACCTGGAAGATCGTTCGCACGTTGATGGGCCCGACGAATCCGGCCGAGGCCCCGCCTGGCACCATTCGGGGTGATTTTGGAACAGAGGTCGGCGAGAACCTGGTGCATGGCTCAGACGCAGAGACTTCGGCACAGCGAGAGATCAAACTCTTCTTTCCCGACCTCGTTTGAGCCTCCCTCGCAAGCTTGCGAGCAGGGGGGCCTTGTTCAGCTCCGTTTCCTTGCCTACTCTTTCGCGAACGTCACGAGAGCCTGGGGTTCGTATGTCAGACAGTAAGTTCGGTTTCGCCAGCCGAGACATGGCCGTAGACCTCGGAACCGCAAACACGCTCGTCTATGTGCGTGGACGGGGCATCGTCTTAAACGAACCCTCCGTGGTCGCGATCAACGTCAAAGACGGCCATCCGCTAGCTGTCGGCATCGAGGCCAAGCGGATGATCGGCCGTACGCCGTCGAACATCCAGGCGATCCGACCGCTGAAAGACGGCGTGATCGCCGACTTCGAGATCTGCGAGATGATGCTCCGCTACTTCATCCGCAAGGTCCACCCCGGCCGATTCTCCAAGCCACGGATGGTGGTCTGCGTCCCGTCGGGTATCACGGGCGTCGAAAAGCGTGCCGTCCAAGAGGCCGCTGAGTATGCAGGAGCCCGCAAGGCCTACATCATCGAGGAGCCGATGGCCGCTGCCATCGGAGCAGGACTTCCCGTCCACGAGCCGACGGGCAACATGGTCGTCGACATCGGCGGTGGCACGACAGAAGTCGCAGTCATCTCGCTCGGCGGCATCGTCACCAGCCAGTCGATCCGCATCGGCGGCGACGAGCTCGACGACGCGATCATCGCCTACGTGAAAAAGGAGTACAACCTCGCGCTCGGTGAACGTACGGCCGAGGAGATCAAGATGGCGATCGGGTCGGCGTGCGAGCTCGAAGAGGAGCTGCACGCGGAGATCCGTGGCCGCGACCTCGTAACCGGGCTCCCGAAGACGGTCATCACGAGCACCCGCGACATCCGCTCCGCGATCGACGAGCCAGTCTCGGCGATCGTCGACGCGGTGAAGAGCACGCTCGACAAGACGCCGCCCGAGCTCGCCGCCGACATCATGACCCAGGGCATCGTCCTAACCGGGGGTGGCGCGCTGCTCCATGGACTCGACGTCCGGCTCCGAGCGGAGACCAACATGCCGATCATCGTGGCTCCCGATCCGCTCAACTGTGTCGCCCTTGGATCGGGGATGTGTCTCGAAGAGTTCGACGCACTTCGTCAGGTCCTTAGCTCTTCGTCTAGCCGCTGACCGCGCGGGCGCGCCCGTGGCAGCCACTCGGAGAACGAGCCAGCGCGTCACGTTGCTGATGCTCGTGCTCGCCTCGCTCACGGTGCTCAGCCTCGACTATCACGGCGAGGCGAGCAGGGCTATCACCCACGTGCGAAATGGCGTGGCTGATGCGCTCGATCCCTTCCAGCGTGGCCTCGCGTCGGCTATGCACCCATTTGGCGACGCGGTCTCCGCGATGTTCCACTACGGCCAGCTCCAGACCGACAACGCCCGACTGCGAAGCGAGATCGGGCAGCTCTCCGCGCAGCTCGCTGAGTCGAACTACGCCTCCAAGCTCGAGGCCGCGCGCCTCGAGCTCACGAGCTTGCCCTTTGCCGGCAACATCTCGACGATCCCTGCAGAGGTCATAGCCGGCGCGAGCTCGGACTTCGAGGACACCATCGAGATCGATGAAGGGACCTCGTCTGGAATCGGGAAGAACGAGCCGGTCGTTGCTGACTCTGGGCTCATCGGCACGGTGCTCAGTGCCTCTGCGACGACCGCGACTGTGCTCCTCGTCACGGACTCCCGAACGACCATCGAAGTCCAAGACGAGCGAACCGGAGACTTCTTCCAGATCCAAGGCAACGGCGCTGGCCGGTCGCTCGTGCTCGGGCCGTTCGGTACCAGCTCGGGCGCCGCTTCTGTCGGTAGCGAGCTCGAGACGACCGGACAGACTGACGGCTCGCCGGCGTCGGACTACCCGGCGGGGCTCCCCATCGGGCGAGTCGCCTCGGTGCACACTTCGTCGTCGGGCGCGCTCGCCGGCGAGGTCACACCAAACGTAGATTTGACGTCACTCCAATTCGTCGCTGTTTTGCAGTGGCTGCCGCCGGCATAGGGATACGTCATGGTGCAGTGGATCCGTCTTGCGGCAGTCGCCGTGTTGGCACTTGTGATTCAGGCGGCCGTCCTCGATCAGATCGTGGCCTGGGGAGCTCACGCTGACGTGTTGGTGATCTTGCCGGTCGCGGCGGGTCTCGTGCAGGGTCCACAACGAGGCGCCATTGTCGGATTCGTCGCCGGCGTCGCCGCAGACCTCGTCGTTCAGCTCCCCTTCGGGCTCTCGGCCCTCACGTTCGTGCTCGCAGGGTTCGCAGCAGGGCTAATAGCCAGGGCGAGTGCGGCTAGCGACGGGGGGTTGGCGGACGTCGTTCGCTGCGCGTTGCTCGCGGTCGCGACCGAGGTGCTCTACGTGCTGCTCGGCGCCGCGATCGGCCAACCCGGCCTGCTCGGCGCCCAGACCGGCCGGGCGCTCGGGGTTATCGCAGTCGGAGCGGTACTACTTAGTGCTCCAGTGCTATCGATAATGCGGTGGTGCTTTCTCGGCGCGCGACGAGGCGGGTGGTCGTCGGTGCCGAGTGGGGGGAGCGCACTCAGTTGATTCGCCGCCGCCGGACGGCTCGCCGTCGCTTTCGCCGGGCGTCATATCCGACCCGCGGGCTCGAGGCGCTCGCCCAGCAGCACCGGCGATTCGGTGCCGCTCCGATTCCGCCGCTCGAAGTCGCCACGCCGCCGACACCGACCGTTGCGGCCTCGACGCGGACCGGCTCACACTTAACGATCCGCCTCACGATGCTCGCCGTTGTAGTGGCGGCACTCTTTGGGGTCTTGCTGGTTCGTCTCTGGACCATTCAGGTCGTCGACGGCGCGTCGCTCAACACGCTCGCCCGTGCCGTGACCACCCGCGACATCGAGCTGCAGCCGCCTCGCGGCGACATCGTCGCCAGGTCGGGACAGCTCCTTGCTACCGACATCTCCGTTGAGGAGGTCACGATCTCGAAGTTCGCCCTCGGCCAGAACCCGTTCGAGAAGGGAACGCTCTCGGCGCTTTTGAAGGTGCCGGTTGCCACGATCACGTCGTACTTCGCCAACGACCAGTTCTCGCCGTACACGCCGATCCCGGTACCAACCGGGCCTGGAGGGGTGACCTCCCAGGACGTCATCTATATCGAGGGCCACGCCGAGGAGTTCCCAGGCGTAAGTGTCGCAAGTGGCTACACACGCCAATATCCCTACACCGAGCTCGCCGCACAGATGCTCGGCTACGCGGGCCAGATCTCGTCGCGCGAACTTCCGAGCTACGCCAAGTACGGCTACACCAACCAGGACTCGATCGGCCAGAGCGGTCTCGAGGAGCAGTACGAGCTCTCGTTGCACGGCAGGCCCGGCATCGAGCACGTAGAGGTCAACCCCTTGGGCGACATCGTCTCTACGAGCTCTACGACCGAGCCGACGCGTGGCGACACCTTGGTGTTGAACATGGATCTCGGTCTCGAACAAGAGCTCACAAAGGCCCTCGCTGACGAGATCCCGCTCGTGCGCGCCGGAATCCCCGGCAACGGCACCGCCGCGACGCCCGCCCCGTGGGCTGCGGGTGTGGTGATGGATGACCAGACCGGCGCGGTGCTGGCGATGAGCTCATATCCGAGCTACAACGACAACCTCTGGTCCGGAGGGATCTCGCCGACGCAGTACTCCAAGCTCTTGAACGGCTACGGCGATCCGCTCATCGACTACCCGGTGGACGGGCTCCAGCCTCCCGGATCGACGTTCAAGCTCACGACCGCTACCGCCGCCCTCGACGACGGCCTGATCTCAGCAGGCACCGAGATCGACGACCCTGGATCCTTCACGCTTGGCAATCAGACCTTCCTCGACACTGCAGAGAGCCATGGGGCTGGCTATTTGACCGTGCGCCAGGCGATAGCCGCCTCGAATGACATCTTCTTCTACAAGCTGGGGGCCTGGTTCTGGGCTGACCAGGCGCGCTTTGGGGTCGACGCAATCGAGAAGGTCGCCGGCGACTACGGACTCGGCGAGAATCCCGACATCGACATCCCGGGCGCAGCGACGGGCCAGATCGACTCGCCGGCCCTTCGAAAAGCCCTGCACGCCGAGGACCCTGCCGCGTACCCGAACAACACCTACTACGCGGGTGACAACGTCGAGATGGCCTTCGGCCAGGGGGAGACCCTCGTCAGTCCGTTGCAGCTCGCCGAGGCCTACTCCACGTTTGCGAATGGCGGGACGCGCTACGCAGCAGAACTAGCAAACGAGATCGTCGCCCCGTCGGGGAAGGTTGTCGCGACGGTGAAGCCGAAGGTGGTCGGGCACGTCTCGCTGCCCGCCTCGACCTACGACGCGATGCTCGCAGGGTTCCAGGGGGTGACGGAGAACTCGCTTGGCACCGCGTACCTGCAGTTCGAAGGTTTTCCTTTTGACAAGTTCGACGTCTACGGAAAGACCGGCACCGCGACGGTCTCTGCCGGCGACGTCCATACCGCCTCGACCGCCTGGTTCGTCGGATTCGGCGGTCCCGCCGGGAAGCAGCCGAAATATGTGGTCGTTATCGAGGTCGACCAGGGTGGATATGGGGCAGAAGCGGCAGCCCCGGTAGCGAGGGACGTATTCAACTACCTGCTCGCGCATCCGATCTCGGGCGACGTCAAGCCCTAACCGGAGCTGGTACCCGTCCCGTTGGGAGCGGCGGTAGAGTGGCCACACAATGAAAAGCTTCTGGCCTGCCCGGATGCGACGTCCGGCTCGCTTTGTTGAAATCACGACGGTTGCCTGCGTTCGTAGCTCGGATGCAGCACCGTTGGCTGCGCCGGAGAGCACCGCTACTGCATCTCGTGCAAACCGATCCGAAATTTTCTGTTACCGCCGCGGCGCTGCCGAGCGAGCCGATGAAGCATCGTGCCGGCTCCTCGTTTGCGCGCCGGCTGCGGCGCGCCGGGCGATGCACGTGAGAAGGGACGCCGTCCATGTCGGACGAGACCATCGACCAGGGATTGCCTGGTCAGCTACCCGAGCAGAAGCCGCAGCCAACGCCGCGGCCTGCCCCCCAACCGCTCGATGCCGCAGCTGAGGTCCAAAGAGAGCCGAACCGGCCTCGAATAGGCGACTCCCGGCCTGCACCCGTGCAGCCTGAGTCAGCGGTTGCACCGTCATCGAATGGGTCGTCAAGCGGGTCGGCGAACGGGTCGGCTAACGGCGACGCCCCAAAGCGCCGCAGGCGTCGGGGCGGCCGTGGCCGTGGCGGCTCTGGTCAGCGAACCACCACCGCCCAGGCCAATGGCGAGGCCCGTCCAAACGATGCAGCGCAAAAGCAACCTGTAGCGGCCAATCGTCCGCCACGTGCCGCTTCGAAGCCGAGCGCGCCACCACGGGTGAGGGCGCCCAGGGCCGAGCTCCCCGGCGAGGAAGCCGAGGAGACCGCCAGCGGATCGCGTCGCCGAAAAGGTCGCGAGCGCAAGGGTCGGCCGGTTGGTCGCTACCTGATGTGTGTCCACGTCGAGCCTGAAGTGACCCAGATCGCCGTGCTCGAGGGCAGGTCCTTGATCGAGCACCACGTGGAGCGCGCAGAAGACGACGCAAACCAGATCGACGGCAACATCTACCGGGGTCGTGTGAAGAACGTGCTCCCCGGCATGGAAGCAGCCTTCGTCGACATCGGCACCCCGAAGAACGCCGTTCTCTACTGGGGCGACGTGCAGTTCGATCGGGATGATATCGGCGACCGGGAGCCGGGAGCAACGCGCATCGAGCACCTACTCCGGCCAGGGCAATCGATCCTCTGCCAGGTGACGAAGAACCCGATCGGCCTAAAGGGCGCCCGGCTCACCCAGGAGGTGTCGCTTCCTGGTCGCTTCGTCGTCCTCGTGCCGAACTCGGACGCGTCCGGCATCTCCAAGCGACTCGACGATCGTGAGCGCAGGCGTCTCCGCTCCATCCTGGACGAGATCCGGCCAGAAGGCCACGGCGTGATCGTGCGAACGGCAGCTGAGGGCGTTGACGTCGACGAGCTTCGCCGTGACGTCGAGTCGCTCGTCGAAAAGTGGATCGAGATCGAGGAGAAGGCCAAGCGCCTCCCGTCGCCATCGCTGCTCTACTCCGAGCCGCACCTCGCCCTTCGAGCGATCCGCGAAGAGCTGAACGACGAGTACCGCGGCATCGTCGTCGACGACTTAGATCTGTTCAACCTCGTTCGTGCCTATGTCGCCGATATCGACCCCGAGCTCGCCGATCGCGTGGAGTACTACGACGCTGCGGCCGAGGGAATCTCGATCTTTGAGCGCAACCATGTACATGAGCAGCTCCACAAGGCACTCGACCGGAAGGTTTGGTTACCGTCAGGGGGCTCATTGATCATCGAACGAACCGAGGCCTTGACGGTTATCGACGTCAACACCGGTAAAAACGTCGGCTCGTCGAACCTCGAGGAGACGGTCTTCCAGAACAATCTCGAGGCCGCCGAGGAGATCGCCCGTCAGCTCCGCCTTCGTGACATCGGCGGGATCATCGTCATCGACTTCATCGACATGGAGATCAAGTCCAATCGCGCGGACGTCGCGGCAACCCTTCGGCAGTCGCTCTCGCGTGACAAGACACCTACCCAGATCTTCGACATCTCCGAGCTCGGACTGGTCGAGATGACGCGAAAGCGCGTCGGAGAAGGTCTGGTCGAGTCGCTCTCGCACGCCTGTCCGATGTGTGACGGACGCGGCATCGTCTTTACCGACATAGCTGTCTAACTCCCCCGGCTTGCCCGAGCGACTCCTCGGCGGAGCGGTTTCGGTGGAGTTTCGAACCGGCCGGTGGTTCGAGACGCATTCTTCGAAGGCGGTGGCGACTCGGCTCTCGGGGTGCCGCCAGGTCCGTGTAAGATCGTGCCCCTATGTACGCAGTCATTGCATCTGGTGGAAAGCAGCAGCGAGTCGAGGTCGGTGAGACGATCGAGGTTGAGCTGCTAAAGGCCGAGCTAGGCGAAGAGGTGAACTTCCCAGCGGTCCTCCTCGTCGATGGCGAGAACATCACCGCCGGCTCGGGCAAGCTGGACGGCGCTGCGGTGTCAGGGCGTGTCGTCGGAGAGGCCAAGGGCCCGAAGATCGACGCATACAACTACAAGTCCAAGACGCGAGGCCGCCGCCGCTGGGGTCACCGTCAGCACTACACGACGGTCGAGATCACATCGATCTCACCCGCCAACTAGGAGAGAGATGTCCAAGACCAAAGGTGGCGGTTCCACCAGGAACGGCCGCGATTCGAATGCACAGCGTCTCGGCGTCAAGGCCTCCGACGGTGAGGCCGTCAGCGCCGGATCGATCATCGTCCGCCAGCGTGGCACCCACTTCCACCCGGGAGTGAATGTCGGCCGCGGCAAAGACGACACACTCTTCGCCAAGGCCACGGGCCGCGTCCACTTCGGAGCGCGACGTGGTCGTCGACTCGTTGATGTGGTCGCCTCGGAGGCGTAACACCTTCTTCGTGCCGCGTCTCGAGACAGCAGCTGTTGCTCGAGCTGGCACCAGATAGTGCACCACAACTAAGCGTCTTCGGAGGACAGCGTGGCCGCGTTCGTTGATGAGGCCCAGGTTCACCTGAAGGCTGGCGATGGCGGAGCAGGCGCCGTGGCGTTTCGCCGCGAGGCACACGTCGCAAAAGGCGGTCCAGACGGTGGAAACGGTGGCAAAGGTGGCGACATCTTCCTTGAGGCGTCGCTTCGGGCGGCGTCACTGCTCGCCTTCAAGGACCATCCACACCGGAAGGCCGACAGCGGCGGGCATGGCAGTGGCTCCAAACGTCACGGTCGAAACGGCGAAGATCTAGTCGTTTCCGTCCCGCCCGGCACCGTGGTGCGGACACTCGAAGGGGAGATCCTGGCCGACCTCGCTCATCCTGGCGATCGGCTGCTTGCGGCAACCGGCGGTCACGGCGGCAGGGGAAACGCGAGTTTTCTCTCCAACCGGCTTCGAGCGCCCGGCTTTGCCGAACAAGGTGAGTTCGGTACCGAGCGCTGGCTCGATCTCGAGCTGAAGCTCCTGGCCGACGTGGCGCTCGTCGGGTTCCCGAACGTCGGCAAGTCCACGCTGATCAGCCGGATATCGGCCGCGAAGCCGAAGATCGCCGACTATCCCTTCACGACGTTAGAGCCGAACCTCGGCGTCGTTCGCGCCGGAGACGGAGCGACGGCGACCGAGTTCACCGTCGCCGACATCCCCGGCTTGATCGAGGGGGCGAGCGAGGGGCGCGGTCTCGGATTCCAGTTCCTCCGCCACATAGAACGCGCCCGCGTGCTCCTTGTCCTGGCTGACCTCTCGCCGCTTGCCGAGCGACCTCCGACTGAGCAGGTCGAGGTGTTGCTCGCTGAGCTCGAGCGGTACCGCCCTGAGCTCGTCGGCCGGCCCCGCCTCGTCATAGGATCACGCTCCGATATCGCCGATGCCGACGTTGCATCGCCGTATCAGAGCGTTTCTGCAGTTACCGGCGAGGGCGTGAACACACTCGTGCGCCAACTTGCCGAGCTGGTCGAAGCGGCGCGGCTCGTCGAGGAGGAGGCTCCTGTCGAGCCGACTCTGCACCGTCCGACCGAAGAGACCTTCTTCGTCACGCGAAGCGGGCAGGGCTTCGTCGTCGAGGGTCGCCAGGCGATTCGCGCCGTCGCGGTGACGGACTTGAATGATCCCGACGCGCTCGCCCTCGTGCAGCGCCGCCTTCGTCGGTTGGGCGTCGACCGCGCACTTGCTCGGGCGGGTGCGCGCGCAGGAGATGCGGTGACCATCGGCGACTTGGAGTTCGAGTGGGAGCCCGAGTCGTGAGGCCCGTCTGTGGGCGTTCGTCTACCCGCTGTGAATCGCGTTGATCGTCGTCGTCAAGATCGGGACCTCCTCGGTGACCGATGACTCCGGTGCGGTCGACGTCGCCGCGGTGGGAAAGCTCTGTGGCGAAGTCGCACTGGCGCGGGCCGCGGGCCACGACGTCGTGATCGTGACGTCGGGTGCGGTGACGGCTGGGATCTCGGTCTTTCGGCCCGCAGGAGGCCGTCCGTCGGATGCGATCACGCTCCAGGCGCTCTCCTCGATCGGCCAGCACCACTTGATGCGCGTCTATGACGAGGCGCTCCGCGCACATGGGATAGCGGTCGGCCAGGTGTTACTGGCGCCCCTCGACTTCGGCGAGCGGCGCCAGTATGTACACGCTCGAAGGACGCTCCTTCGCCTCCTCGAGCTCGGCGTGGTGCCGGTCGTGAACGAAAATGACGCCGTCGCTGACGACGAGCTACGACTCGGTGACAACGACCGCATCGCCGCGCTCGTTGCCAACCTGCTCGGGGCCTCGCTGCTCGTGCTCCTCACCGACCAGGCTGGCCTTTTCGACGCGGATCCGAGAAAGAGCGCCACTGCAACGCTCGTAGAGATTGTGACGGCTCTCGATGCGGCGGTCGACGCCGCAGCGGGCGGACCCGGTCCAAGAGGTGGCAGCGGAGGCATGGCCTCGAAGATGGCCGCCGCGCGCATGGCCGCGTGGTCAGGCGTACGGGTCGTGATCGCGCAGGCCTCGCGCCCAGAGGTGCTCGCCGAAGCGATCGCCGAGCACCCTGGTGTCGGAACGGTCGTGCTCCCCTCGCCGAGGAGCCTGCCGGCACGAAAGCTCTGGATCGCCTTCGCGCTCTCGTCCTCGGGGAAGGTGCTCGTCGACGAGGGGGCACGTCGTGCCCTCGTTGACCATGAGGCCTCGCTGCTCGCCGCTGGTGTGCTTCGAGCTGAGGGTGCCTTCGAATCTGACGACGCGGTCGAGCTTGCAGGAGAGGACGGGACGGTGTTCGCGAAGGGAATTGCCCGGCTCGGCGCTTCACGAAGTGCTGAGTGGGTAGGTAAGCACTCGGCCGAGCTTCCCTACGGCCTCGGATCTGTAGTCGTGCACCGTGACGACCTAGTCATCTTGAGTGGCGCAGAGCCGCGTGGCGGGACCGTCTCGTGACCATCGGCGTGCGATCCAGGCCTTGGTAGCCTGCCTCATGGCGATATCACCTCTAGAGGAGCTCGGCATGCGGGCCCGCCTCGCGGCGCGCGAGCTCGCGAGGGCCTCGAGTGAGACCAAGACCGAAGCGCTGAACGCAGCCGCAGAGGCGCTAGAAAAGAGCGCACCGGCAA
>Ga0209483_1001839_pt1 | contig 15573 bp, 10 predicted proteins | sample NGEPerA_FD_184508 | JGI IMG/M metagenome (GOLD analysis project Ga0209483, IMG submission 184508) | Arctic peat soil microbial communities from the Barrow Environmental Observatory site, Barrow, Alaska, USA - NGEE PermafrostL2-A... | ecosystem: Environmental > Terrestrial > Soil > Wetlands >... | reverse complement strand
CATTGGCCGCTGCATTGTCACAACACTTGATCCCGACACTGGCCAAAAAACAGCCGACAATGAACCGTTGGCAACTCTGAGCAAATTTCACCGCGCCTCAGACGGCGAAATCATATTCGGTCAACACATCATACCTGATCGAACTGGGCATATCTCGGTGGGCGATGAAGTCAAAATCCTGGCAACAGGAACATCGAATTTATTGTGATGACATACCCATTTGCTAAACTCTAGTTGCGTTACATACCGCACATGAATTTGAGCTTGGGCGATTTTATGATCGATTGCAGAACTCATTGTTTATGACGGCTTCTGGCCCATGGCACCACATTGGGTACTGGTATTTCTCGTCCGCAATTGAATTGAATGCAGACACATCAAGTTTGAGTCAATAATCGTTTTCTGAAATTTAAGCTAACCTACTGCCAGTTGGTTGATAATGGGTCAGTCTGAATTTAAGAATGAAGCATCACCGCTGCCTAACAGCGTCTCCAATACTCTGAATTGCGGACAACAAATCCCAACGACAAAACTGACGCGAAGGGCCATAACCGGACTTCAATCGGGATTGTGATGAGGGGCGAGGTCAAAACGGCAGATTTAGCTCGCGATTGTTAAGTTAAAAAAGCCAATCACTTAAAGATTGGCAGACTTATGATAACAGCGAAAGCGATCAGCACCAGACTGCTGGTTCTAAAAAAATTTGCAGATGCAAAGGGAAAGGCTTGGCTGCCACCCAAAATGCCTAGGCCATATGCAGGCCCAGCAATCAGTGAAAGCTGTAACACATTGAGACTCATCAAGCCTCCATAAAGATAGGTTGCTATGGTCAAAACAGAACTAGCCGCAAAGTACAGGATGATATTTGCGCGAAGCTTTTGATGATCGGTGTCCGTTCCCATCCAATAGCAAACTACAGTCGGGCCGCCGATTTGCGCGATACCAGTAAATAAACCTGCTATCGCTCCTACTCCGGCGGTAGCCATGGCGTGTGGTTGACCTTTGTACCGCCAACCAGAAATGAGCAAAAGGAGCATGCAAGCTGCCATAGCCGCAATGAGCCAACGCAAAGTTTGTGGCTCATAGTGGGCGAGAATCGCAGTGCCAAGAGGCACACCCAAAATGGCACCAACAAACATAAGGCTCACATCACGCTTATCCGCAAGTTTGAGCGCCTTTAGAATCATAAAACTTGCGAAGAGGGGATCAATGATCGCTAAAATGGGTGCCGCAAGCTTAGGGCCTACCAATGCGCTCGCCAATGGCACAAAGATTAGCGCTGCACCAAATCCTGAAAAGCCGCGCGATAGACCTGCTGCTAAGCCGGTCAAAAAGAGCAGAGTAAGGACCATGATCGAATGGTCGTTAAAAAACGTCGCCACGTTACGTCAAGCCCCCCTGTTCGGCTCCTAATATCGAGTATGTTAGGGGCGTTGTAAAGTTTTAACAGGTGAGTTCCTTTGCATCGCCGTGAAGCAAGTCTGGACGAACTCAACTAAACGAGGGTCTGGGTTAATCGCAAATGGATAGAAGCCATGACTTGAAGAACGGAGGATTTTGAGGCTTATGTCAGCTCTGGGTCCAGGCTGTGTAAAAACGCGATTGAGACTTGTGCCTGGGCTTCTTCAGCATGATTTCCGAGAAGATCAATTTACTAAGATATTGATTTCGCTGAAGCTGAAATTCGTGCGCTCGGGCCACGAGCTCCATCAGTACGGTTTGTTGGCGTTTTTACACAGCCTCGGTCAAGAGAAGACATGACACCAACAGCTAAAACTGCTTTTTTTGAAGGTTTGGCTTTTAGCTCATACTAACATTGCTTTACCAAGCCAACTTTTCAGCTCCGGTTGAGTGCAAGGATTGCGGATTCTACGGTCCGAGGTATAGTGGAAAACATGAAAGCCTTGATATTTGATGTTTTCGGAACCATCGTTGATTGGCGAAGTGGAGTGGCACGCGAAGCATCACTATTTCTTAATCGGCATAAAGGCCACCCTGCCGATCCAGCGCAATTTGCAGACGCGTGGGCCTCGCGTTACTCGCCAGCAGCAGAGGAAGTGCGAAGCGGAAGGCGTCCTTTCACGCGAATGGATGTGCTTAATCGTGAGAATCTCGATACAACTCTTACTGAATTCGGAATCGATGTGCGCAGTATCCCAACTGCCGAGTTGGATGATTTGAATCTAGCCTGGCAGCGATTGGACCCTTGGCCGGATTCAATTTCAGGCCTCGAACGCCTGAAAACCAAATTTATAATTGCGCCATTCTCTACAGGGAATGCGAGCATGTTAATGGGTATGGCAAAGCATGCAGGAATCCCTTGGGATACCATCTTAGGTGCTGATGTCGTGAGAGCCTACAAACCCATGCCGGATGCCTATTTACGTACAGCTGAATTTCTTGGCCTGCCGCCAGAAGAAGTGTGTCTCGTGGCAGCCCACAACGATGATCTGGCCGCTGCTCGCCGATGCGGAATGCATACAGCATTTGTCCCACGGCCGACCGAACATGGTCCTTCGCAAACCAGTGACTTGGAACCGCTAGAGGTATGGGACGTAATAGCCGAAGATTTATCCGATCTGGCTAGGTTGCTTGGCACATAACTCAGTAGATTAATGACTGTGTCTGTTCAACATCTCTCTTCACTTCCGCTGTGGGTCAAATTCCAAAATGACCATCACTTCTTCCATCGGGGCCGTTCCTACCGAAAGCGGAATTTTAAACTGACCCACCACCAGTTGGTTTGCCGCCTTGACTCTTCTGCTTTTCTATGAAAGAACAAATACAGAACAATCTGGATAGCCTGTCATGCGTATAGAACCGATGCAAAGGTCTGCGGCGGGCGGCTTTGTTGCCGCTTCGTCTGAATTTATTCCCGGACCGGGGCATGATCCCGTGCGCTTATTTGAGGCGTTGCGCGGCCATATCGCGCGGCTGGAGAACTTTGTGCCGCAATTGTCGGGGGGCCGCATCCGTGGCCAGAACTGGACTTTTGGTGTTGCCGACATCGACAACCATTTGCCCGAGCGTGGTTTGGCGCGTTCTGGTTTGCACGACATTTCGCCCAATGCCTATGGAGACATTCCAGCGGCGATGCGTGTCACACTGGCGATGGCAATTCGGCGCTTGAGTGATCCCATTGAGCGTCGGCCTCTATTGTGGTGTCGCTTGGCACGCGAGGTGCGTGAATATGGCAATCTGTATGGGCACGGAATCGAATCTATGGGCTTGCCGCGCCATCGCTTTGTGACGGTGACATTGAAGCGGCCAATGGATGCATTGTGGGTGGCGGAGGAGGCGCTGAAGTCGGGCGCAGTTGCCATCGTGATTACCGATGTGGATGCAAAGCACACAAGCCTGACTGCAACACGGCGTCTTTCACTTGCGGCGCAAGCGGGCAAGGCCGCTGGCTTAATGGTTTTTACAACACCACATTCGGGGGCCACGGCCAGCCATACGCGCTGGATTGCGTCGGCCAGTCGGTCGCAGCCTCCGCCTTATGATCTTCATGCACCGGGAAGGCCGTCATGGAATTTGGAGTTAGTGCGCGCCCGAGGTGGAAGACCGGGGGCTTGGGTAGTGGAATGGCAAAATGCGTCGCATGGTTTCAATTTGGTTTCCAAACTTCGCAGTGGAGAGGTTCGCGCGGGCACGGCTGAAGCAGTCGAAATCAGTGCCTCCCAAGGGATCTCCGTTCGTACTGGTTGAAGCGGGAACGCGCGGCCTTCGCGTGGTCGCCTTAAACGCATCGGCGCGAAGCTTTGGAATATCCTTAGGCCAGCGTTTGGCGGATGCCCGCGCCCAGGAACCCGATCTGCTTTCAGAACTCCATGAACCCGAGCAAGACTTAGCAAGCCTGTTGGGCCTGTGCCGCTGGATGGAACGTTATAGTCCGTTGGCGTCACCCGATGCACCGGATGGTGTATTGTTGGACGTGACGGGAATCCCACACCTGTTTGGTGGTGAAGCCGCTATGCTAAACGAGATGCGCGAGCGCTTAGCGCATTACGGCTTCTCAAGCTCCATTTCCGTCGCCAAGACTATTGGGGCCGCGTGGGGTTTGGCGCGTTACGGCAGGGGAGGCGAGGTCCTTGAGCCTCTGCCTATTGAAGCTCTTCGTATTGATGGTGAAGCTGCAAAAATCCTGCGTCGCCTTGGTCTCAAAACGATTGGTTCGCTGATCGGCATACCCCGATCCTCACTGGCAAGACGATTTCGCGGAGAGCGTATCCATGAAAATGTTCTGACCCGACTTGATGAGGCGTTGGGTGTTCGCGATGAGCCGCTCACTCCCCTCAACCCGCCACCGAGATTCGTGGTGCACCGCGCCGTGATGGAGCCCTTGATCTCAACGGAAGGTTTGGAAAGCCTATTAACGGGATTGGTCACCTTGCTTTGCCGTGATTTGGAAAAGCAAAACCAAGGTGCTTTGCGCCTTACGCTAAAGCTTTATCGCAGCGGGGGTTCACGCAGCACCTTGCCTGCTGGATTGTCATCGCCTTCACACGACCCGGCGCATATTTTCAGGCTGCTCAAGCCAAGGTTAGAAACTATTGACGCAGGCTTTGGCATAGACGCCGTGACCTTGGAGGCCCGTGAAACCGCGACTATCAAATCGCGGCAGTATGGATTTACGGAAGATACATCAGTTGCCGATTTTGACCGTTTGAATGACCGGGTGATGAACAGGCACGATGCTGCCTTGGAAGGCCGCGTCGCTGTCGAAAGTTATGTGCCGGAGCGGGCCGAGAAGAAATCCTATAAGCGCGTTCAAAGTCCAACGCTCCAACCCACTAAGTTGCGCCCCTTGCTCATTCTTGAAGCGGCAGAAGCAGCTTCAGTCATTGCGTCAGTGCCGGATGGTCCGCCGATGCGCTTTACATGGCGCAATGTCACACGGCGCGTATTGCGGTCACAGGGTCCTGAGCGCATTGCGCCAGAATGGTGGCAACTCAGCGAGGGACAGCAACCGCGTGATTATTATGTGATCGAGGACGACGAGGGACGCCGCTACTGGATTTATCGTGAGGGTTTGTACGGAGAAACTGGCGAGATGCAGCCCAAATGGTTTGTGCACGGGCTTTCGGCATGAGTGGTTATGCCGAGCTGCACTGTGCCACCAACTTCTCGTTTTTGCGAGGGGCGTCTCATGCCGAGGAGCTGGTCACGCAAGCCAAGCATCTCGGTATATCTGCGTTGGCTATTACCGATCGCAATGCGCTTGCTGGTGTTGTTCGCGCCCATGCCGCTGCCAAGGACATCGACCTTAAAATGATTGTGGGTGCCAAGCTGGTGCTCGATAATGCCTCACTACTGGCCTATCCTACCAACCGAACCGCCTATGGCAAGTTGTGTCGTCTGCTCTCTCTCGGTCAACGCCGCGCGGTGAAAGGCCAATGCATCCTTACTCTTGATGATGTCTATGACCATGCCGATGGCCTCATCTTTGCGCTGCTCCCCGAAAATGCGGACAAGCTTGAGAGCATTCGCAAGAATTTGCGCGCGCCCCTCTACTTGGCAGTTAACCGACTTTACAACGGTGATGACAATGCCCGGGTCAACATGTTGGCCGAACTGGCCCACACACAAAAGGTTCCGCTGCTCGCCACCAATGACGTGCTTTATCACCACCCCACGCGCCGCGTATTGCAGGATGTGGTGACAGCCATTCGTGAGGGTGTGCAAGTCGCCCAAGCCGGGTTTCTGCTGCAAGGCAATGCTGAGCGTCATTTGAAAACGCCAGAGGAAATGGCGCGATTGTTTCGTGATCATCCCCAAGCCATTGCACATACAATGGAGATTGCCGAGGCCTGCACCTTTTCGCTGGACGAGTTGAAATACGAATATCCCGAAGAGCCCATCCCCAAGGGCTCAACGCCACAGGCCCATTTGACCCACCTCGCTCACGAAGGGGCGAAGACCCGCTATCCCGAGGGTATTCCTGACAAGGTGAAAGCCAACATCGTCAAAGAACTAGCGATGATTGAGAAGTTGAATTACGCGCCATATTTTCTCACTGTGCATGATATCGTCAACTTTGCCCGCTCACGGCCCAATCCCATTTTATGTCAAGGGCGCGGCTCGGCAGCCAATTCTACCGTGTGTTATGTGATCGGCATTACGGCCGTTGATCCCAACCAGATTGATTTGCTGTTTGAGCGTTTTATTTCCGAAGAACGCAAAGAGCCACCCGACATTGATGTCGATTTTGAGCATGAACGGCGCGAAGAGGTGATCCAATATCTCTATGCGCGTTATGGCCGCGAGCGCGCTGGTCTATGCGCCACGGTGATTACCTATCGTGGCCGCAGTGCGGTGCGTGAGGTGGGCAAGGTGATGGGCCTCTCAGAAGATGTGACGTCAGCGCTTGCCGGCATTGTCTGGGGTTCCATGCGCGAAGAAATGCACAATGGCCGTTTGAAGGAAGTGGGGCTTGATCCCACCGATCCGTTGTTAGCATGTGTGATTGAATTATCCGACGAGATTACTGGCTTTCCGCGCCATCTCTCTCAGCATGTCGGCGGTTTCATTCTCACGCGTGAACGCTTGGATGAAACAGTGCCCATTGGCAATGGCGCGATGGATGACCGTACCTTCATCGAATGGGACAAGGATGACATAGACACGCTCGGTATTCTCAAAGTGGATGTGCTGGCTTTAGGGATGCTCACCTGCATTCGCAAATCTTTTGAACTGATCGAGGCTTGGTATGGCCTGCGCTATTCTCTGGCCACGGTGCCGCGTGAAGACAAGGGTGTTTATGATATGCTGTGTAGGGCGGACTCGATTGGCGTGTTCCAAGTGGAGAGCCGCGCTCAGATGAATATGCTTCCGCGTCTGAAACCACGATGCTTTTATGATCTGGTGATTGAAGTGGCCATCGTGCGGCCCGGCCCCATTCAAGGCGACATGGTACATCCCTATTTACGCAGGCGTGACGGGATTGAACCAGAGGAATATCCCTCACCTCATCCTGAATTTGGTCCGCCCGATGAACTCCGCCAAGTGCTCGGTCGCACCAAGGGCGTACCGTTGTTTCAAGAGCAGGCAATGAAACTCGCCATGGTGGCCGCTGAATTTACCCCCGGTGAAATGAATGAACTGCGCAAAGCCATGGCCACATTTCGCAGGCGCGGGACCATCGGCAGGCTGGAACAGAAAATGGTGAGCCGCATGGTGGAGCGCGGCTATCAATCAGATTTTGCCCAGCGCTGTTTCAACCAGATCAAGGGCTTTGGCGAATATGGCTTTCCTGAAAGCCACGCCGCCAGTTTTGCGCATCTGGTTTATGTGTCATCTTGGCTCAAATGTTATTATCCGGCGGCGTTTGCTGCAGCCTTGCTGAACTCGCAGCCGATGGGGTTTTATGCGCCAGCGCAAATTGCGCGCGACGCCCGTGAACATGACGTGGAAGTTCGAGCACCCGATGTAAATTTTAGTAGCTGGGATTCAACGCTGGAAGGCGAGGGTGAACATCCCATTGTGCGGCTTGGCTTACGTGAAGTGGATGGGCTCAAAGAGACGGATGCCAATCAGATTAAGTCGAGCAAGACCATTCCTGATCTTCATCAAGCAGGCATTCCGGTCTCTGCCCTTGAAAAGCTCAGCAGTGCCGATGCGTTTCGATCGGTTGGCTTGGATCGCCGTGCCGCACTGTGGGAAGTGAAGGCTTTGGCCAAGGCCAAGCCTTTGCCGCTGTTTGAATGTGCCGATGCCCGTGACCATGGTGTTGAGGAACAACTTGTCCTGCCAGAAATGCGGCTGTCTGAGCATGTGGTGAATGACTACCAGACCCTGAAACTCTCGCTCAAGGCGCATCCGATGAGCTTCTTGCGCGAACGCTGCATGTTTGAGCGTGTGACGGACAACGCCAAGCTCAAACTGGTTAGAAACAATGCGCTGGTTTCGGTGGCGGGCATTGTGCTCGTAAGGCAAAGACCGGGATCGGCCAAAGGCGTCGTGTTCCTCACGCTGGAAGATGAGTTCTCGGTTTGTAATGTGGTGATCTGGCCGCAGGTGTTGGAAAGCCATCGTTCTATCGTGATGGGCGCGCGGCTGATGCTCATTCGCGGGCGCGTGCAAAAATCCAATGACGTTTTACATGTGGTGGCAAATCGCGTTGAAGACAAAACATCCTGGCTGGCACTCTTGACGGAAGATGGGGCGCTGTTGAAAAATCCACTGGCGAGGGCAGACGAAGTGGCAGGGCACGGCCCTGACCCTCATCATCCCGCGGCACGTCATCCGCGCCAAATGCGCGTCATCCCCAAGTCGCGGGATTTTCATTGAGTTCGCACGTAATGGCAAGGCATTGACTTCATCACGCGAACGAACCTCTGTGAAATCAGCGGAGTTAAACGCCATGTTGATGTCACGCCAGCCTTTTCAGACATTGATCTTTGACCGCTGGAATAAACATGACATAACATAGCCTAAAAGCCCGTCGCATGAAAGCAGGCGGGCCTAGACCTGTCGGGGAAGCATTTTGAACGCGGTTGAAATTGAAGAGGCAATATCCAATTTAGCGGAACAACCGTTTGACGCCGCCACTTTCCCTTATGCTTTTCTTGAGGCTTTCGGCAATAAATCCACCACGCTGAAGCGGCTGCAATCGGGTGCCAGCAATAAATCTGATATTGAAGGCGGCGTTCTTCAATATAGCAACATTCACTTGGCCGTGTGCACTGCGGGGAATGTTCACACAACCTTTGAAAAGCTGAAAAGCAGCCCGGCCACCACCAAGCAAAAAGCCAAGTTTATTCTGGCAACAGATGGTGAAACCATTGAAGCCGAAGATTTAACCGTTGCCGATGAGCCGCCCATTGTTTGCGCCTATGCCGATATTGCAAATCACTTCGGCTTCTTCCTGCCGCTGGCGGGCATCACCACCGTTAAGCAAATCCGCGAAAGCTCATTCGATATTAAAGCAACAGGCCGCTTGAACCGGCTTTATGTGGAATTGCTGAAGGATAACGCTGATTGGGGTACGGCGCAACGCCGCCCCGATATGAACCATTTTATGGCGCGGCTGATTTTCTGCTTCTTTGCCGAAGACACGGATATTTTTAACGGCGATAATTTGTTCACCGCGACCGTTGATCAAATGAGTGCGAAGGATTCATCAAACACCCATGAAGTGATGGGTGAAGTGTTCCGCGCCATGAACACGAAAATTGAAAACCGCGCCACATCCAAATTGCCGCGCTGGGCAGATGCATTTCCTTATGTGAATGGCGGTTTGTTTTCAGGCAGCACCGAGGTGCCGCGCTTTAGTAAGATTGCTCGCTCCTATTTGCTCCATGTGGGAAAGCTGGATTGGAAAAAAATCAATCCCGATATTTTTGGTTCGATGATTCAAGCTGTGGCCGAGGATGAAGAACGGGGCGCACTGGGCATGCATTACACGTCCGTGCCCAATATTCTGAAAGTGTTGAATCCGCTGTTTCTGGATGACTTGCATGCCAAGCTGAATGAGGCCGGAGATAATGCGCGCATGTTGCTAAACTTACGCAAGCGCATGGCCAAAATTCGGGTGTTTGACCCTGCCTGCGGTTCCGGCAATTTTCTGGTGATTGCATATAAGAAAATGCGGGAGATTGAGGCAGAGATTAACAAGCGGCGCGGAGAAGAACATTTTCGCTCGGAAATTCCGCTCACAAATTTCCGAGGCATTGAACTGCGCGATTTTCCGGCAGAAGTTGCGCGCCTTGCGTTGATCATTGCGGAATATCAATGCGACATTCTTTATCGTGGCCAAAAGGAAGCGCTGACGGAATTTCTGCCGCTGGATGCACAAAACTGGATTACTTGCGGCAATGCCCTGCGGCTGGATTGGCTGAGCATTTGTCCACCAACCGGCATAGGCGTAAAACTGCGTGCGGATGATTTATTTAGCACACCACTTGAGCAAGCGCAGATTGATTTTGAGAATGAGGGGGGTGAAACTTATATTTGCGGTAACCCGCCGTATCTTGGAAACAAGTTACAATCCGAAGATCAAAAATCCGATTTAAGAGCGATTTTTGATCGCCGAACTAGCAATTGGAAATCTCTCGATTACGTTGCGGGATGGTTCATGAAAGCAGCAGATTATGGTGTAGAAACCAAGTCCGTAGCCGCATTTGTTTCTACGAACTCGATTTGTCAGGGACAACAAGTGCCAATAATTTGGCCCCTAATTTTTTCGACAAACCATCGCATCAAGTTCGCTTACACATCTTTCAAATGGGCAAATTTAGCGAGCCAGAATGCTGGAGTAACGGTCGCGATAGTTGGAATTTCAAATGAAAAAACGTTGACGCAAATGCTCTATAGCATTGCCGGTGATGGGGTTGTGATTGGCAGAGAGACTTCAAACATCAATCCATACTTAGTTCCCGGTGCAAATATTATCGTTGAGGGCCGCGCGAATCCTACCAATGGATTAGCGCAGATGGTTTTCGGTAATATGCCTCGCGATGCAGGATATTTGCTACTTTCGGTCGATGAAATGAAGAGAACCATTCACGACTTCCCAGCATCGCGGCCTTTCATCAGGTTTTTCATTGGTTCTGAAGATGTAATCCATGGCAAGCGCCGTGCATGCGTCTGGGTCTCAAAGGAAGATTATTCGAGTGCAAAAGCAATCCCCGTCTTGGATCAAAGATTCCAAGCCGTTGCGCATGAGCGCTCTGCTATGAAAGCTGGATCAACTCAATCCTACGCAACTAAGCCATACAGGTTTGTTCAAATACAGGGAGTTGCTGCTCGCCACTCAATTATAGTGCCTCGACACTCCTCTGAATTGAGACCCTATCTTCCCGTGGATTTATTGGATTCTAGCTCTATTGTTGCAGATAGCGCACTTGCAATCTACGACGCGCCACTTTGGAATATGTCATTGGTTGCGTCACGCCTGCATCTCGTTTGGATTGCGACCGTTTGCGGCAAGCTAGAAACGCGATATCGCTATTCTAACACAATTGGATGGAACGAGTTTCCCGTGCCCCTATTAACCGAGAAAAACAAAGCCGATCTCACCCGTTGCGCCGAAGATATTCTGCTGGCGCGGGAGGCGCATTTTCCGGCCACCATTGCCGATCTCTATAACCCCGAAACCATGCCCGAAAACCTGCGTCATGCCCATGAGCGCAATGACGAAGTGTTGGAGCGCATCTACATCGGCCGTCGCTTCAAGAACGACACAGAGCGGCTGGAAAAGCTGTTTGAGATGTACACCAAGATGACGGCGGGCAAAGGCGCTGGGCCGGGCAAACCTACCAAGGGAAAGTCCAAAAAGGCAGAAACCCAGTCCAGTGGACCTCTGAACCAAGAAAATGCTTAGTTCAGAAAAAGGGGTAGTTTCTGAACTATGGATATTCTTACTGCAAATTTCAAGGAGTCCAGAACGCTTCGTACCAACTGGCGAGTGACTAGGAGGCTTTTTTGCAGGAGAGATAAATGCTAGTGCAATACTGGGTCAACTTTGCCATGGGCCTCAACTCCAAAGTCACCGGCCAATGCCGCAACGGAATGCTTGTTTTTCGTCAATATTTTGATTTGTTTAAAAGGCCCATCGCATGACTCCTGCAAAAATAATTCCATCCGTTTCAGTAAATTATGCCAGCAATAGGGCCTCCACTAAGGCCAATGAAATGGGCATGCGGGTGATGCAGGAGCGGGCCTATGAACGGCGCGGTGAACAATATCTGCTGATCAAATCTCCGCCTGCTTCCGGCAAAAGCCGCGCCTTGATGTTTGTGGCGCTGGATAAACTACACAATCAAGGAATTAAGAAAGCCATTATTGTGGTACCGGAAAAGTCCATCGGTGCCAGCTTTAACAATGAACCGCTCAGCACATTTGGCTTTGAGTGGGATTGGCATGTGGCCCCGCAATGGAACCTTTGCAACGCGCCGGGTGATGACAATGGGGGCAAAGTGAATTCGGTGAAGGCGTTTCTGGAAAGTGCTGACCGGGTGTTGGTGTGCACCCATGCCACCTTCCGCTTTGCGGTAGACCGCTTTGGTGTTGAGGTGTTTGATGATTGCTTGATTGCGGTGGATGAGTTTCACCATGTGAGCGCCAATCCAGACAACAAACTGGGTTCACACCTTGGCCAGTTTATGGCGCGGGACAAGGCGCACATTGTGGCGATGACGGGTTCCTATTTTCGCGGTGATGCGGAAGCCGTGCTTTCCCCACAAGATGAAGCCAAATTTGAAACTGTGACCTATACTTATTACGAGCAGTTGAATGGCTATCAGTATCTGAAGCGGTTGAACATTGGCTATTATTTCTATTCGGGTTCGTATGTCGATGAGATCGCAGAGGTTCTTGATACTGATCTCAAGACCATTGTTCACATCCCCAATGTTAATTCGCGCGAAAGCACTCAGCGTGGCAAGACCACTGAGGTGAGCGAAATAATGGATGCCATCGGCACGTGGAAAGGCAAGGACACTGCGACTGGTTTTGATCTTGTTGAACGGCCAGATGGTCGCATTCTGAAAATCGCTGATCTTGTGGACGATGGCCCTGACCGGCATTCCAAGGTTCTGACTTCACTCAAAGACCCCGCGCAGAAAAATAACCGCGACCATGTGGATATTATCATTGCCCTTGGCATGGCCAAAGAAGGCTTTGATTGGATTTGGTGTGAACATGCGCTCACCGTGGGCTATCGCTCTAGCCTCACCGAAATAATTCAAATCATTGGCCGCGCCACGCGCGATGCTAAAGGCAAAACTGAAACGCGCTTCACCAATTTAATTGCGGAGCCAGATGCCTCCCAAGAAGCGGTGACCGATGCTGTGAATGATACCCTGAAAGCCATAGCTGCCAGCCTTTTAATGGAACAAGTGCTTGCCCCAAAATTCAACTTCACCCCGAAAAGCACAAGCAGCGGGCCGGTCCCAGGTTTCGACTATGGCGAAGGTGGTTACGATCCCAAGAAAGAAAATGTTGGCTTTAACGAACAAACCGGTCAATTCCAGATTGAGATTAAGGGCTTGGTAGAACCAAAAAGCAAAGAAGCCAATCGCATTTGCCAAGAAGATTTGAACGAAGTGATTGCAGCCTTTGTGCAGGATAAAACATCCTTGGAGCGTGGGCTATTTGACACCGAAGTGGTGCCGGAAGAACTGACCCAATTACGCATGGGCAAAATTGTGAAGGACAAATATCCAGAACTGGATGATGAAGATCAAGAAGCGGTGCGCCAACACGCCATCGCCGCATTAAATCTTACACAGCAAGCCAAGAAGATTCTGAATGAAGGAACCGAGAAAACTGGTAATACCGCTTTGATCGATGGGATCAGAAAATTCACGATGGATGTGCGCGATCTCGACATTGATTTGATTGACCGCATCAATCCATTTGGGGAAGCATATGCCATTCTCGCCAAAGCCATGACTGAAGATAGTCTGAAGCAAGTGCAGGCTGTGATTGCGGGCCGGACCACAAAACTCTCATTGGAAGAAGCACGGGATTTGGCAAAGCGTGCGCTTAAATTCAAACAGGAACGTGGTCGGTTACCATCGCTCACATCACCTGATCCATGGGAAAAGAAAATGGCCGAAGGTATTGCCTTTCTATCCCGCATGAAAGCAGAAACCAAAAATGCCTAAGGCAACCTTCACCGAAGACGACGATGCCTTGCTCGCCGAATTGGGCGTTGAGGTCGAGGCAAGTCAGACGGGAAGCCGCACTCCGCGCGAGGAAAGAATTATTGCGGGCTTCGAGGATATTGAGCGCTTCTATGAGCAGCATAGTCGCTTGCCTAGCCATGGCGAGAATAAAGAAATATTCGAGCGGCTTTATGCCGTGAGGCTCAATCAACTTCGTGCTTCGGGTGAGTGTCGGTCGGTGTTGGTTGGGCTTGATAAGCATGGACTATTGGATGAGCAACCAACAGCGGCAGAAAGTGATACGGATGCACTTGATGATGATGCATTGTTGGCGGAACTTGGCGTGTTTGATGCTGGCGAAAATGACATTACCAAGCTGACCCATGTTAAAACCCGAGCAGAGACTAAAGCCGCAGAAGAAATTGCCAAACGAGCAACGTGCCTTGACTTCGATAAGTTCAAACCGCTTTTTCAGAAAATTCAGGAAGAGTTAAAAGCAGGCATTCGCCAAAGTCGCCGCTTCAAAGAAGATGCGAGCATTCAGTTTGGCGAGTTCTTTATTCTTGGTGGCCAGATCGCCTACGTCGCCAAAGTTGGAGAAGGGATTAAAGCTCCAAATGGCGCAACCGATGCCAGGCTTCGCGTCATTTATGACAATGGCACGGAAAGCGATTTGCTCATGCGCTCATTGCAGCGAGCCTTGTATAAGGACGATGCAGGGCGACGCATCACAGATCCGTCCGCTGGACCATTATTTTCTGACCACACTGTAGAGGGCGATATTGAAAGCGGCACTATTTATGTGCTGCGCAGCAACTCTGATCTGCCCTATATTAAAGAACATCGCGCCGTCATTCATAAAATTGGTGTGACCGGCGGTGATTTGCAAAGACGGTTTGCCAACGCCAAACTCGATCCCACATTTCTGATGGCTGATGTTGAAGTCGTGGCAACCTATGAGCTCTCCAACATCAACCGCGTGAAGTTGGAAAATCTCCTGCATCGCTTTTTTGAGCCAGCGAAACTGAACGTCCAGCTTAAAGACCGGATGGGAAATCCAATCGTTCCGCGTGAGTGGTTTCTGGTGCCTTTGTTCGTGATTGATAAAGCGATTGAAATAATTCGATCCGGTGAGATCGTTAATTATCGCTATGAATTAGAGACGCAGCGGATTTTAGAAACGCTGTGATTGATGCAACCGCTCATTGAAATCATAAGTTGAATGTGGTTATGTGTGCAACCGAAAACTTGGTCTTGGCTTTGGACGGCGAATTTTCCAATTGGAACGCCTGAATTTCCAATTTGGGATTTGTTGCATGGGGGCAATTTGCGACATTGAAGAGTGCCTTGTCCTCATCGTCAAATCGGATGAGTTGGCGACGCGTCCACGCGAATCCGAACTTAAGATTTGGTTCGACAGTTTTGCCTCAGATTTGCTGGTTCCTGTTCATTATGCGACCATTGGAAGTGGCATCGACTTGAAGGATTGGTTCGAAGCACAAATCAAATTGCAAGCCACCAATGAAAGAAGGCGGCTATTGCTCGGTGGATTTCATCTTGAAGACGCGATTACATTTGTAGGACTGGAAGGTCTCGTTCAAGGCTTTGATGTTTTCCTTCTCGCCGACTTGATTGATGCTCAAGACCCTAAATTTTCAGAATTTCATTGGCATCGGCTGTTCCAAGCAGGTGGTGTTCCAACGACAATGTCGCAGATGTTGGCGGAATGGAAAACATCGGAAACCTGTGACCTAAAGGCGCTAAAAATAGTTGAGCACTCTCATAAGTACCATCAGATCGAGAAGTGATTCCTGTGCGCCACCCGCTAAAGCGGGTCGGGCTTGTATGATCCAAGTCAAGGGTATTGGTCTTCAATTTTTCATTTTCTTTGCCTCTTCATTGGGCGGCCCCGCCCTTCGGACTGGTCGCGCTCTATCTCGCTGTCGCTCGACCGAGCCCGCTA
>Ga0209483_1001838_pt1 | contig 15574 bp, 9 predicted proteins | sample NGEPerA_FD_184508 | JGI IMG/M metagenome (GOLD analysis project Ga0209483, IMG submission 184508) | Arctic peat soil microbial communities from the Barrow Environmental Observatory site, Barrow, Alaska, USA - NGEE PermafrostL2-A... | ecosystem: Environmental > Terrestrial > Soil > Wetlands > Peat... | reverse complement strand
AAGGTCGGTATCGGGACGAGCTGATTTCGCTTGGTCGCAAAGCAGAAAATGCCGCCCAGACAATCAGACTGATCACCCGGACCCTTTCGAAGCTGTTCGTCGATACGACGGAACATCTGCCGCCGTTCGCTATGGACACAGAGGATGGACCAGAGCCATCGGCCGAACGCGCAGTGACCATTTCGCTGGTGGATATTGTGGCGAAACCGGGCGATCTCGTCCAGGCACTGTCAATGCCCTTCTTCACGTCCGATGTGGCGGAGGCCGGTCTCTTCAAAGGAGTACGCGCGCAATTGATCCACAATGGCGACAATGCCGTTCCCAACAAGGTGGTGATGCCCGACGAATACGAGGGCGAGGGCAGGAAGATCGTCAGCCTCTATCTGCGGGATACGCCGCTGCGCAGAATCTTTGATGCTCAGGTCCCGTTCGAGATCCCGCTGGCGCGCAGGCTTGAGCATTCGGTCATCGTTGCAGGCACCGGTTGGGGCAAGACGCAGCTGTTGCAGAACATGATTGCTCGCGATCTGGAGTCACCCGATCCGCCGGCGTTGGTCGTGATCGATTCGACCGGCGCCATGATCCAACGCATCCAACGCCTCGCCGTGTTCGACGAACGGCTTGCGGATCGCATCCTCATCATCGATCCGGAACACGACCCGGTACCGGCGCTTAATATGTTTGACGTGAGCAATCCGCGCCTCCAGACGTACGGCAGGGCGGTGCGCGAGGAGGTCGAGACGGAAATCATCGGTCTCTTCAACTACATCTTTGCGATGCTCGCGACGGAATTGACGGGACGCATGTCTATGGCCTTCTCGTACATTGTCAGGCTCATGCTCTCGATCCCAGGCGCCACAATCCACACGCTTCGGGAGCTGCTGGAAGACGACGCGAATAAGTTCGCGCCACAGATCGCAAAGCTCGATCCGACTGCCCAAGCCTTCTTCCAGAATCATTTCTACGCCAAGACCTTCAGACCGACCCGCACCGCGATCGCCCAGCGCCTCTACGGTCTCATCCAAGTGCCGGCGTTCGATCGGATGTTCTCATCCGTCAATCGCGTCGACATGTTCACCGAGCTGCAGCGCGGCTCCATCGTTCTCATCAACACCAGCACCCGGTTGCTGAAGGAGGATGCGTCCCCGCTCTTCGGCCGCTACATGATCGCGCGCACGCTCGCCGCGATCTTCGAGCGCGCGGCACTTCCCGAAGAGGAACGGCGACCTGCATTCCTGATCATCGACGAGGCGGCACCGTACTTTGATGATACGTTCGACGCCATGCTTACCCGCGTTCGGCAGTTCAAGCTCGGTGCCGTGATCGCGTTCCAGCACTTGGAGCAAGCGGGCGACCGTCTGCGATCTGCCATTGCCTCGAATACCGCGATCAAATATGCCGGCGGCGCGGGGTATAACGATTCGCGCTGGCTTTCGCGCGAGATGCGGACCAGTCCGGAGTTCATCCAGGGACAGAAACGGGATGCACGCGAGCCACCGCGCTTCACCCAGTTTGCCTGCCACGTTCGCAATTTCACGGATACCGCGGTTTCACTCACGGTACCGATCGCCACGCTGGAGCAACTGCCGCGGATGAGCGAAGAAGCGCACCGGCGCCTCCTCGCTCGGAACCGGGAGCGGGTGTCGGCGGTGGCGCCGCGGCCTGCGCCTGCGCCGACCGAACCGAGTGAACGCCCAACACCACCCGAAGGTGACGTATCTGCGAAGGCGGCGGAGGCTCCCGCTCCGGTTTCGGCGCCGGCACCAAAACCGGAGGGAACGAAGAGCAAGCGCAAAAGCGCCGACTCCCGCGAGGGCGCGAACACAGAAGGAGCGGCGGACTGGCACTGAAAATATTTTAGCGTTTCATGGCGCTCCGCCACTGTTCCTGGCGGCTCATACCGTATCGGGGTGCGGATTCCGACGAAGCCGGCCACCCATTCCGATTCAAAGTAGGCCACGTATTCCGATCCGAATCCGACCATCATTCCGATCTGATGGCGGCCGGGGTAGCGTCGTCCCGACGGGTCACTTGGGTAGTCTCACGAAGTGCCGATCTCGGTCAAGTCGGCGCCTGACGCTTGCGCAGTGACTCGCCGGCGAGTTCGATGCGATAGGCGTTGTGAACGATGCGGTCGAGGATGGCATCGGCGAGCGTCGGCTCGTTGATGATCTCGTACCAGCGGTCGATCGGGACCTGGCTGGTGATGATGAGCGAGCCGGCATCGTAGCGATCCTCGACGATCTCCAAGAGGTCACGCCGCTGCTCGGAGTTGAGCGGCTCCGGGCCCCAGTCGTCCAGGATCAGCAGCTCGACGCGCGCCAGCTGGCGCAGCAGCTTGGCATAGCGTCCGTCGCCGCGGGCGAGCGCGAGGGCGGCGAACATCCGGGGGATCCGCTGGTAGAGCACGGAGCGGTTCTCCCGGCAGGCCTTCTGGCCGAGCGCGCAGGAAAGCCAGCTCTTGCCGACGCCGCAGGGGCCGGTGATCAGCAAGTTGCGATGCTCGGTGACCCAGTCGCAGCCGGCGAGCTTGAGGAACAGCGTCCGGTCGAGGCCGCGCATGGCACGGTAATCGACGTCCTCGACGCTGGCGGCATGGCGCAGCTTGGCGGTGCGGGAGCGCGCCTCGAAGCGACGCTGTCGGCGCCGGGTCGCCTCATGCTCGAGCAGCAGGCCCAGCCATTCGGCATGGCTGAGCGCGCTTCCCTCTGGGTTGGCGGTCAAGTCCTGGAAGCCTTTGGCCATGCCGTCGAGGCCAAGCTCGTGCAGCAGGTCGAGTGTCGGATGATGAAGCAAGGGTGATCTCCTCAATGGAAGTAGCGTGAGCCGCGGATGTTGGAATGCAGGATCGTCGTGCCGTCCGCGGCGGCGAGCGACGGTTGGCGATCGAGGTTGTTGGCGAGGATCGAGGCGATGCTCTTGTAGGAGAGCGCACCGATCTCGAGCGCACGGGCCGAGATCGTCTCGGCCCTGGCGGCATCGAGACCGCGGAACAGACGCAGCATGCCCAGGCAGGTCCGGAAGCCCTGCTCGGGATGTGGCCGATTGGCGAGCACGGCGATGATCAGTGCCTCGGTGTTCGGGCCGATGCCGCGGGCCTGACGGTGGAACCGCTCGGGGTTCCATTCGGCGTAGCGCCGATGGGCGCTCGGCATGTGGTCCGGATCGGTGCCGTGACGGGGCCCGCTATAGCGCCTTGCATGGGCGGCAACCCGTTTGCCGCGATGGAAGACCTCGACTGTATGCGCCGTCAGGCGAGTGTCGATCTGCTCACGGAGCAGCGCATGCGGCACCGAGTAGAAGAAGCCGGCGACCTCGACATGGTAATCGAGCCCGACCCGGGCGAAGTGCCACTCGGCATACTCGTACTCACTCGGCGGCAGCGGCTTGAGCGCCGGTCGCTCGATCGCGTCGAACAACTCGCGGCGGCTCATGCCGAGACGGCGCATCGCCCGCCCGTTCAGGCGCTCCAGCACTTGCCCGATTGCCGCGTTGCATTCGGCCAGAGAGAAGAACGTCAGATGGCGCAGCCGACCGAGGACGTAGCTCTGGGCAAAGCGCACGCCGGCTTCGACCTTCGCTTTGTCGCGCGGCTTGTGAGGCCGCGCCGGCAGGATGCCGACGCCGTAATGCGCCGCCATCGCGCCGTAGGTCCGGTTGACCTCCGGATCGTAGAACGAGGCCTTGTTGACGGCGCTCTTCAAATTGTCGGGAACGACGAGCCGCGGCAGGCCGCCACAGAACCGGAACAGGCGAACGTGCGCGCCGATCCAATCCGACAGCCCCTGCGTCCAGCTCGCCTCCGCATAGGTGTAGTTCGAGGCACCGAGCACGGCGACGAAGATCTCGGCCGTCCGCACCTCGCCGGTGAGCGGATCGACAATGTCGATCTTCTTGCCGGAGTAATCGACGAACAACTTGTCGCCGGCGACATGGTGTTGCCGCATGGTCGGGGCCAGGCGATGCTCGAAGTCGCGGTAGAGCTCGCAGAAGCGGCTGTAGCCGTACCCGTCGTGATGGCTCTCGCGGTGTTCTTCCCAAAGCACCATGAGGTTGACGCCTGGCCGCTTCATCTCGCGCGCCAACGCAGCCCAATCCGGCTCGGCACGCCGGCGCTGCCCGGGCTTGGAGCCGGCACGAGCGAAGAGCCGCTCCTCCAGCACTTCGTCGCTGAGGTCGTCCGGCAGCGGCCAACTCAGCCCGGCCGCCTTCGCTCGATCCAGGTAATCCCGGATCGTACTGCGCGCAACGCCGAGGTCCCGGGCGATCGTCCGATCGCTGGCCTCGGCGCCAAAATGCATCCGCAACATCTGTCGTATTCGCCGCATGGTCAGCCTCTGTGCTGGCATCCACCCCTCCATCGATTGCAATCGCGAGGCGTAGATACGAGGTCGATGCTGACCCGTCGGACGACGTCACGCCGATCCGTCCGAATATCGGCAAGGTGGCCGACTTCAAATCGGAATGGTGGCCGCTTTCAAATCGGAACGCTGGACCGGATTCACATCGGAACGCCGGCCGCCTTCATCTCGGAATGGGTGGCCGGATTAAATCGGAATTCGCAGTCTTTTCTCGGGGATAGCGATCGATCCCGTAATGGTCCGCAAATCGGGGTCATAAATCGCGATATGATCCTTGGGCACCGTTACCGCGTTTTCGTCTTCGTCCTCGTCGGGGTCCCCGGCAGGATAGGGCGCCGGCTCGTCTGCCTCCTCCGGCTCGTCCGCGTCCCCATGCCAAGCGCGGGCGCCGGAGAATTGGAGATAGCGCAACGTCATGTCGCCTAGCGCATCGATCATTGTTTCGCTGCCGGCCCTGAGTGGCCCAGATTTCTCCAATGCCGCGTTAATCACCGTCGCGAACACGATTTGGATGGCCGCATCGATATGGCGCGGTGACTGTCGATCCCGCAAATGGCTGCCTAGCAACTCACGCGCGCACTCGGTGACCGCCTTGCGATAATCTTGAATCGGTTGAAGGATATGAGTCATTTGCGGCGCCCGCTTGAACGCGGCGCGAGTCAATCCTGCCGTTTTCGGTTGTCCCATGACGGTGACAATGTGTTTGACGATGCCGCGTACGGTCCTTTCGGCGGACGCACGGTGCCATTGGCCCGAGGCGAGTTCGCGCCTCGCGGCATTACAGGCCGCCCGAAATCGGTCGCTGGTACTGAAATAGATAAATTGGTCCTTGCTGGCATACCGCGCATAGAAAGCTCCTACTGACACGCCGGCCACCTTAGCAATGCGCGCCACGGAGACCCGCCGATCATCGCAATCATATTGAGCGAGTAGGGCAATACCCGATTCGTAAATGGCGAACGAACGGCCGTCCCGCCGAGCCTCTTTAATGCGGCGGCTGGTACCTCGGACGAGGCGGCGAATGAGGCTGGGCATCGGTATCGTCAATTCGTCAATGCTGCCGTTAGCATTGCTCGAACCGTCTATTCACGTAATGACAAAATCCGAATTCCGATTCTATACCAACCCGTACCAATCGTTCCCTTGAGGGCGCCACTACGCGTAAGCGGTGGGCCAACCCTGCGACAGAGCTTCCGCTTGCTCGATGACGGTTTGTGTCGCTTTTTCCTGTTTGTCAGGCGGGTAACCGTGTTTGCGCAGGATGCGCTTCACCAGCACACGCAAATGCGCCCGAACATTTTCGCGGATCGTCCAGTCGATAGAAACATTCTTGCGGACGGCTTCCGCGACCTCGCGGGCGATCATCGTAAGCGCCGGCTCGCCAAGCACCTTGACTGCGCTGTCGTTGGCTTCGAGCGCGTCATAAAAGGCAAGCTCATCTTCGGACAGCTTTAAGGTCTCGCCGCGTCCTTCTGCCTTTCGCATATCCTTGGCAATGGCGATCAATTCTTCGATCACTTGGGCGGTTTCGATCGCGCGATTCTGATATCGCCGGAGCGATTCTTCCAGCATGGCGGAGAAAGTGCGCGCCTGAATGATGTTGCGTCGGCTCCGCATCCGCAGTTCGCCTTTCAACAAACGTTGCAGCAATTCGAGCGCTAAATGCTGTCTCGGCATCTCATGAATTTCGGCGAGGAACTCGTCCGACAGAATCGAAATGTCCGGCTTCTTAAGATCAGCGGCGGCGAAGATATCGACGATCTCTTCGGACGCGACAGCGCGTGAAACGATTTGCCGAATGGCGTGATTCAAGTCCTCTTCGGATCGTGCTTCGCCGGGAAGTGCTTTCACCAACCCGGCGCGCACGGCCTGAAAGAAAGCAACATCGTCTCGGATCGCCAAAGCCTGTTCATGTGGCACCGCCAATGCAAACACGCGCGAAAGCTCGGTCACGGCCTGCAACAGGCGTGACTTCCCGTCTTCTTGCGCCAACACATGCTCTTGCGCGGCGGGTAAGACCGAGACTCTGTCCGGGGCGTTTCCGGTAATCCAGCGCGACCAGTCAAAGCCATGGAACAAGCCTTGGCACACTTCGTATTTCTCGCGCATCGCCGCCACGGCTTCGGCCTGATCAATGGCGGTTCGGCCGGTTCCGCCGCTTTCGGTGTAAGTGGCGAGCGCTTTGCGCAGTTCGTCCGCCAAACCGAGATAATCGACCACCAACCCGCCCGGCTTGTCACGGAACACGCGGTTCACCCGCGCAATTGCTTGCATTAGGCCATGACCGCGCATCGGCTTATCGACGTACATAGTATGAAGGCTCGGCGCGTCGAAACCCGTCAGCCACATATCGCGCACGAGCACCATCTTGAACGGATCGCCGGCATCGCGGAAACGATCCGCCAATTCCTCGCGTCGGGCCCTGTCACGAATATGCGGCTGCCAATCGAGCGGGTCGGATGCGGAGCCGGTCATGACGATCTTGATGATGCCCTTGTCGTCATCGGCGTGATGCCAGTTCGGCCGCAAGGCGACAACGGCGCCGTAAAGATCGACGCAAATACGACGGCTCATGCAAACGATCATTGCCTTGCCGTCCATCGCATCGAGGCGCCGCTCAAAATGCGTGACGAGGTCTTGCGCCAGAAGTTTTATCCGTCTGTCCGTGCCGACAATCGCCTCAAGCTGCGCCCATTTCGATTTGAGCTTCTCCTTGCGTTCGCTTTCTTCGCCCTCGGTGACTTCCTCAAACGCGGAATCGATCTTGGGCCGTTCGTCGAGATTGAACGCGAGCCTCGCGAGTCGGCCTTCGTAATAGATTGGCACGGTCGCGCCGTCTTCCACCGCGCGGCGGATATCGTAGATGCTGATATAGTCGCCGAAGACGTTGCGCGTGTTTTTGTCGGTCAGTTCGATCGGCGTGCCAGTGAAGCCGATGAAGGACGCGTTCGGCAACGCGTCGCGCATATGCCGGGCGAAGCCATCGACGAAATCGTATTGGCTACGATGGGCCTCGTCCGCGATGACAATGATATTGCGCCGCTCGGACAGGATAGGGTGATGCTCGCCTCTTTCGGCCGGCATGAATTTTTGAATCGTCGTGAAGAAAACGCCGCCCGCTTCGACCCGCAATCGGTCGCGAAGGTCGGTGCGACTTTCGACCTGTCTTGGGGGCTGGCGCAATAGTTCATGACAACGCGCGAAGGTGCGGAAGAGCTGGTCGTCCAAATCGTTGCGGTCAGTAATGACGACGATTGTCGGATTTGCCATCGCCGGTGCGAGAATCACTCGACCGGCATAAAACGCCATTGTCAGGCTTTTGCCCGAGCCTTGGGTATGCCAAACCACGCCGACGCGCCGATCGCCAATCTCACCGCCGGGATGGCGCCCGGCTTCATACCCGCTGCCCGGTTCGGCAAGGCCGCCCGGCTCCGGCGCCAATCGCGCCGCGCGCAAGGTCTCTTCCAGTGCGACATTGACGGCATGGAATTGATGATAGCCGGCCATCTTCTTCACGCGTTCGCCGGCCGTATCCTCGAACACGATGAAATGACGAATGAGCGTCAGGAACCGGCGCTTCTCGAACACGCCGGCAAGAAGCACCTGTAGTTGCGGCAGGTGCGCGCCCGCGACATCCTCACCGCTGGTCGTGCGCCAGGGGAGGAACCATTCGCGCTCCCCCGTCAGTGTGCCGATACGCGCTTGCACGCCATTGGAAATCACCAGCGCGCAATTATGGGCGAACAACGACGGAATTTCGTTCTTGTAGGTTTGGAATTGCTGGTATGCGCTCCAAATCGTCGCGTTTTCATCGGCCGCGTTCTTGAGTTCGATCACCGCGATGGGCAATCCATTGACGAAGATCACCATGTCCGGTCGGCGGTTATGCCCGTTCTCAATCACCGTGAACTGATTGACCGCGATAAAGTCGTTGTTGTCGGCATCGTCATAGTCCAGGACGCGCGCTTGCGCGCCCGCGATCGAACCGTCGGGCCGGCGATACTCGACCGTGACGCCTTCGGTCAGTATACGATGGACCGTATGATTGCGGGTTTCGAGCGTCGGCCCGTCGGGCCGCGTCAAGCGCCGGAACGCCTCATCGATCGCTTCCGCCGGAAGCGCAGGATTGAGCCGTTGGAGCGCCTCGCGCAACCACCGTTCCAAGACGACGCGGTCGTAATCGGCTCGCTCCGCCAGCAATTCGCCCGGCGCGATGTCCGGGCCGCTATGGATCGCGTAATCGAGTGTTTCCAGCCAATCAAGCGCCGCCTCTTCCACCACGGATTCGGTGAAGCGAGCCATCACACATGCTCCGCGACCAGCCGCTCGGCATCCTTCACGCGGATTTCACCGGAGATGAGTTTGGGCAATAGCGTGTCGCGTATGGCTGATAACGACGAGGATTCGCCGTCCCTGTGAACGATTTTTTCGAAAATAGGATCGACCAATTTTCCAAACGCTATCAACACTTCCGCTGGCCGAAGAACAAACTCCCAATCGAGTAAAGAGCTTGTTTGAACGCGCTGCCTTCCCGACGTGCCGGTCATACTCTGGATCGCGTGGTCTCTGAACCCATTGTCACGAGCCAACAAATAAACAAAGGACTTCGGAACAGGCGGCTTGGCACGCATCACCACAAATTCGGTGGAACCCCAACCTACTTCATCGTTTGCGAGTCCGTGAACAAGAGCGGTCTTACCGTTTTCAAGGCAAGGTGTGATGCGAGCCAAAAGAGTGTCGCCGTTTCTGAACTTGGTCCCGGACGAGAATGTTCGTCTCCTTGGCGCAGAATGAAGCGGGCCATTCTCCGGCAGATCGGCCATTTCGATGTACGGCGCTTCCTGTCCAGCTTGCAATCGCTCGCTCGGATTGAACTCAATTAGAGCCGTTGTTTTTCCCTGGCTCCATTCTTCCGGCCGTGACCGCTCCGAGAAATCGACAAACCACGACTTGAAGATCACGCGCGCGATCGATTCCAGCGTCTCATTTGTCCGTCGGTTCAATTCGATTTTGTCGTCCAGCACGCTCAGAATATTGACGATGGCTTGTTGTTCGCTTCGTGGGGGGACTCGAATTTCGAAACCTGAAATCCGGTCGGTTGGCAAACGACCGGTACCGTGTCCGGCCAGCTCAACCATTTCTTTCAGAAATGGCTTAGCAGCGACGACTGAATAATAGAGATATTCGGGCACATTCTCCGAATGGGGAATAAGCGCCTTGATATCTTGATTGAAGGCTAAATCCCGCTCCGCATAACAAACTGGCACGTCCGACAAAAGTGTCATGCCGCGTACGAGCACCAATGTTGATCCTAACGGCGCGAGCTTTGATCCGGTATTTAGTCCCCTTTTCGAAATATGGTCTTCCGCATCATGTAATCGGTCGATCTTCAAATCTTTCGCCGATATCCAAGGTATATCGCCTTGCCAAAAATCGGAGTTGGATTTCGAAGGCGTACCTCCCGATAAAATATCGGCAACTTGATCAAGCCTGACATATTCTTTCGCAAAATCACCATGAACGGGAATCTGTAGCGTCTCATAATCTTTCCGAATGATTTCTCTAAACGGCTCCTTCACTGAAGCCCAATCAATAATGTCTACTCTGAACGGAAGCCCGGAATCGCTGAATGCGTCCCGCAATTCCGCGACCCGCAAGGTGTCGAGCGGTCGTTCAGACATAATTGCCAAGTCGAGATCGGAATTTTCGCGCGCCGTCCACCGCACTCGCGAACCGAATGCACGCACTTCGAAGTCGGGAACGTGGGCGCGTAAAATCGCTTTGACCTTCGCTAAATCTTGCGAACCTATATCGAGCGGTCTCAAGGATTTCGCCGCTTCAATTCGGCCAGGACGAATCGAATATCGGTTATAAAATCCGGGATGATCGCAACTACCTCTTCGGCGCTTTCTTCGTTGTATGTGTGACTGGTGATGTTGCGCTTTTCACGGTAAATCCGAAATGGTGGGGCTTCGCGAACTAAACCCGAATCCGCAGCGGTGCGGATAAAATCCATGAATGCCACTTTGCGAAGCTCCGCGGGGTTCGCGACAATTTCTTCCAATTGTCGAAGAATCATTTTTGTTGCCAGTTCATAAGTGAACTCGAAAGCCTGGATAGTCGCGGCCCGAAAGGTTTGATGCAGATCGGAATCGTTCCGAGCCGCGTCGGAATTCAAATAGGCAAAGCTCTTTTCGAGCTGCGCCAGTGCGTTCTCCAAGGGCGAATAGTCGAGCATCAGCGCGAAACCCCTACGATACCGGGCGAGCGGCCATTATTTCCGGCGATAGCCTAGTTTCCCTAGGTTGGCCGCGATCGCCTCGTCGAGTTTACGTCCGTCGTCCATTTGTTGCCAAAGCGTCGCCGTAAGGCGGTTCATTTTTTCGTCGAACGGTTCGTCATCTTCAATCGCTTCCTCGGCGCCAACGTAGCGGCCGGGGGTCAGCACATGGCCGTTCTGACGGATGATGTCCAGCACCGCCGATTTGCAAAAACCCGCAACGTCAGCATAAGGGTTCGGCGTGATCTTGTCGCCGCGCCAAGCATGATAGGTGTCGGCGATCTTGGCGATATCGCCGGCGGCAAGGTCGCGGTGCACGCGATCGATCATGATCCCAAGCTTGCGCGCATCGATGAACAGGACCTCGCCTTGGCGGTTGCGGAAGCGTCCGTTGCGCTTGTCGCGGGCAAGAAGCCAAAGGCATACCGGAATCTGGGTCGAATAGAACAATTGGCCCGGTAGCGCGACCATGCAATCGACTAAGTCGGCCTCGATCATCGCCTTGCGAATCTCGCCTTCGCCGGATTGGTTCGACGACATCGAACCGTTGGCGAGAACAAAGCCGGCAAGGCCAGTCGGCGCCAAATGATAGATGAAATGCTGTACCCAGGCGAAATTCGCGTTTCCAGGCGGGGGCACGCCGTATTTCCAGCGCTTGTCGCCCGGCAATAGGTCGCCGCGCCAGTCGCTGCTGTTGAAGGGAGGATTGGCGAGAACGTAATCCGCCCTCAGGTCTGGAAATTGATCGTGATGGAAACTGTCCCCATGGGCGATTTGCGCATCAATGCCCCGGATCGCAAGATTCATCTTGGCAAGCCGCCACGTCGTGTAGTTCGACTCCTGACCAAAGATCGACATGCGGTCGCGCGCCTTGCCGCCATTGCCGTTGCCGTTGGCATGCGCCGCAATGAAATCGGCCGATTGAATGAACATGCCGCCCGATCCGCAGCATGGGTCAAAGACACGGCCCTTATACGGCGCCAACATTTCGACCAGAACTCGCACGATGCAGCGCGGCGTGTAGAACTGTCCGCCCTTCTTGCCTTCGGCGCTGGCGAACTGGGATAGGAAATACTCGTACACGCGGCCAAGAATGTCTTTCGATCGGCTTTCCGCATCGCCGAGGCCGATATTCGAGACAAGGTCGATAAGCTGCCCGAGCCGCGCCTTGTCAAGACCGGGGCGCGCATAATCCTTCGGCAGAACACCTTTGAGCGATGGGTTATCGCGCTCGATTCCGGCCATGGCGTCGTCAACAATCTGACCGATGGTGGGCTGGCGCGCTTGGGCTTTTAGGTGCGTCCAACGCGCCTCGGGCGGAACCCAAAACACATTGACCGCGCGATATTCGTCTTGATCCTCGGGGTCGGCGCCTTGGTCGCGCTCCGCGTCGAGCTTCGCATGTTGTTCCTCGAACGCGTCGGAAATGTACTTCAGAAAAATCAGCCCAAGGACGACGTGCTTATATTCCGCCGCGTCCATGTTGTTGCGCAACGCATCGGCGGCCGCCCACAGCTTAGCCTCGAACCCTAAGTTCGCGCCATTGCTGCCGCGGAGCCTGGAAGATTCCGTACTTTCCACTTTGCGCCGCTGCGCCATCCGCTCCCCCTAGGGTGCGTTTACTAAGGTTATTATGCCGTGAGTGAATCGTGTTTCGACACGAGACGCAATGAGTCAGCGTGGAACACGGTAGAATCATCTTGGAAGCGAGCAAGCGCAGCGTCGGGGTGATAAGCCAATCCCACGGATTGGCTTATCACCCCGTCAGGTTGCGGTTTGCGGCAGTTCCTCGGTTTGCTACAGTAAGCTGGTGGCGGTTCCATTGACCGCGCCGGCTGCGGTTTGCGGCAGTTCCTCGGTTTGCTACAGTCGTAAATCCAACCTAGACCTTGAGGCGCGGCTGCGGTTTGCGGCAGTTCCTCGGTTTGCTACAGTCCCCGGATCGGGGGCAAGTCTGCCCGGCATGCTGCGGTTTGCGGCAGTTCCTCGGTTTGCTACAGTTCTAATCGTCAGCGTTACCTACATATTCTCGCTGCGGTTTGCGGCAGTTCCTCGGTTTGCTACAGTCAGATGGACGGAATTAAGACCCGGCTCGTAGCTGCGGTTTGCGGCAGTTCCTCGGTTTGCTACAGTACGGTAGGGGTTATTCTACTGAAATTGCTTTCATAATTGCCCTCCCGGCTGGTCAAAAAAGCTCAAGCTGGGAGGGCGGTTGTGACGAAGGTTGCCGCTTGCGACCCCAGAAAGTGCGAATTCGCGCATATTGTTTGTCGGTAATCGTCAAGAACCGGACCTCGCCTTGGGGTGGAAGCTTGCTGCCCATGCGCCCGATATGGACCTCCGCATTCTCGAATGACGCGCAGTGCCGCGTATAAACCGAGAACTGCATCATGGTGAAGCCGTCATCAAGCAGGTCCTTGCGGAACCGCGTATAATCCTTGCGATGCTTCGGCGTGTGAACAGGCAGGTCGAAGAGCGAGATCACCCACATGGAGCGAAGCCCCCAAGGCTGGATCGCGTAGCGCGGCTCACTCATTCTCGGCCTCGCGCACAACTTCGTGGTCGGGACCGAGCGGCAGTCCCTCGGGCAAGGCGAGTTCCTTATCGCCCTCGGTGAGCATTCGGCATAATGAAGCGGCGCTGGCGTGAATCGCCAATAGGATCGGTGAGCGGCGACCGCCGACACTGATCGTTTCATTGAAAAGCGCCAACAACGAAGCCTTGATTGGGCGGTCAAGCGCGGGAATGGCGTCGCCTTCAACGAGCAATGATCTGACGCGCCAATCGACATAGCCGCGATAAGGCTCCAATAAATCGTCGGCGAGGCAGAACGGATTCCCTCGGTTCTTGTGGTGGACGCCTAGAGTCGGTAAAAGACCAGCCGCCGCGATCGCTCGCGCGACCGCCGCGCGCATGACCGCATAACCGTAATTCAGAAGATCGTTTGGCGGCGGCCCCTCTCGATAGCGGCGGAAGTCCGGACCCAATAGTCGCCGCCAATAGCGTTGAGCGGCCATCGCCTCAAGATTGTCCGGGTCGCCAGGACGAACGCGGCCTGCCATCGCCGACAGTCCGGCGTCGGAGTTGGTATAGTTCGCCAACACGGCTCCTTGCTGGCGCAGCTTGGCCGCGACCAATAATTGCCATATACGATTCTTCACACCGTCGCTCGCGGTTGCTTGGGCGCGATGATGCTCGGTCTGTGTCGTGTGCGCGTCGAAGGGTAAAAGCAACCCGGAGGGCAAATGGTTCACGCCACACAGAATGATCGCCGCGCCCTGTTCCATCAGAACCGTGAATACCGAATGCGTGTAAATCACTTGCGGATGATCGACGACCAGAACGCCAATATCCTCGCAAGGAATCGTGCGGTCTTCTTCGTTTGGACGTTCGATAACAAGCTGTCGGTGCGACACCGACAGGCGCGTGCCTGCCGTGGCGATCTCGATGATCTTCTTAATCATGGGCCGATCTCACACGGCCTATAGGATCGACGGATACTTTGCGCGAGCCGCTTGCTATGATCGCCGCAATTCCGGGCTGATTTTTTGAATCTTCGCCCTTGCTCGCATCCGTATGATCCAACAGGACGACCTGTCCATTTGCCCAGATACTTTGGACGATGCGGTAGCGTGGCGCGCTGTTGCCGTTAGGAACCGCCAACGCATCGCCTGCCGTCAGCGACATGATCAATGTTGCGCCGTCCTCCCTCTTTCTGACGACAACCGATTGATGCCGCGAAACCCGGCGCGCGGCTTCGGCAAGTGAAATGACATTGAAGACAGTTTTGCTATCGGCGGCGCGATATACAGCTATATGATGGTTGGCCGCTTGATCCGCGTAGCCCGTGCTCGCGCGGACCATAAGTCTCAATTGTTGCTTGACGAACAGGCGCACCTTTCGAATTTCCGGGCCTTCGCCGCCGTCGGCATGGGGTAGTCTTGGGTAAGGTGGAAAAGCTTTCTTCGGATCGCCGCCATGTTCCGCGACGTGTCGGGTGATAATGTCTTGAATGGCTGGATCGCGGATCGATTCAACCTCGGATTTCGACAGACGCTCGACTGGCTTTGTGGTCACGAACAGGCGGTAGAGTCCGCGTTTCGTTTTCTCGTCTATTCCTGAGTCGCCTAACACCGTTTCCGCGTGCAACGCGCCCGAAACCTTCCGTCTTGTCTTGTGGGATATGACGATCTCGGCGACTTTCGCCTTGCAATCGTCGAATAGATTTTGCCATGGCGCGCTAAAGAGCGGCGGAGGCAGGCCACTTTCTTTGATCTTGAACCAATCCGCCAGCCGCTTCACATAGGACCGGGACGTAAGCGAGACCACCAGCGCATCGACGGCGTGGTGTCTATGATCGGCGCGATTTTTCCCTTGCCGTTCGGGATCGAGAATTGCGTTCAAACCCCATTGGTGGCGAAGTTGAGCCGTGATGCGCCCATTGACGGTTTCCACGGGCGCGGGATTTTCTTTGCCCTGGTCGGGCCAAAGACGCGCAAGAAAATCGCGCGCCTCGCGCGCGGCCCAGCCGGTATCGGCGAGCTGACGTTCGGCGAAATCGTCAGTCCCCGCATCCGCGATCATATCCTTGACGAAGCGCCGAACCTTGTATTCTGGCAGCTTACACGCGACGAGCCGCACCTTTAGCGATTGCCATTCTTCAGGGTCGTGGCCGTACATTTCATAAGGCGTACGATTTCCTTTGATCCGGTTGATGTCCTGCCGACATAGAGTCTTGTTCGTGAAGCCGTTGTCGAGCGACCGCGAACGCGGCCAGATATGCTCGACTTGGTATCTGCCTAACGCGAAGAGCGCCTCGAAGCTGACGTGATCGCCGGTATAGGGATCGCGTTCGTTGGCTTCCTTCCACAACAGCCATTTCTCGGTATCGTCGCGGCTCGGATTCGCAATGCCGTGGTCCGCCAAATCCGTG
>Ga0209483_1001837_pt1 | contig 15579 bp, 14 predicted proteins | sample NGEPerA_FD_184508 | JGI IMG/M metagenome (GOLD analysis project Ga0209483, IMG submission 184508) | Arctic peat soil microbial communities from the Barrow Environmental Observatory site, Barrow, Alaska, USA - NGEE PermafrostL2-A... | ecosystem: Environmental > Terrestrial > Soil > Wetlands >... | reverse complement strand
CCTCGTCTGCTTGCGGGCCTTGCGGATCGAACGCCTTCGTACCTTGTTCGCCCTGGCTTCCATGCCAATACTCCTTTGAATCAATGGAACGTTAATGCCACCAATATGTTATACTCGCTGGCAGAAACAAAAAAATGTGACGAAAGATGAGGCGAGACGCCCGTGATACGATGATGCCATTGGAGCGGCGCATCCGAAAACTGAATGTGTGACCCGCGTTTGCGATTCCTGACCGATGGCATTCGCGGCCCCCCATGTTATGTTTCCCCCATGATCGCGCATGAACCCCCGCCAATCGCCCGAGGCACATTCATCGTGCTCGACGGCACCGAGGGCTGCGGAAAAAGCACACAGACGGCCCTTCTGCGCGATGCGCTGGTTGCCGCCGGCGTTGAAGTGCTGGCCGTCCGCGATCCGGGTTCCACGCGCATCGGCGAGCAGATCCGCGCCATCCTCCTCGACCCGGCACACATCGAAATGTCCATGCGCGCCGAGATGCTCCTCTACATGGCCGCCCGCGCGCAAATGATGGCGCAGTTAATCCTGCCCGCGCTAGACGCCGGCAAAACCGTGGTCTGCGACCGCTTCGTCTCCAGTACGCTCGCTTATCAGCTCGGCGGCGACGGGCTATCGGAAGCCGACATTCGTAGCGCGGCCGACGTGGCCATCCGCCGCCGCTGGCCCGATCTCACGATTCTCCTGGACATGCCGCCCGATAAAAGCCTGGCCCGCGTGAACCGCGCCAAGGACCGAATCGAGCAGCGCCCGATGGAATATCACGAGCAGGTCCGCCGCAATTACCAGTCGCAGGCACAAGCCGATCCGCAGCGCTATCGGCTCATCGCCGCCGGCCGTCCGCGCGAACAGGTGCATGCCGACGTGATGCAAGCGATGAAATCATTGGCGCCTGGTGGTAATCAAGAGGGGAAGCCACGAATGGGCACGAATGAACACGAATAAATCATCTTGCCGGGAACACCCAATGACTGCATCCAATCCTGAGGAACCGCAAATCCCGAGCCGCGATCCGCTGCCGTTGGAGTACGCCGGGCCGGTGAAGGAGAAGGCGCCGCCCGTCGAGGGCACGCGCTGGTTCGCGTATATTGCCGTGGGAATTGTGATCGTCGCCATGCTGCTGGGATTGGGGCTTGTCGTGAAGCTCCTCTTCGTATTTCTGCACGGCTGATGCATGACCGCATTTTCGCAAATCTTCGGCCAGGAGCGCGCCATCGCCTGGCTCCGGCAGGCGTATCTGGCGGACCGGCTGCCCCATGCGCTGATTTTCGCCGGGCCGGCCGGCGTGGGCAAAGCCACCACGGCCCGCGCGCTGGCCAAACTCTTTTTGTGCCAGAAACCCCGCGCGGATCAACCGTGCGGCGTATGCGACAGTTGCCGGGTGATGGACGCCGGCAACCACCCGGATTTTCACGTTATCTTTAAGGAACTCATTCGCTACCACGACAAAACCGGCAAATCAAAGGGCATCGAATTGTCGATCCACGTCATCCGCCCCGAGATCATCGAGCCCGCCGGGCGCAAGGCCGTGCTGGGACGCGGCAAAGTCTTCGTCATCGAGCAGGCGGAACTGATGAACCCGCAGGCGCAAAACGCGCTGCTCAAGACATTGGAGGAACCCGCCGGCCGCACGCTGATCGTGCTGCTGACCGACCAACCCAGCGCCCTGCTGGCGACGATCCGCAGCCGATGCCAGATTGTGCGTTTCGCGCCGCTGACCGAAGAGCGCGTGCGCGGTGAATTGCAAAAGCGAGGCGTCGATGCCGCGCTGGCCGCCCAGGCCGCCGCGCTGTCGCCCGGTTCGTTGGGCGTGGCGTGGAAATGGGTGCGCGACGGCGTCGTGGCGCCGGCGCGGCAGTTGTTGGAGATGATGGACCAGATTTTCGCCGGCCGCGCGCCCGCGGATCTGCCCGGCTGGTTCAGGGGCGCCGCCGACGCCTATGCCGAGCGCCAACTCGAACACGATGAACTGGCCAGCAAAGATCAGGCGGCCCGCGAAGGGCTGACGCTCTACCTGCTGCTGGCCGGCGAGCATGTCCGTCGGCGGATGCTCGAACACGATGATCCGGCAGCCCTGGAAGCCGCCTGTGCCGCGATCGATGCGCTGGTGCAGGCCGAGACGTTTATCGATGGCAATGTGAATATCAGCCTTGTGTTTCAGCAGTTGGCGATGAAGTTGGAAGCGGCGCGCTGATCCCATACCATGCGGCATTCCGCGGTTCTTCGTAGCGCATGCAGAGATTTCGCGCAGAGAGGCGGAGACGCGAAGAGGCAGAGACGTACGAGCGCTTGCCGGTCCAGCCGGTTTCATGGAGGAAATCGTGAAGGTATTGAGTTTTCGCGCGGTGTCTATTTTCAGAATTCGGTGGCACGGGCGGCTCGCCGGTGTTCTGTGCGGGCCGAATCACGGGCGAGCCGCCTGTGCCACAAAAAGTCAGCCTTTCTTATTTCGTCTCTCCATCGTCTTTGCATCCACGGCGATGGCGTTTGGCGTCACCGGCTGTCAGGCGAAGAAGCCGCCGACCACCCGGCCGGCCATCGCGCCGGCGATCGATTACGCCAGCCCGCTGCCCAACGGCGAGCTGGCGTTGCGCAAGATTTCTCCGGGCGAATATCCGGATTTCTCGAAGGCGCTGGCCGCCGCCAACATCGCCGATCTGCGGCAATCCGCGCAGAACAGTCTCGTCTACCTCAATCGCCCCGCCAGCAAGAGGAAATACCCGTATCTCGACATCACCCACGACCGCGCGGCGGCGTCGGTGCGGGCGTTTTTGCGGATGATCGACGGCGGCGCGTTTTCGCTGCCGGCCGATCAATTCAACAAAGCCATCGCACAGCAGTTCGAGGTTTACCAGAGCATCGGCGCCCCCGCGCCCGATGGCAGCGGCTACACCCGGCAAGTGTTGTTCACCGGCTATTTCACGCCCACCTACGACGCCAGCCTCACGCGCGGCGGCGCATACCAGTTCCCCCTTTACAAACGGCCCGCCGGCCTCAAGACCGACGAGACCGGCGACGTCTCTAACCGCCAGCTTCCCGACGGCTCGCTCGCGCCCTGCTACACTCGCCGGGAGATTGAAGGCGGCAAGCTGGCCGGCGATGAACTGGTCTGGCTCACCAGCCGATGGAACGCCTACGTCGTCACGATCCAGGGCAGCGCGCGGCTGCGGCTGCCCGATGGCCGGATCATGGAAGTCGGCTACGCCGGCAGCAACGGCTACACCCCCGTCAGCCCCGGCCGAGCAATGGTCAAGGACGGCGTCATCCCGAAAGCCAGCCTGACTTTCGAGGGCCTTCGCCAATACTTCGCCGCCCATCCCGACATGATGGACAAGTATCTGTCGAATAACCCGCGCACGGTCTTCTTCGCGCCAGTGCAAGGCGGCCCGTTCGGCGCCTTGAACGTGCCGGTGACTAAACTGGCGAGCATCGCCACCGACAAAGCCGTCTATCCCCCGGCGATGGTCGCGTTCTTGTCCGTGCCCATGCCCGCCTCGCAAGCCAGTCTCCCCGCTGCCGTCGCCGGCTCGGCCGGCGCGCCCTACGCGGGCTTCATGCTCGATCAGGATCGCGGCGGCGCCATCCGCTCCGCGGGCCGCTGCGACATCTACATGGGCATCGGCGACCGCGCCGAGCAAACAGCGGGGTATCAACTCAGTGCCGGAAAACTCTACTATTTGGCGATCAAATCGGAATTCATATCGTCTCAATAAGGGGCCGCGCGAATATCCGCCTCGGCAACGGCATGGATGGTAAGGCGCCGTTTCACGATACGCCCGAAATCCGAATTCGCTCCAACGCTTCGCGCCAAGGGGTGCCGACATTTCCATCGCGCAAGAAATCGGCCAATGCCGAGTCAAGCAATTTCATTTCTTGCTGCGTTGGACCAACGCCCTTGAGAAGGTCTTCTTCCTGCAGTTCGCAAAGCCGATCAAAAACCTGCCTTCGCTCGTCGGGCTTAAGTTTGGGCAATTGTGCAAGGATTTCCACGCTGCTCATGTTGGGATTTTACTCTCGACAACTTGCCGCGGCAAACGAACAGCGAATGGAACGCACTTCCGTTGTTCATCAGGCTTCGAGGCAACTGGGTGGTATTTATCGCCCGCCTCCATTCATGCGGAATCTGAAACTTTCGCGCGCGCCCTTCGTCCAATCGACGTTTCCTCTATTGATGACCGGAGCATCCGCGTGAATGAAACGGACGAAGGGCTTGTCGGAAAAAGCCAGCGGCAGGACCGCGCGGCATTCGAGGAACTGGTTCGGCGGACGGCGCGGCTGGTGTTCTCCCGGATTTACCTCGAGACCGGCGACGCCCACCGAACCGAGGACCTTGTGCAGGAGACGTTCCTCGTCGCCTGGCGCTCCATCGCGCAAGTCACCGACGCCGGCGGATTCCGCGCCTGGCTGCTGTCGATCGCCCGATCGGTAACGGTGGACGCACAACGCCGCGAGGGCCGCCGAAAACGCGCGGCGCCGCCGGGCTCGCGCGGAACGCGCCTGCAAGCCGAGGCGTTGCTGCAATTGGCGGCCGCGGGCGATGATCCACTGGAGGCGGCGCAGGTTCAGGAAGACCGGCAGCGGGTGCTGAGCGTATTGCGGTCGCTGCCGACCGAATATCGCGAGCCGCTGATGTTGCGGTATCTGGGCGGGGCCGACTACGAAACCATCAGCCAGCAACTGGGCCTCACCAACGGCTCCCTCCGCGGCCTGCTCCATCGCGGAATGGCAAGGATGCGGGCGCAACTTTCGGAGGGAATCACGGCGGAGGATTTACCGCGGAGACGCAGAGGCGCAGAGAAAAGCGGATGAAAAAAGATAAAGGAATGGCGCGATTGTAGAAGCGACGTCCCCGTCGCTTTAACGTGGCAAGCTCGATGGCGAGGAGAGCGGCGGGGACGCCTGTACGGCGCAGTTACGCAGGCGCCGGAATTCGCTGGAACACCGCGCGGTGCATTGTAGAAGCGACGTCCCCGTCGCTTTAGCGTGGCAAGCGCGATGGCGAGGCAAGCGGCGGGGACGCCGCTTTTACTGTTAGGCAACGATCAACATCTTTAGAGACCTCAATTTGGAGCGGCATCTGATGCCGCTTGGAAAATGAACAGCGAACACCCCACGGATCAAATCGAATCGTACATCGCCGGCGGCGTTTTCGGCGAGGAGCTTGCGGCATTCGAGGCGCACCTGGCCGGCTGCGAAAGCTGCCGGGCCGCGGTGGACGCGGCACGGGCGGCGGATGGCTCGGTCGCCAAACTCTTCGCCGGCGAGCGGCCGGCGGCGGGGTTCGAGGACCGGGTGATCCAACGCCTGCGCCAACGCCAGCCCCGGCTGGCCCGGCCCATCGTCAACCCCTGGGTCCGCCGAGCCGCCGTTGGCGTCGCCGCCTCGCTGCTCCTGGCGGGCATCGGCTACGCCGGGACCGTCGCCATGAATGGCGGCAAACTCGCGTGGCTTACCGGGAAGGGTGGAGGGGTCGCGTATTCCGTTCTGGATCGAGATGACCGCACGGTGAATCACACGAGTTCCAAAGATCTCGTCGATGGTCTGTTCGGCGGGCTCGAAGGAGGGCGCGCAACGATCCGGTTAACTGATCGATCGCAAATGACCACTTCCCACGAACCGGCGGTGCAGGCGACCGATCTTTCCGTCCGCCGGCAACTGGCGGGTCAGAATACAACAAGGGGTTCAGACAAGCTTGGGCTGTCATGGGGATATGCCACGAGCAATGGGACTGCCGCAACCGGCAGAGACAATATCTATGGAAGGGCCGGCGAGCCCGCCGCGACGCCTCCGGCCAAGGCGCCATTTGACCAACTCGATGATTATCTGCTGCCGACGGATGACAAAGGCATGCCTCCGGAAAACGCGGTAACGACCGGCGGGGCAGTATCCGCAAAGGACGCAAAGTATTTTGCAGTCGATGGTTTGGCGCGGACAGTTCCTGATACTACCGACGCGCCAGACTTCTCGCTTAACCCTTCCGAACCCGCCCTAAAAGTCGAAAAAAAGCTTGGCGACGCCGGGCGCGGCTTCAAAGCCGGGGCGACGCCTTTATCCGATGCGTCTGGCGTCGAAATCAAACAGCGTGAATTCGGCAGACTTTCCGAAAAAATCGGTGGAAAGCCTACAGGCAACAGACCCAATGGCAGTGACGAGGCAAAACTTCCATACGACGATGTTCTCCGCTATCCGGCGGATGTGCCGGCTTTGCAGCAAACCGCCATCGATGGAAAATTTGTGAAGCCGGCCCTGGGGCGCAGTGATTTGGGCAACATCCCAGAGAATCCGGGGGCCGCCAAGGACCCCGCCGCCGGAGATCCTCAAGCGCCTCCCTCCCCGGCGTCCCACGCTCCCGCTCCCGCCCATGCCGACACGAGCCGCAAGATCATTCGCTCCGGCGAGATGGAGTTCGAGGTGGATAGCTTTGACACCGCCAGCAACACCATCGCCAAGGTGGTGATCGAGGAAGGAGGCTACGTCTCGACCACCAACTCCGACAAGCTGCCCAACGGCAAGGTGAAGGGGAGCATCATTCTGCGCGTGCCGCCGGATCATCTGGATACGCTGGTGCTGAAGCTGCGCGGGATCGGCGATCTGCGCACGCAGCGCATCGGGGCGCAGGACATCACCAAGCAATACACCGATCTGCAAAGCGCCCTCACCGCCGCCCAGGCCATGTACGACCGGCTCATCGACATCGTCAAGACCGGCAAAGGGCAGGTGAAGGACCTGCTGGAAGCCGAGAAGCAGCTTGGCGTGTGGCGCGAAAAACTTGAGCAGCTCAAGGGCGAGATCAACTACTACAACAACATGGTTTCGCTCTCGACGCTGACGGTCACGCTCTTTGAGCGCGACATCCGCACGCCGGCCTTTGCCAGTGAAACCGAAACCGTGAACATGAACCTCGAGACCGAGAAGGTGGATGAGGCGTATGCGAAAATCCGTGAGGCGATCACGGCGGCCAAGGGGCGGATCGTTGCCGCCGAGCTTAAGCAATTCGACGCCGGCCAGCTTGGCGGAAAGATCACTGCGCAGCTTCCGCCGGATGCGGCGGATGGAGTCATCAACCGCATCCGCCAGCTCGATGGCCGCGTCACGCATTTCGAGCGGCAGCACAGCCAGAGCCTCTCCAACGGCGGCGCGCCCGCCGATCAACGCGCCGATCAGCACACGACTGATCCGCTGAAGGTGAAGCGCGAGGATGTGACGCTGAGCCTCACGCTCTACAACCTCGCCAACGTCGCCCCGCGCCGAACCACGTCTCTGACGCTGGTGGCCGGCAATGTCGAGGAGGCATACCGCGCGCTGATCGCGCAGGTGCGCTCCGCGGGCGGGCGCGTGATCACCTCCCAAATCAATCGGCCCAAGCCCGATCAGGTGGCCGGCTCGGTGAGCTTCAACGTGCCGGCGGAAAAGGCGGATGTGATTTTGGGGGCGTTGCGCGGGGCCGGCGAAGTGCTCGGCACCGACACCGCCGAGGCGCCCGACAGCCTCAACGTCACGGAATCCAAGCGCGGGTTCAACGTCACCGTCGCCTCCCTGTCGGCGTTCCAGGCGCGCGAATCGCAGCAGGTGCATCTGGCGGCGGCCAACGTGCCAGAGGCATTCAATGACCTGCTAACGGCAGTGCGCGCCAAGGGCGGGCGGATTCTCACATCGCAACTCAACGAGCAGGACGCCCGCAGCGCGACCGGCAAACTCGATTTCGAGATCGCCCGCGAATCCGTATCCGCGATCGACCAGGCCATGCGCAAGGGCCAGATTATTTCGCGCGCCGTCACGCGCTCTACCGACACCCAAAACACCGTGGACAGCAAGGTCTATCTGGCGGTGCAGATCGGCGCGGCGGCGACCCTGCCGCCCCGGCAGACGACGGACCTGAGCGTCGAAGCCAATGACGTGCAAAAATCGCTGGATGATCTGGTGGCCGCCGCGCTGGCGGCGGGGGGCCGGCAGGTGGATAGCCCGGCGTTCTCCCAGGCCGACGGCGCACAAACCACCGCAACCGTCGTGCTGGATGTGCCGTTGGATCAGGTGCGCGGGTTGATCGATAGAGCCGACGCGATGGGCAGCCGCAAAGGTCGAACGACGTCAATCGACGCCAACGCCCCGGAAGGAAAACTGGCCCGCGCCCGCCTGCAAGTGACCTTCGCCACCCCCGCGGCGCTGGCCGGCAAGGACGATGGCGTCTGGGCCGGGGTCCGCAATGGCCTTGGCATCAGCGTTCGCTGGCTCACCCTCAGCCTCACGCTCATTATCGTGGGCCTTTGCGTGGTGGTGCCGTTGTTCGTGGTGATCTGGACTTCCTGGCGACTGGCCGGGGTCTTGCGCGGCCGCAACATCAGCCCCAACACGCCGGCGGTGGGAACCGCGCTGGGGACATGAAGAGTCCACAACGAAACTGCCGCGGTGCGACTGCATGAGAACCGCATCCTTTTTCGTGACACGGGCGTCCCGCCCGTGCGGAATGGATCGAGCGTTCGCAAAACTCACGATGATTGGACCGCCATGCAACCGGCACGGGCGGGACGCCCGTGTCACATTTACGAAAGCGTTTCGGCCGCTTACGTAACAGGAGAGCTTCACTTCACCACGGGTTAACGGTGCATGGGGCCCAGGCGACTAAGCCATCACGTCATCGCCAGCAATTGCATCACAAACGCCACCTGCTGCGGATTGTCGGCGTTTCCGCTTTTCAGCCAATTCTCGAAAAGCGCCCGGCTCTCGTCGGCCAATATTCCCCCCACGATTCGCGGCATGCCGCTTTCGGGCGATTGCGGAGGGCGCACCCGGCGGGTGCCGGAGTCTGCCGGGGCGTGCAGGCCGAAGATCACCGTGTCCACCGCCGCTTCCATCGCCGCCCCCAGGCACATGACGCACGGTTCGAGCGTGCTGGCGAGAATCAAGTCGCGCACGTCCGGCGGGTATTTTCCCGCGGCGCTGTTGAACGTGACCATCTCGGCATGCGCGGCTTTATTGCCGGTGGCGTTCAGCGAGTTGTACCCGCGCGCCAGCAGGCTCCCGTCTCCGCGGGCCAGGGTAGCGCCGATGGGGACTTCTCCGTGGTCCATGCCCTCGCGGGCCGCCGACAAGGCCTCGCGCATCAGCTTTTCAAGCAGTTTTTGCGTGAGCCGGCTGGGGCCGGGGGAGGCGATCTTCATCACCTCATCGAGGTGCGCGAGGAGATCCGTCGGTCCCTGCCAGACGGCCCGCGCGCCGCTGGCGCGCAGCGTGGCCGCTTCGTGCCCGCCGCAGGTGACGGCGAGGCAAACCACGCCGGCGCGCTTGGCGGACTCGGCGTCGAAGGGCGTGTCGCCGACCATCGCGCATTGCGCCGGCGACAACTTCAGTTTTTTGGCGGCAGCCGTCACCAGATCGGGGGCCGGCTTGCTGGTTTGGATGTCATTGGCGTTCACTACCTCATCCACGAAGTCGCTCACGTTAAAATGCGAGAATTCCTGGTTCAATTCCAATTGCTTTTTATTGCTTGAAGTGGCGAGGCAAGTTTTGATGCCGCGCTCGCGCAGCGTTTGCAGCAGTTCGCGCGCGCCTGGGAATACCTCAAGTCCTTGCGCGCGGGCGAGGGCAGCAAACTCCTGGGGCTGAGCCGCGCGCAGCGCGTCTCCGTCTTTTTCGTCGGCTTGCTTGCCGAGTACCGCAGGGACGAAGTTATCGCCCCCTTTTCCGATCTGGCTGAAGATCAGATCCGGCCCGATGCGATAGCCGTGGCTCTCAAAGGCCCGCCGCCACGCTTCAACGTGAACGGCGTTGGAATCAACAAGCGTGCCATCGAGATCGAAAATAAAGGCGTCGAGCATGCCGCGAAGGTACATCAGCCGCCATTGCCCCGGCAGCGCGCAAACATAAACCCGCCCCATACAAGCGGCGGGTCACAGGCAAGCCCTTGTCCCCGGCTTGCCTCTCTCGGATCCCCGGTATACCGGCACGGATCCCCAAGTTGTTCGAGTGAGTCCAGGTTACTGGATCAGAAGCAACCAATACGCCCCATCGCGGCGAAGGTTCGCAAACTGTCATTCCGCTTTGCGATTTCTACAATGGCCGCCCTATGTCCCAACCCAAATCCTGGCAAGCGCGGATCGGCGAGGCAACTGATGCCCTGGCGCAGTCCTTTGTCGAGTCAATTTCCTACGACCGGCGGCTTTATAAGCATGACATCGCCGGCTCGATCGCGCATGCCATGATGCTCGAGCAGGCCGCGCTGCTCAGCGCAACCGAGCGCGACCAGATCATCGAAGGTTTGCACGGCATCGAGCGCGACATCGACGCCGGCTCATTCGTCTTCGACGAAAGCCTGGAAGACATTCACATGGTGATCGAGAAGGCCCTGACCGACCGGATTGGCGAGCCGGGTCGCAAGCTGCACACCGGGCGCAGCCGCAACGATCAGGTGGCATTGGACCTTTCGTTATGGATCGGCGAAAATGCGATGGAGATCGGAAAGAAGCTGCGCGACCTGTGCCGGGCCTTTGTCGCGCTGGCCCAGCGCAGCGGCGATATCGTGATGCCCTCCTACACGCACATGCAGCGGGCCCAGCCGATCCGCGCCGGCGCCGAGTGCCTCGCTTGGTGCACCATGTTCTGGCGCGACGGCGACCGCTGCGCCACCGCATTCGAGTTCACCGGCGTGCATGACATCCCCCTGGGCAGCGGGGCGATTGCCGGCTCGTCGCTGCCGATCGACTCCCGCGTCACCGCGCAGCTCCTCGGCTACGATGAGCCGCCCATGAGCAGCATCGAGCAGACCGCCAGCCGCGACCAGGGGCTTGAGTTCCTGTTTTCCCTGGCGATGTGCTGCATGCACCTGTCGCGCTGGGCCGAGCAGTGGATCATCTATTCGACCACGGAATTCTCCTTCATCCACACCGCCGACCGCTACACCACCGGTTCTTCGATGATGCCGCAAAAGCGCAATCCCGACATGCTCGAACTCATCCGCGGCCGCTGCGGCACGGTCTACGGCGATTTGGTTTCGCTGCTCACCATCTGCAAGGGCCTGCCCATCGGCTACAACCGCGATCTCCAGGAAGACAAGCGCGTGATCTTCCGCGCCTATGACACCGCATCCGCCTGCGTGACCATGGCCTCGGCGATTGTCAACGCCACCGATTACGTCCGCGAAAACATCGAGCCGACCCTGGAGCGCGGCTTCCTGGATGCGACGAGCCTGGCCGAGTATCTCGTGACCAAGGGCATTCCCTTCCGCCGGGCGCATCACATCGTCGGCTCGCTGGTGGCTTACTGCGAAAAGGAAAAAAAAACGGCGCTGGCGCAGCTTCAGTTAAGCGAGTTCACCCATGCCATCCGCGAGGCGGGGATGGATGTCAGCAAAATTGGCGATGACATATACGATGCGCTGGGCGCGAAGAACGTGGTGGCGCGCTACCTCAGCCCCGGCGCGGCGGGCGGGCCGCCGTATGAGCGAAGGCTGGAGGAATGGGGGGAGCGGTTGAAGGTATAGCCGTCCCGAGATTAGCATCGTATGCGCCCACCCCACATGGATAGCGTATAATTCGACGAGAGGTGCAACGATGGTGACGTCTTCGTTATTTCAGATCGTATTGCCTCCTACTCAAGCGTCGGAGCGCAGTGCCCGCATCGCGGCACAACTTGTGCGCTCGGCGATAACCGACCTTGAACAAATCAGACAACTCGGAGAGAGCCTTGCGCCCGAGGATCCTCTCAGTTTTGATCGCCCAACGGCATCGCTGCTCCGTGGCATGTACGAGGCATGGGCCAGCGAGGCGAAATTGCTTTTGGAGCGTGTCCGGCAAATCGAGCAAATCACGGGACCCGTGGCAGGGTCCGACAGCCTCCGTGACGCCATCGGCCGCACCTTTGCCCGGTTGTCGGTTTCACTCGATGATGTCGAAGAGAGCTTGCGTGACATCAGTGAAGGGCGGACCGTGTCGGCCGAGGAGATTCGCCGTGAGTTACGGTTACGAGTTCAGTAAACGCGCATCGGTGGAGACGCCCATGACTCAAAGCTTGACGGATTTTTTTCGAGACAAGCAGCAGCGATCGGTCGAGGAGACGCGCGGCATTGATTGGGAGGGTCGCAGACGCGAATGGCTTGACAACCTGGGACATCTTTACGCCCTGGTCGAAACCGTGCTTGCCGAGCCCATCGTTCAAGGAACCGCGCAGATATCGCGCCGGCCTCGGCAGATCACCGAGGACCACCTGGGCACTTACGATGTCGAGGAACTAATCCTCACGGTCGGCGACGAACGGGTGACTTTCGCACCCGCCGCCCGCAATGTGATCGGAGCCGCCGGGAGGGTGGACGTGCGGGGCGAACGTGGGGAAGCCATGCTCGTGGTACAGCCGGGCCCGCGCTGGTCAATCGTCGAATCGAAGTACCCCCAACTACGCACGATTCCACTCGACGAAGCCACACTCGCGGACCTGCTCCAAGGCGTCATGCGCGCATGAGCTTTTTGCGCCAGCCCAAGCCTCAGTCTATTGACGACATTCGCGATTGGTACGAAGGCGTCGTCGAATCGCTCGTGCATCACCGCGCCGCGGTTCACAACGCGCTGCGGATCGGTGGGATGACCGAGCCGCGTTTCGTTGGGATGGCCGCCGGGGATATCGATGCATTCTTCGTCGCTCAGCGAAACAACCTCGATCAGTTGGCGATCATGAACCTCGTCGCCAGCGCGGAGGCGTCTTTGCTAATGGATTTCAAGAGACGGGTCGAAGGCAATTTCAAGGATCGGCTCTCCAAAGCGTACGCGATGCACCACCGCACACTCCCACTCGGCCAGAAGGTTCGTCCCCCGCTCGATCATGGAATCCTGGAACAACTCAAGGCGGCCGGTGTTGTTCCAGCGCATTTTGTCAGCCGTTTCAGGGACGTGCTCCGGCTGCGCCACTGGATCGCCCACGGGCGCTACTGGGCCCAGCCACTGGCCAATCGGGCCTACCTTCCTGACGAGGCGTATCATACCATCGCCACGTTACTCGCGGCGTTGCCTCCATAAGACATGATTTTCGAGATACTCTCCACCCTCGCTGACGCACTCTACGCCGTTGGCTCCATCGGCGCTCCCGACAACCGAACCCACGTCCAGCGCGCGCGAGCCGCTGCGGTCATGTGTTGCATCGTGGGCCCGTTGGCCTTGGGACTTGGATTCGTCCAATGGTTTGCCGGTTTCCGTGTCTTGGCCGTTGTGCAGGGTGGGATCGGTATCGCACTTGTGATTGGCGGAGCTTTTCTCCTGCGCCGATGGCGGCGCCTCGTGCGCGGCCTTCGTCCCGATCATCTGGCGCCACCCAGGAATTTGTCAGAATCAGCGGCGGCCATACCCCCACAGCGGGGCGAATCAACGTAGTGCAATCGAATTCAAATCACGCCTCGGTTGTCCGAACCTTCCATCGCGACTTATAATCCCGCTCGACGCCGATCAGGATTTGTGGTTTTTCTTTGGAGTGAAAGGGAATCCGATGCGATTTTTGAGAGGATGCGACGCGACGCGGTTTTTGGCGGCGCTGGTTTTGGGTGCGTGTGCCGTTGCGGCAAATGCTGGCGAATGGCCCCAGTATCGCGGCCCCGATGCCGACGGCATTACCGCCGAGCAAGTGCGGCCTTGGCCCGGCGAGCTCAAAACGCTTTGGAAAATCCCGGTGGGCGATGCGTTTGGATCATTCGCGGTCGTGGATGGCAAAGCCTATTTGTATGCCAAGCATGGAGAGAATAACGAAGCCTGTTTTTGTTACGACGGCGCCACCGGCAAGCAGCTTTGGGTCACGGACATCGACAAAACCACCCACAACCGCGACGGCGGCGAAGGCCCGCGCACCACGCCGGCCGTCAGTGGCGGGCGGGTTTATGTGTACAGCACCTATCTAAAACTTGCCTGCCTCGATGCCTCCGACGGCAAAGTCCTTTGGTCGCATGATGTCAATTCGGAATTTCAGGGGCAGAACAAAACCGACGGCGTGCGGCAGTGGGGGAATTCCATTTCGCCGCTCCTGCAAGGCGATCGAGTGATCGTCGCCGGGGGAGGCGCGGGGCAGACGTACCTCGCCTTTGCCGCCAAGAGCGGCAAGGTGCTCTGGAAGACCGGGACCGACAAAATCACCCACGCCTCGCCGACGCCGGCAATCATCCTGGGCCAGAAGCAAGTGATCTTCTTCATGCAAGAAGGGCTGGTGTCGATCGATCCCCAAGCCGGCCGCGAACTGTGGCGCCAGAAGTTCAAGTTCCGTACTTCCACCGCCGCCTCGCCCGTGGTCGGCGATGATATCGTTTACTGCTCGGCCGGTTATCAAGTAGGCGCGGGGGCGTTTCAAATCAGCAAGACTGGCAGCAAATGGTCCAGCAGGACCCTCTGGATCACCCCGCGCGAGAATATCAACCACTGGACGACCGCCGTTTATCACAATGGCTATTTGTACGGCTTGTACGGTTTCAAGGATTTCGGCAAGGAACCGCTCAAGTGCCTGGAACTCAAGACCGGCAAGGTGATGTGGTCGAAGGAGGGCTTCGGCCAGGGCGGGCTGATCCTGGCGGGCGATCATTTGCTCGTCCAGGGCGATGCGGGCCAGATTGTGCTGGCCGAGGCAAAGCCCGACGCTTACCACGAACTGGCCCGCGCCAAGCCGCTGAGCGGCAAGGCGTGGCAAATGCCGATCGTCGCGGAAGGGAAGATCTTCACCCGCACGACGGACGATGGAAACGCAGTCTGCCTGGAAGCCAAATAAGAATTGACCACAAAGGCACAAAGGCACAAAGACACAAAGACACCAAGAGAAACCAATCCTTTCAGATCTTGGCGCAATCCGCGACCGGGTGGAAGTGACCGGCAAACGTAATGGATGTTGCCAGCCAGAGTTTTCTTTGTGTCTTTGTGCCTTTGTGTTGAATCCTCTCCGTAATTCGGCGTTCCCGTTTGTCTCTCCAGACCGTATCTTCAGCATGGTTATTTCGCGAGGTACGAATGCCGGAGAAGTTGTCCGCGTCCACCCAGACAATCAATCAGATTCGCCCCGCGACGGTTGAACCGCTTGAACGCCGTTGCCTGCTCAGCGGGGTGGCCGTTCACGTTGATTTCCAGCCCGTTGCCGCATCCCTTCCGTCGGGATATCTGCCGGATCATGGGGCGGTTTTCGCGGATCGGGGTAGCGGCTTTTCGTACGGCTGGAACGGGCCTCGTCCCGCCAGAGTCGTGGCCACCCATCCGCGAAAGGGAGCCGGCCCGGATGCGCGGTATGACTCATTCGCATTGCTCAATCACCGCGGCCCCGGCACCGCCTGGATGGTCGCCCTTCCCAACGGGGCGTACGATGTGCACATCGTATCCGGCAGCCCATTGGCCACGGCCGGCCGATATCGAATCGCCGCCAATGGCGTGATGATCGTGGACGGCAAAGCCACTCGCGCCCAGCGCTGGGTTGAAGGCACGCAGCAGGTCACGGTTTCCAACGATGTGCTGACTCTCTTGGCCGGCCCCAGAGCCAACGGAGACAGGATCGACTTTATTGATATCACGCAAATTGACCCGGTCACCGCGCCGCCGAAAACGCCGCCCCCCGTTACTCCGC
>Ga0209483_1001833_pt1 | contig 15602 bp, 13 predicted proteins | sample NGEPerA_FD_184508 | JGI IMG/M metagenome (GOLD analysis project Ga0209483, IMG submission 184508) | Arctic peat soil microbial communities from the Barrow Environmental Observatory site, Barrow, Alaska, USA - NGEE PermafrostL2-A... | ecosystem: Environmental > Terrestrial > Soil > Wetlands >... | reverse complement strand
GGTGTTGGATAACAACAGGAGAACTACAAGGTCAAACGAGGTCAGTTGAGCTAATGTTCGCTTGCCTGCAACCCGGAGAAGCAGGATCAGAAAACCGTACACGGCAACTGATCGAATTACCTTCTCGCCTACTGACACTCCCGGCACGAGCATGTCCGTGAACAGTTGATTAAGCATCATTCCGAAATTTATCATCTACGGGGAGTGCGGCGTGATCTGGAGGGTTCGTTCGCCTTTCAGTGGCCGTGTTGCCGGGCTGGAACGGTTTGGCTTTAATCTTGAAGGCGACGTGGCCGAGACTCCAAGACGAAGTGCGCCCAAGTCATGAAGAGATCGAGAGCGATTCCCGTAGTAATCCACCTGTAATTCGGGGGCGGGTATGTTAGACAACCAGCCACGAGTAATCCAGGCACTGCGGAGCATTCACCGGAAATCTACGGCGGCTGTCGTGCTGGGTGCTCTGATCTTTCTACCTGCCGTCGTGGTTCGGCGCGAAATCTTGCGGAACGCGGCGCTCGCAAGCTGGGCATCACGTTCCGCGATCGATGCAAGGCTTGGTGGCAGCAGCGCCAAGGAGTGGTTAGCTGCAAGACAGGGCGAGACCAGGCTTCTGGCTACCGCCGCCGCCCGCACGCCCGATATCTTCGGCGTGCCGCCGGCTCGCGGAAAGATCCCAATCACGACATCGGATCTGTCGAAATCGCTCGAGCAAAGCCTGAGCGGTATGAACCAACTGCACGCCTACAGCGCGATCTGGTTGCTCGACTCAGTGGGAAAAGTGACCGGGGGCACATCACATGGGCCGCCGTCCGAGGTGCTCCGAAAGGCGGCACGAAATGCACTTTCTGTTGATTCGGGTTCGATGACGAACCCGTTTTCCGACTCCGGTGGCGTATCGATAGCGTTCGCACAGCGCGTAGAAATACCGGCCCCAGTCGGCGACGATTCCTCCGCTTCAAGAATCATTGGCTCCGTAGTTCTCGTGGCAAACGCCTCGACGCTGCTCGAGGAGCTCGCTTCGTCAGATGGCCAATCGTCCGATACAACTTCGCTGATCGTTGGATCGTCGGATTCTGTCACAGCATACGCGCTCACGCCAAAGCGGTCGAGAGGAACGAAGATTGGCACCTGGCGGAAAGACCGGGCCCCGGCTTTTGCACTGGCGGCTTACGCGACGAGCCCCGATTCCTCGGCGAGAATCCATGGCTCGGACGCCGAGTTCAGTTCACGTATCGCGGGAGTTCCGTGGGCCCTGATGCGGGTGGAGCCGCTGACCTCCGTGTTCGACGACATCAATGGCAGGTTAACCACCGAAGCTTCTATTGCGGCAGCAGTGATATTCATGATCGCGATCATACTGATTGCTCGTCGACAGACGAAGCGTGAGAAGGAACTGATTGAAGTTGCGGAGTCCGAGACTCGCTATCGGCTGCTGGCCGACAATGCGACGGATGTCATTGCGCGACACGCGCCGGATGGCCGCATTCTCTACATATCTCCCGCGTTGTACGCAATCCTTGGGTATCAGCCGCGCCAGATTCAGGGACACTACCCATCGGAGTTTTTCCACGACGATGATCCGACGACGATGGATGACATTCTTGAAGTGCTTCGCACGAACAACGGAGTATCGCGCGCTGAACATCGCTTGCGACATGCGAAGGGGCACTACGTCTGGCTGGAGACAGCCGGTCGTGCGGTGCGCGATCCTGTTTGGAACAAGGTAACGGAACTCGTCACCGTAAGTCGCGACATAGGGGACCGCAAAAAAGCGGAAGGTGCACTCCGTGCGTCGGAAGAGGACTACCGCATGCTCTTCCAGGGAAATCCGCTGCCAATGTGGGCCTTTGATGTAGATACATATCGATTTGTCGCAGTTAACGACGCAGCGGTATCGCACTACGGTTATTCCCGCGACGAGTTTCTCGCAATGACGATATTCGATATCCGGCCGGAGACCGACGTGCCGCGTGTCCGCGAGATGGTCACCTCCGCGCGTACTGGGTTGTTGAACATCCCGGGCGTTCGACACCGGAAGAAGGACGGCGGCATAATAGAAGTTGATATAACGGTTCATGAATTGGAATTGAGCGGTCGAATGACCCATCTCGTACTGGCGAAGGATGTGACCGACGCGAGACGTGCCGCGGCAGCGCTTCGCGACTCCAACGAGCTCATCCGCGCGCTGTTCGACAGTGCTCCACTGGCGATCATGGCGACAGATCTGGAGCACCGTGTGCTGCAATGGAATGGTGCTGCTGAGCGATTGTTCGGCTGGACGGCAGCAGAGATCATCGGCAAGCCCTATCCACTGGCGCCATCGGCGATGATTCAGGATGTTCATCGTATTCGCGACAAGGCTCTCGAAGAGGGTACGTACATAGATGTTCATGCTCAACGGATGCGGAAGGACGGGTCGCTTGTCGACTTGAGTCTGTCAGTTGGCGTGATTCGAAACGCGAGGCTTGAACCTTCCGGCTTCGTATTGTTAGCTGCAGATGTGTCCGACCGGGCGCAACTCGAAGCGCAAGTTCGCCATGCTCAAAAGATGGACGCAGTAGGACAGCTTGCCGGCGGTGTCGCGCATGACTTCAACAATCTGTTGACAGTAGTGGCCGGTTACGCTGGCATTGTGCTGTCGGATCTGGCCCCGGATTCACCAATGCGGGCTGACGTTGCGGAGATACTCGCGGCATCTGATCGAGCCGGTGAACTTACGCGTCACCTGCTCGCATTCAGTCGCCAGCAGATATTGCGACCGCGGTTAATTGATCTGAATCCGCTCGTGACGTCGATGGAGCAGATACTCCGGCGTGTGCTCACGCCGAATACCGAATTGGCAATCCGCCTGGATCCATCGCTCAGCAGTGTCAATGCTGACCCGGGGCAAATGGAACAGGTGCTGATGAATCTCATCCTCAACGCACGCGATGCAATGCCGGATGGTGGAACCATTGCGGTTGAAACGCGTGATGCCAAGCTCGGCGCTACGGGTGAATATCGCGTCGATGGCGAGCAGGAGGATTGCGTGACGTTGAGTGTGAGCGACAACGGCCATGGGATGACGAGCGAAGTGCAGGCCCGCATCTTCGAGCCGTTCTTTACGACAAAGTCACGCGGTGAGGGAAGTGGTCTCGGGCTTTCGACTGCGCATGGGATCGTTGCGCAGTCCGGCGGCCGCATGACCGTCAGCAGCAAGCCTGGTTCGGGAACGACCGTCACCGTCTGGCTACCGCGCGCAAAGGCAACCGCAGTCGCTCCAGAAACGGACGGCGGATTCGCGGTCGGTGCTGCAAGCAGTGCCGAGACAATTCTGCTTGTGGAAGACGACCCCGCGGTACGCATGACGACGAAGCGACTCCTTGAACGTGCCGGATACACGGTGCTGGAAGCGTCGAATGGCAGGGAAGGGCTGGCGATCCAGGCGAGTCATCCGCACGGTATTGATCTTCTGTTGAGCGACATGGTAATGCCCGGGATGAATGGCAGGGAGCTGGTTGCTCTGCTCCACGAGCGCGAAGCCGACTTGCCGGTTCTGCTGATGTCGGGATACGCAGAGCATGTTTCAAGCGACCCGCAGTTCGCGCAGAACAGTTCGTTGTTCATCCACAAGCCGTTCACGCTGGATGCGTTGTTACAGAACGTCCGACGCGCGATCGGTCAAAAACCGCATTCGTCGGAACGCGAAGCCCACTGAGCGAACCTGGCGGTTACGCTACTGGAAGATCGAAGGCCATCTCCGTTCCCTGTGAAACCCGGCTCGTCGCAGTAATTGATCCAGTGTGTGCCTCGATGATTCCTTTTGCTATCGCAAGCCCGAGGCCCGCGCCGGTCCGAGTCGTGTTGCGTGCCTGCCAGAACCTGTCGAACACGTGGGGCAGGTTTTCTTCGCTTATTCCCTGGCCGCTGTCGCGAACCGAGAACCGCACGCTGAATGGTCCGCACGCCGTCGCAGTGACTTCGATAGTCCCACCAGCTGGAGTGAACTTGATGGCGTTGCCAATGAGATTTCCGAATACCTGTTGCATGCGCTCGCGATCGGCCATCACATCCGGCAGACCGCTGTCGGCATGATAGGTCAGTGTTACCTGCGCTGCCGTCGCAGTAGAGGTCATCGCATCAGATGCCTCGCTGATCAGCATGTACGGTGAGACCGGTTCAGAGCTGATCGAGAAGCCACCAGCTTCGATCCTGGATACATCGAGTAGATCCTGAATCAATCGGTTGGCACGATCGACTGCTCGTTTTATGATCTGTGTCTGCTGCAGAGCTGCATCTGGAAGGTCGTTCAAAAATACTTCGGCGAGGTAGGACGAACTGAGTGCGATTGTGTGCAGTGGATTGCGCATGTCGTGCGACACGATTGCAAGCACGTCGTCGCGCGCCTGTGCAGCGCGCTGTGCCGCACGATAGAGCCTTGCGTTCTCCAGGGCGCCCGCGACAAGGCGTGCTAGCTGACCGAGGACTCCATCATCACTCCCACGATGAGCCCACACGTCGAGTACGATCTCGCCAATCGGACCGCCGTTCCTACCGAGTAGCGGAACATTCATCGGCGATGATATCTCGTGAGGTTCATCCCCCTCGGCGGAGTACCAGCCTTCTCCACCCTTTTCGTGGGCCAGTTCCGCAGCCACGGCATCGGAGAGCCTTACCCAGGCCGCCGGTGCATCCGTAATCAGGCACGCATGTGTTGATGCTGCATGCAGCAGCTGCCCGATGGTCTCAGCGTCGTTCACGGCAACCGCCGCGTCGGCCAGACCGCGTAGCTGGTTTGCATAACGTTCCTGAGCCGCGCGCGCGGCCGTCGCCTGTCGTTCCGCATTACCAAGCCGAATCGCCGATCGTACGACCTGGCCTATTCGCTCCGGCGAAACGCTGGCCTTGGGGACGTAGTCGGTTGCGCCAGCCTTCATTGAGTCGAGCACTGTCTGCTCATCGCCGAAACCGGTCAGCACAATTACCGGTGTTCTGACTCCGGCCTCTCGAACTTTCCGGAGCAATGCAACGCCATCGCTGTCCGGGAGACGAAAATCGAAAAATGCGCAGTCGAACACCGTACCGGTAATCTGCGCGAAGCCATCAGCTGCTCGTTCGGCTTCGACGACAGTAATTTCACCCAAACCGGATTTCGCGAGCGCGCGACGGACGGCAAGTCGATCTATCTGATCGTCGTCTACCAGTAGTAGTGACAGTGGCTGGCCGTTATCTGGCATCGGATTGCGCGGGTTTGTACTGTTGGCTCAACGCACGTCAGGCATCTCTACGAGCGCCCAGTACTTGTTGAGCGCCGCCATCACATCGACGAAATTCACAAATGTGACTGGCTTGAGCAGATATCCAGCGACGTTAAGGTCGTATGCCTGTACCTTGTCTCTGTCATCGTCCGACGTGGTGAGAACTACGACTGGAGTTGGTTTCAGTTCGGGATCGCCACGGAGTGCTCGAAGGAATTCGATGCCATTCATCTTCGGCATGTTGAGATCGAGCAGGACGAGTCTGCGATCCTTCGGAACCTTGTCGCTCCTGAGCAACTCCAGCGCCTCAAGTCCATTGTGTGCTACGAATAGCGGGTTGGTCACGTGTGCACGCTCCAGTGCGCGTCGCACGTTCATGACATCGATGTCGTCATCCTCAACGAGGACAAGATTCATGGTTCGTTCAGTAGTCATGCTGCTGCGTTCTCCTCGGCCGCCTTGGGCCATTCAAATGTGAAAGTCGCTCCCTTTCCGAGAGCGGAGTCGAGTGTGATGGATCCGCCGTGAAGTTCAACGGTCTTTTTCACGACAGATAAGCCGATGCCCGTTCCTTCGACGCGATCCCGGGATTCGAGCGTCTGGAAGATCCCGAATATCCGCTCATGGTATTGGGGTTCGATACCAGGGCCGTTATCCGCGACGCTGAAAGCGTACTTGTCACCCCGGTCCTGCGATGAGACTCGTATCGTTGCGCCCGGCCGCCTGTTGTATTTGATCGCGTTGTTGATGAGGTTCATGAATACCTGTTGCAGCGGAGTTCGTTCTGTTGTGATCACCGGCATTGACGTTTCGATTTCGATCTTCGTTTCCTCCGGCGGTGCAAGCAATTCTACAATATCTCTGAGAAGCACGCCAACATCGACCGTTTCGATTTGCGACCGGACGCGGCCAGCGCGCGAGTATTGGAGTATTCCGTCGATCAAAGCCTCGAGACGCTGAACGCGACCGCGAACCAGAGTCATCTTCTCGACGACGTCCGGCGGCATGGACTCGCCAAGATCCTCCTCGATCCACTGCGAAAGGTTTGCAATTCCTCTGAGCGGCGCCTTCAAGTCGTGTGATGCAACGTACGCAAACTGGTCGAGCTCCCGATTACTTCTGGCCAGCGCTGAAATCAGTCGATCCCGCTCGCGATCGGCGCGCTTGCGTGCGGTGATGTCGCTGAAGGCAATGACGGCGCCGACTGTACGACCGTTCGCTTGAATCGGAGACGCGGTAAACTCGACCGGAATGGATCGTCCATCCGCGGTCCAGAACACATCGTCGGAGACGCGTGCCGGCACGCCAGTTTCCGCCGCTATATGGATGGGACATTCGTCGGCTGGGTACGGTGAGCCATCCGGTCGACTGTGGTGCAACGTTGAGTGCACATCCTTTCCGAGCAGCGCCCCGCGATCGTATCCCATCATGCGCGCGCCAGCTTTGTTGATGAAAGTGCAGTTGCCGGCTTCATCCATGCCGTAGATCCCTTCCTCGGTGGACTGGAGCAATTGCTCGACCCGCATGAGCGCGCCTTCAACCGTTGTGTTCGCGCGATGAAGCCCGTCGTTGGTCGCAGCGAGTTTCTCGGTGAGAAGCTGTGAATTCTCGAGTTCTTCGGACAGTTTTGCTGATTGTTCCTCAATCGTATCCTTTGCGTCTTCAAGATCTTTCACGCCGGACCTGAGCCAGAGCATCGTGACCACAGAAAGCGACGCCGCAAGCAGGCTTCCGAGTACGACGATGAGGATTACAGCGCGCTTTCGACTGTCGTAGATGTTCGTACGGGTATCGAGGAGCGCGGCCTGGGTGTCCTTCAGTTCGGAGATGAGCTTGCGGGCGCTGTCAGTCAGGCGAGCACCGTGGCCCGAAATCACGATTTTGAGCGCTGAGTCATGCTTTCCTGTTTGCGCCAGGACAATTGTCTCGTTCATCTCGACCAGCTTGGCGTCGGCGATCTGAGACAGCGAATCGATCCGTGCCTGTCGAACCGGGTTGTTGGTTGAGAGCTCACGAGTGATTGCGAGTTCATGATCCAGGTCGGTTCGCGCCGAGTTGTACGGACGTAGATAACTGGTATCCTGGGTCAGGATGTACCCCCGCTGCCCCGTTTCTGCGTCCACGATTGTCGCCATCGCGCGGTCCAGTTGGACCCGTACCGCTTCCGAGCGCCGGACAGCATCTGCTGCTTTGGCGGATTCCAGAAGCGCGTACAGCGAGGCGCCGCCCACCAATAGAATCACGAGGGCTACGCCGAGGGCAGCGGTTAGCTTGAGACGAAGTGACACGTGTAGTCGAAAGTGAAAGGGCCGAAGTGTGCTACTTCGGCGCCTGATTTGATACGGCGCGGCCTGGGGCCAGGCCGCGCAGGGTCTTGCAATGCTATTATTGGGCCAAGTTTGATATTCTTCAATGTCTCGCGTGTGCACGGCAGCAACGAACGGGTTTCGCTTCACAGTCACGAAGTAACGCCTCATTGGCTTTATAGCGCTCGCGTAGTTGGCGCGCGTGCTCGCTGCGTTGAGGTTTGGGATAACCTCTTTCGCGAACAGGTTGAGCAGCGCAGACATTCGCAACCTTTCATCGATACCAGCCGCCCGGCGTTCGAGCAGTTTGGGTAGCGTTTGGAATTTCTGTAGTGCGAAACGCTCCGCTTCCCGTCGGTCATCAGTCTTAATACTGAACGTGAACCGCTGCCCGTCCTGCATGAAGCGGACGCAATAGGAATTGCCGCGTCGTGAGATCGTGCCGGGAGATTTCCGTTTCATGGTCAGCCTTGTCAGTTCGGGTAAGTATCCGAAAGATAGTCTATCAGCCGTGGCCTACAAGCCGTGGCCTATAATGGCTTTCTAAGCCATCTTTACTGTCGATGCCAGCTAATCCCTTGTCTCTCGCGATCGGCGCCGCCGTACGGTCACTGCGAGCCGAGGGCGGCATTCCGCAAGAGCGCTTCGCGGTGCTCGCTGGCGTGGATCGGGCATACATGGGCAGGCTAGAACGTGGTGAAGCAAATCCGTCGGTCGAAATCATTGATCGGATCGCCGCCGCGCTCGGTCTCCCGCTGGACGCGGTATTCGCGGAAGTGGAGCGCCAACGGTGTAGGTGACTGGCTACAGCGGAAGCGGTGCGCCGGAGCGATTGCAGGTCGCTCCGGACGTCCGAACGCGCCGAGATTGGCGCGACAGAACGGTGCAGGCCGTCCCGATTTCTCACTCGCTTACCCGTTCAACGCGCGCTTGTGTGCTTTCGCTGCATTCTGCGCGGCTTTCCCGGTCACCGCTATTGCCGGTCCCGGCATTGCTATCGGCTGATTTCTAGCCAATAGTCGAGCGCTCAACCCTGCGCCTTGCTTCTGTCCAGCGCTCGCGTTTGTGCGGTTTGCACCGCGCCCAATCAGCGCGCCAGGATTCTGCACCGGCGGATTTCCACGTGTTGTTGCACGTCCCGCGCCAGTGGTGTTCGCCATCTTTGCCCATCCTTTCGCTGCCATAAGTCCCCCTTATCGCGGCGGCGTTTCGGCCCCGCCGCTAAGGCCGTGTCCGACATCTTGTCGGACCATGCTTATTGCTCCGGGTGCGGGGCCGATTGTTCGCACGCGTTTACGTCTGGAATCGTTCGGCGCCGGGTAATGGCGTCTAGCCTCTGCATTATCGTTTCGCGTGCACTGCCATCCACGGTCACGACAAAAGCATTCACCGCCGCCGGTGTAGGTTCCTTGCGGATTTGCAATTCGAGCCACAGTTGCTTTTCACTCCGTTGCATAGCCGTCGCTGCCAGCTGTCCGCTGCCAACCGCCATTGCCTCGTCAAATAATCGTGCGGAATCACGTTGCAGCCCCTCCAGCCGTCGCAACAGGTCGCGTTTCCACACCGGTAGTTGTTGCTCTGGCTCCGGGTCGTGAACCAGCGAGACATCAGCAGGCACTACGCCGCTTCCCGGTACGTAGCCAACATTTCAAACAGGGCCACGGGAAAGGCAGCCCATACCGCGCGGTATGCTGCGTCGGTTGTACCTGCCTCTGCCGGGTTCAAGTTCATCGCTACGCCAGTGGCAGCGCGTGCACGTTCGCCAATCTCGCGCAATGCCGCGTCCACACGTGCAAGTTCACTAGCCGGGCCGAGCACGTCCAGCGCGTGCTCCTGCCAGCCAGAGACCGCACCGGCAAGCTCTGTAATCGCCGCACGTGCCGCCGCAAGCGCCTCGCGTGCTCTGGCGATGGATAGGTCGCGCGTAAGTGTTTCGGCCTGCTGTGCAAGCAGCAAGCGCCCTTGCGCGAGGCCGTCAAGCTCTACCCGGAGTGCCGTTACGGTCGCCGCTTGGCGTTTGATCGTCGCCGCGTCGGTGCCCCTCGCGTACAGGCGTCCGTGCTCGGCTTTTGCGCTTTCCAGCTCCGTTGTCGCGTCTATCTCTCGCGCGGCAAGCTCTCCGGCGCGCGCGTTCACGTCCACAAGGTCGGCGGCAAGCTCGGGGGTGGTGCGTGTGAGTGTCGGCATCATCAGCCCCCGACCCGGCGCCGCAGTTCTGCGGTTCCGCCGGTATCCGCCGCCACGTTACGTGCGGCAACCGCTGCCCGTAGGCCGTCGTAAAATTGCGGGCTGCTGCTCTTGTCGTCGCGGCGAAACTTCGCCGGTGCGTGCGATAGCACCTCTTTTACGATCGCTGCCAGCGACGTTTCGTCAAGGTCGCCGCGTTCGTTGAAGCGCACGGCGCCTGCGTGCTTTTCCCCTTCAATTTGAGCATAGTCCGAATCGACCGTGCCAGCGAGCCGCGCGGCGATCGTCACCGCCGCAAGTTTACGATTGGCCGCGTCGAGCGCGCGGCCCATTTCCTCTTGTGTCATTGCGTTCCTCCCTGTGAGTCGTTTGAAGTGAGTAACCAATCCGTTTCACCCAGCTCTCTTAGTGCCGGGTGCGCTTCGACCAAATCTTGCGCGCGCCATCGGAGCCAGCCGCGTTCTTGCATGCGCGCCCATTGGTCTGATGAACCGCGCATTGCGCGAATCACAGTGTTAGCCGCACACTCGGCGCGAATAACGTCCAGATAACAGACCGCCGCGTCCGCGTAGTTCATCTCGCTCGCTGCCGGGAAAAGTCGCGGGTCAGTCGGATTTCCGTTAATCGCGTCCTTGCGATTTGCTCGTTTGTCGTCAGCCATTGCCTTAAATCCCCCACCTTGAATTGATTTTCACCCGCAAACCGTACGTGCGGTATTTCTTCCAGCCTTTCGCGTAGCCAGTTTTTGGATTTGCCCAGCGCCTCCGCAGCTTGCGCGGTATTGAGCCGAGTATCCGGCGGCACAGTCCACAGTTTTTCTAGCCAGGTCATTCCGCTAGCCTCCGCCGGTGCGCGCGTAGGTGGCACATCCCTCAGCCACTCACGTAGCTCGCCAGCCGGAAGCATCGCACCGTCCGGCATCAGCGCGAGGGCATCGCGAAACTGTTCGATCGAGCGCACGTGAGGCACTCGCTACCACTCCGGCTCGTTGGCATCGCTTGCAGCGACGGACGAAAGCGGCACGCTATATCCCGCGCCCCGTTCGAAAATCACAAGCCCGCGTTCGGCCAACGCTTGCAGCGCCGCGTCAGTCTTGCCCACAGCGCCACGTACAGCGGATCGTACCGCAGACTTTGACAGTGCGCCGCCGTTGGCAGTAGCGGTACGTATGGCGTCAAGCACGCGCATTTCCAGCGGGGCGTCAGCATCGGCGAATCTGTAAGCGTTATCCGCGAATGTGACGGAAAAGTCTCTCACCGGAACACGTCCTCTTACGCGGAAGTCGCGCCGCGTTGGGGTCGTTTTATCTTCTGGATCGTGCAATTCAGCCAGCACGTCAACCGCGCCAGCGATGGCCGATGAATCGCGGATGCGCCCCGTCGCCTTCGCAGCGTGATGCAGCACCATGATCGCCACGCGCCCGTCATGTGCCAAGTTCGCCAGCGGCGTTACTACGGGGAGCACCTTTGCCGCGCTGTTGTAGTCGTCCACTCCGAGCAAGTCAAACAGTGCCGCGAGCGTGTCAATAACGATTAGGGCATACGGCCTGCGGCCAGCCAGTTCGCATATGTCGGGAAGTCCGCCGGGCAAGGACGTAGCCATGTCGAGGTATTCCGGATCGGCGCCGAAATTCCGAAACAGAGGCACGACATCGTTGAGGTGGCCTTCCAGTTTGATCCAGAGCACCGCGCCTTGCATGGCACGCGCGCCGAGCATCGAGCCGCCGCGCGAAACCGCAGCCGCACAACAGGCAGCGAACGTCGTCTTGCCAGACTTTGGCGCACCAGCTAACGCGCTCAACCGCTCCGGGAATACAAGCCCCGCGACAAGCGCCGGAGGAACCGCCAACAGTTCGGGCCTCGCAAATAGCTCTGACAGGCTGAACACCTGCGGCCCGTTGCTGGCCGTGCCAGTCTCGGCACTTGGCTCCCACACCGGCGCGACGCTCGGTGTCCACACTGGCGCGGCGTCAGCGCGTGCGCGTATGTCGTCAGCCGTCGCGCCACCAGCCACCGCGTCGAACACGTCTCCTTTCTCCGGTAGCTCAGGGTAGTGGAGCACTTTCACCATTGCCGTCAACCCGGCGAGCCGAGCAGCGCGGCTCTCCGCGCACTTGCGGCCAGGTGCATCATTGTCCGCGTGAATTATGACATTAGCACCGCGTAACACTTCCGCCATTTCGTCGGTTAGCCTCGCGTTCGATCCGCCTGCCACAGTCGTGGCTATCAGGCCGGTTTCTCGCAGCGCATCGGCGCACTTTTCACCTTCTACAAGGTGAATGTCTTTACCGAGTCCAACCGCTTCGATCACGTCAGGCAGGCCATACAGCACGCGGCGCACGCCAGCAAGTGAAGGCACTCCGTCCGCGCGTTTCTGTTCGAATGTCTTACTTCCGTCGGGGTGGTCGTCCCGCACCACCCTGTAAAGCTGGACGCCGTTTTCGTCAGTGTACGAATACACCGTTCGGCACACCTCGCGTGCCGCCGCCAGTGCCGCGTCATTGCGTGCGGCGATCGTAGCGTGATCCACCGCCGCAGGTCGCATCGAGCCGTTGCCGTTCGATGCGAATAGGTCGCACTCGGTTAGCCCGATCGCCGTTAGCACGTCGCGCACCTCGCAGCCAGCATGACAGTGAACCAACGCGCGTCCGTCGCGCCCTTCGGCGACCGACAGCGAGCCGTGCGCATCGTCGTGAGCCGGGCAGCGGTAATTTGCCCCGTCGCGAGTGAGCAGCGCCGCCATACGTTCAACGGGCGTTGGCATCGGTTAGCTGTGTGACTCGGCGTTGCGCTTCAGCGAGCAGCGTCAGTCTTACGAAATCGGATAGCGTCCGATCCGTTGCACTGGCTGCCGCGTGGATAGCGTCTCGCTCCCACGGAAGCAAACGAATAACCAGTCTCAAAGTGCGCTGTGCTCTCGGCACGATACCAACCTCAAGTGAAGGAAAACAAAAAAGGCGACCTCCACGAAGTTTCTCGTGGTGATCGCCAGTTGCGAACCGGTGTTCCGCTTTGTCGCGGATGGTCCAGAGTGCGTTACAGTCTAGTCGCGCTGGTGGGCTTGAGTTAGACCGACACATTTAAGTGCTGTGCTACTATCCAGTAGTTAACCGGTGGGTGGCTCGGTGTCAACTATCTGTGTCACAGTTTGGTGTCACGCAATGAAGCGCCGCACGGCTGCGGTGACACTGTGCCAATCGTGCGCGCATCGCACGGACCCGACTTCAGGCGAGTGCGAGCACAAGTGCCGCGGCCCAGGGCGATTGTGTCACATCGGGGGAGCCAGCGCGTAAGGCGCAGGCGCCGCGCCACAGTCATCGAGAGCCTGCGGTTCATGTGAGCGAGGATGCGGACGCAAATCACTAGGCACACGAATACCAGCTAACGAACCTGACGTGGGAACAATAGCTGTTGCCCGTTACCCAACATGACGACGCCATACGGACTACGTCCTTATATGGCAGTCGTCAGGTTGTTGGCAGGCTGACGAAATGCTGACCATTTTGACGTTCTCCCATGACGCGAACCGCGTCAGCTAGTCATTTTATCGCTTGCGGGTTAGGTGATAAACGTCATATCGCCGAACGTGCAAAACCGTGAACCAATCCTGAACCAGTACCAAACGCTACCAAACGCTCCCACGCGCTCGGTCAAAATAAATCTGTGGTAGTATGTGGTAGTATGTGGTAGTATGTGGTAGCGTATGGTATCCAGATCGTTAGAATTGGGCCTAACCCAAAATCTGCCATGTTAGAGCTGACGCCGCTGCATATTGCCGTTACCAGGACAGCCCGGTACTACCAGATCGGAACCACGAGCAACCTCGTCAGAGACGTCTGGATTGTCTGTCACGGGTTCAGCCAGCTGGCGGCGGATTTTGCTGTTCCGTTTCAGAGCCTCGGCGACGATTCAAGATTGATACTGGTGCCAGAAGGCCTGTCGCGGTTCTATCTGGATACCAGGCCCGGACATACCGGCACCAGCAAGGTCGGAGCCCTGTGGATGACCCGGGAGGACCGGGACGCCGAGATAGGCGACATCGTCAACTATCTGGATACGCTTTACGAGCGGATTTTGGGACAGCTCGCCACCCACGGTGTCACCCGGGACCAGATCCGGGTCCACGCACTCGGTTTCTCTCAGGGCGGCCCGGCGGTGTCGCGCTGGGCCGCCAGAGGATCTGCCGTGGTCGACCACCTCGTGCCTTGGGCTCACGCAATTCCTCAGGATGTCAACATCAGGGCGCTCGGCGAGAGCCGGCCCGATCTGCACATAGACATGGTTTACGGGACGCGCGACCGGTTTGTTGGTGAAGACGCCATCGAGGAGCAACGCACCATTCTGGAAGCCAGCGATGTGCCATTCCTGATGCGGGCCTTCGAGGGTGGTCATGCGCTCAACTTGGCAATGCTTCGAGAACTGATGGCGGAGTAGGCGCTGACAAGGCATCATCCCGCTGAAGGTCGGGATCCAGCCCTGGTGACGGGGTGGGAAGCGGCGGTATAGGCGGTTAGGTTTGGAGACTGGCCGTCCAGCAGGCAAGAGCGGCACACGGCACCGTGGCCAAGTGGTAAGGCGGGAGACTGCAAATCTCCTATTCGTCAGTTCGATTCTGACCGGTGCCTCTTTGAGGGATTCAGATCTCTGGACCAGCATCGCTGCGTAACTGCGAATGCAATGCGTCCCGGCGATGGCACGAACGGAAGTCTTACAATGGAACTGGTCTCGCCAGACTCTCTAAGAAGCGTGCTCGAATGACTCGGTGTCTCCGATCACAGTACGATCGTGCTTTACAGCACATCTCAGTGGATCAGTCCGGTCGCGCGAGTAAATGTTGAGCTGGATAACGTGGGACTGGGCAATCGCACGCACATACTTGATGGTGGATACGATGCATGGAAGGCGGCCGGAGGGTCAATTGATGAAAAGAACATGGCAATCGTTGACGACCGTGCGCCGGAATTCTATGACGGATCCGCCCGCGGTCATAGCGCTGCACGCGCCGGACACATACCGGGGGCACACAACGTTTACTTCCTGACGCTGGCCGATAGCGTCAAAAACACCTACCTCACGCCGCAGCAAGCGCGGGCCAAATTGGTGACCGCCGGAGTGTTGCGGGATAGAGCAGTAGTTGTGTACTGCCACATCGGCCAGACCGCGAGCGTCGATTACGTGCAGCTGCGACGGCTTGGAGTCCCGGTCAAGTTATACGATGGCTCGTTTGAGGAGTGGAGCCGTCACACAGATTATCCGGTTGTGGTGGGGAGGCTTCCGTGACAGCATTTCAATCTCACGACGAGAGTTTATTATTGGATGCAATTGTTCCTGTCTAACGCAGGCGCAATGACCACGCCACTTGCGCTCCGCCGCGCACGGGAGTTATCGACGCCGGAAGGAAGACGCGATTGAAGACGTTGTTCGGGTATGCATGGTTGTACCGTTCGAATAGCACGCCCGACAGGGTTCCAACTCCCGCGCCGGCAACCACGTCGCTCGCCCAGTGCATGTTTTTGTACATCCGGGCCACTCCCACAAGCGCCGCAACGCCATAACTCGCCGGGGTCACGTACTTCGCCGCGCCGGGCCATGAATCCTTCACCTCGCGACTCGCCGCAGTCGCCGCAGCGAACGCCACCATCACGTCGCCCGATGGAAATGACGCGTAGTCATCGTTGGTGAAGCCCTTCCCCGGATGGAAATCGTGCGGCCTGGTCGGATCCACATATGGCCGTGCCCGGCCGACGGATCCCTTCAATACCTCGGTGACGACACCACCCAGCACGATCGCCTCCCCCATGTGCATGCCAAGCGTTGCGATCGGCCGCGAGTGCATCCCCAACCCGACAAAGTACGTCCCCGCGCTGAAGGCG
>Ga0209483_1001832_pt1 | contig 15605 bp, 13 predicted proteins | sample NGEPerA_FD_184508 | JGI IMG/M metagenome (GOLD analysis project Ga0209483, IMG submission 184508) | Arctic peat soil microbial communities from the Barrow Environmental Observatory site, Barrow, Alaska, USA - NGEE PermafrostL2-A... | ecosystem: Environmental > Terrestrial > Soil > Wetlands >... | reverse complement strand
GATCGGCGCGCAGGAAGCTCTCGGCGGCCACCGCGCCGAGAGCTTCCTGCGCGCCGATCTGATCGTGCTGTCGCCGGGGGTCCCGGAGATCCCGGAGCTGGCGGCGGCGCGGGCGGCCGGCGTGGCGATCACGGGCGAGATGGAGCTGGCCTCGCGGTTCATCTCGGCGACGCTGGTGGCGATCACCGGCACCAACGGCAAGTCGACCACCACGACGCTGGTGGGCGATATGTTGCGCGCGACCGGCCGGCCGACCTTCGTGGGCGGCAACCTGGGCGAGCCGCTGGCCGAGGCGGTCGGGACACCGGCCGCGCTGGCGGGCGGCTTCTGCGTGGTCGAGGCCTCCAGCTTTCAGCTCGAGACGACCGAGACCTTTCATCCGCGGGTCGCGGCGCTGCTCAATGTCACCGCCGACCATCTCGATCGCTACCCGGATCTCGCCGCCTACGCCGACACCAAGGCGCGAATCTTCGCCGCGCAGTCCGCCGACGACTACGCGGTCGTGAACCTCGACGATCCGCGGGTGGTCGCCGCCACCGATCACACGCACAGCCGTCGGATCGGCTTTTCGCTCGCCGGCCCGCTCGACGGGGGAGCGTGGATCGACCAGATCGACCAGGGCGCGCTGCTGGTTCGCCTACCGGGCGGGGAGATCGAGCGTTACCCGGCGCGGCTGCAATCGCTGGTCGGGCGCCACAACCAGGCCAACGCACTGGCCGCGTTGCTGCTCGGCCGGTTGGCGGGCGCCAGCGCCGACGAAGCGCGCCGGGCGCTCGCCGCGTTCCGCCCGCTGGCCCACCGGATGGAGCTGGTGGCCGTGCGCCAAGGGATCGCCTACTACGACGACTCGAAGGGGACGAATGTCGGCGCGGTGGTGGCGGCGCTGGAAGGATTTCCGCGGCGGGTGGTCCTGATCGCCGGCGGCCGCGACAAAGGCGGAGACTACGCGCCACTGGCCGCGACGCTGGCGCAGGTCGGGCGCGCGGCGGTGTTGATCGGCGAGGCCGCCGACAAGATGCAGGCCGCCTTGGCGGCGGTGCTCCCGGTCGAGCGGGCCGCGACTTTGGACGACGCCGTGGATGCGGCCCGGCGTCTCGCGCAGCCCGGCGACGCGGTCGTGCTGTCACCGGCCTGCTCCAGCTTCGACATGTTCCGCGACTACGCCCACCGGGCCGAGGTCTTCCGCGCCGCGGTCGCCCGCCAGGTCGATCGCCCGGGCAGGCAGGTGTCGCCATGAGCCGCCTCTCCGCCGGGGCCTCGGCGCTTTGGTCGGGCTTGCGCGCGCGGGTGCAGAAATTGCGCGGCGCCGAGCCGCCCGCCGGCGCGCCGCTCATCCGGCCGAGCCAGGTGGGCATCGACCGCGTGCTGGTGGGCGCGGTGCTCGGCCTGCTCGCGATCGGGATCGTGATGGTCTATTCGTCGGGCGCGGTGTTCGCGGCCAAGAAGTACGGCGACCCGGCCTACTTCCTCAAGCGCGAGATGATCTACGCGCTCCTCGGCCTCGGCGCCCTATCGGTGGCCAGCCGCATCGACTACGGCGTGTACCGGCGGCTGGCCTACCCGCTGCTGTTCGGCAGCATCTTCCTGCTGGCGGCGGTCTTGAAGATCGGCTCGCGCGCCGGCGGCGCCATCCGCTGGTTCCGCCTCGGTCCGCTGTCGTTCCAACCCGGCGAGCTGGCCAAGCTGGCGCTCTGCATCTACCTGGCGGCGCTGCTGGCCCGCAAGGCCGAGAAGGTACGCGTCTTTTCGATCGGCTTCTTGCCGCCGCTGTTGGTGACGGGGCTCATGATGGGCCTGCTGCTCAAACAGCCGGACCTCGGGACCGCGGTCATCTTCGGCGCGGTCGCGCTGGGACTGCTCTTCATCGCCGGGACCCGCTCGAGCTACCTGATCCTGGCCGTGCTGGTGGCGGCGCCGGCCGGCTGGAAGTTCATCGTCTCGACGCCGTTCCGCATGCGCCGGATGCTGGCGTTTCTCGACCCCTGGGCCTTTCGCCGCGACGTCGGCTACCAGATCACCGAGTCGCTCATCAGCGTCGGCTCGGGCGGCGTGTCGGGGCTCGGTCTCGGCGACGGCCGCCAGAAGCTATTTTTTCTCCCGGAAGCGCACACCGACTTCATCCTGTCGATTATCGGCGAGGAGCTGGGGCTCATCGGCGTGCTGTGCATCGTGGCCGGCTTCGCGCTGCTCGTCTGGCGGGGCCTGCGCGCGGCGGTGCGGGCACGCGACGTCTTCGGCACTTACCTGGCCTTCGGCATCACCGCCATGTTCGGGTTGCAGGCGCTGGTCAACATCGGCGTGGTGTTGGGCTCGCTGCCGACCAAGGGGTTGCCGTTGCCGTTCATCAGCTACGGCGGCACCTCGCTGGTGATGAGCCTATTTTCCGCGGGCGTGCTGGCGAATATCTCGGCCCGCAACCCCGAGCCGCACGAGGGCCTGCTTCCGGCGGCGCGCCACGCGCTCAAAGGGGCCAACCGCCGCCTCGACGTGGGGCCGCGCCTGGTGGTCGAGGTCGGACGGCGCCGGGCGCCACCGCCATGAGCGACGCGCCGCTGCGGATCCTGATCGCGGGCGGCGGAACCGGTGGCCACCTGTATCCGGGGATCGCCGTCGCCGAGGAGGTCACCGCCACGCCCGGCGCCGAGGCGGTCTTCGTCGGCACCCCACGGGGCCTCGAGACGCGCCTCATCCCGCAGGCCGGCTTTCCCCTCGAGCTGGTCAAGGTGAGTGGCCTGAAGCGGATGGGGCTGCGCGGCCTCCTGACCGGTCTGTCGCGGTTGCCGCGCGCGCTCTTCGAGTCGCGCCGGATCCTGGCCCGCCGTCGGCCCGACGTGGTGCTGGGCGTCGGCGGGTACGCCTCGGGGCCGCTGGTGCTGATGGCGGCGCTCCTCGGGTATCCGACCGCCATCACCGAACAGAACAGCCGTCCGGGTTTCACCAACCGGCTGCTGGGTCGCTTCGTGCGGCGGGTCTTCGTGGCCTTCGACGAGGCCGGAGGGTCTTTCGCGCGCCGCAAGGTTCGCGCGACCGGCAACCCGGTGCGCCGGCGCTTCCTCGATCGCGCGCTGAGCGCCAGCGGGACCGGTAAAGGCATTCTGATCTTGGGCGGCAGCCAGGGCTCGCACGCCGTCAACGAATTCGCCAGCGGCATGGTGCGTGTCCTGGACGCGCGGGGCCGCCTGCCCCCCATCGTGCACCAGACCGGCCCCGATGAAGTCGATCGCATGCAGGTCCACTACGCGGCGCTTGGTTACGAGGGGCGCGTCGAGGTGCGCGCCTTCATCGACGACATGCCGGCCGCGCTGGCCGACGCCGCGTTGGTGGTGGCGCGCGCAGGCGCGCTCACGCTGGCCGAGCTGGCGATCATGAAACGGCCGGCGATCCTGATTCCGCTCCCCACGGCGGCCGACGATCATCAGACCAGAAACGCGCTGGCCTTCGAACAGGCCGGCGCGGCCGTGCTGCTCCCGCAGAGCGCGGCCTCGGCCACCCGCCTCGGCGATCTGGTCGACAGTATCCTGGGTGATCCGGCGCGCTACGCCGAGATGTGCGCCGCGATGGGGAGACTGGCGCGCGCCGACGCGACCGGGGCGGTCGTCGCCGAGCTGGAATCGATCGCGCGCCGCCGGTCTCGGTAGCTCTCCCGGAGGGAGCGATGGCGGTCAGCATGGCCTCCTCCGAGAGGCGGCCGGCCTCGTCCATCGCGCCCTGCTCCTCGACCGACGGCAGCAAATCCTGAGCCCGAGCGCGCCCGCTCGACGCCGGCCCAGCCCGGCCGAGCTCCGGCCGCCGCACGGCGACCCACCGCGGGCCGGGGCGCCGCCCGAGGAATCCGTTTCCGGCCCGGCCGAGACGCGGTAAAGGACACACGTGTTCAAGAAGCGCGACGTCGCCATCCATTTCGTGGGCATCGGCGGCATCGGCATGTCGGGCATCGCCGAGGTGCTGCTGGACCTGGGTTACCCGGTCTCGGGCTCCGACCTGCGCGAGAGCGCCGTCACCCGGCGGCTGGCGATGCGGGGGGCGCGGATCGCCTTCGGCCACCAGGCCGACAACGTCGCCGGCGCCGACGTGGTGGTCATCTCGAGCGCGGTCCACGCCGATAACCCCGAGGTCGCCGCCGCCCGCGCGCGTGACATCCCGGTCATCCCGCGCGCCGAGATGCTCGGCGAGCTCATGCGCGTCAAAGACGGCGTCGCGGTCGCCGGCAGCCACGGCAAGACCACCACCACCACGATGATCGCGGTGATCCTGACCGAGGCCGGGCTCGATCCGACCGCCGTCATCGGCGGCCAGGCGCGCGCCTTCGGCTCCAACGCCCGCCTCGGCCAGGGCCAGATCCTGGTCGCCGAGGCCGACGAATCGGATGGCTCGTTCCGCCACCTGTTCCCGACCGTGGCCCTGGTGACCAACATCGACCGCGAGCACCTCGACCACTTCGGGACCGAGGCCGCCCTTTTCGACGCATTTTTAGACTTTGCGGAGAAGGTGCCGTTTTATGGATTGGTCGTGATCGGCGCCGACAACCCCACCGCGGCGCGCCTCGCGCCGCGCCTGACCAAGCGGCACACCACCTACGGCCTGGCGACCGGGGATTGGCGTGGCGAGATCCTGGAGGCCGGCCCGACCGGCACCCGCTTTCGCATTCGGGTGCGCAATCGCCTGCACGGCGAGGCGCGGGTCCGGATGCCCGGCGTCCACTACGCCGAAAACGCGCTGGGCGCGCTGTGCGTGGCCGATTTTCTGGGCGTGCCGTTCGCGCAAGCCGGCCAGGCGCTGGCCAATTTTCAGGGCGTCGACCGGCGTTTCTCGGTGCGGGGCGAGGCCGGCGGCGTGTTGGTGGTCGACGACTATGGGCATCACCCGACCGAGCTGGCGGCCACCATCGCGGCGGCGCGGCTGCACGGTCGGCGCTTGCTGGTCGCCTTCCAGCCCCACCGCTACACCCGCACGCGCGATCTGCTGGGTGACTTCGCGCCGGCGCTGGCCGGCGCGGCCGAGGTGATCCTGACCGACGTCTACCCAGCTGGCGAGTCCCCCATCCCGGGCGCCGACGCCCGCGCGCTGCTGGCCACCTTCCCGGGGGGCGCGGCGGTGCGCCACGTCGCGCGACCGGCGCTCACCGGCGCGCTGGTGGCGGCGGCGCGCCCCGGCGATCTGATCCTCTGCCTGGGCGCCGGAGACATCACCGCTGTGCCGGCCGAGCTGTTGGCGGCCCTCGGCCAGCGGGGAGACGCGCCCTGAACGGACGGGCGGCACAGGTGCAAGTGGCCGACCGGACGATCGCGGTCGAACGGACGCCGCCCCGGCGGGGCTTCTTTCGCCGGCGCAGCAACCGCCGAATCTTGGCGACGCGCCCGTCGATCGCGCCTTGGCTGGCCGACCTGCTGCGGAGTCTGGCGCGCAAGCTGATCTTCCTCGGCAAGGTGCTGGCGGTGGTGGCGTTCCTGGGCGGAGCCGCGCTGGCGGGTCGGCAGGCGATCCGACACGTGATCGCTTCGCCGCGCTTCGCCGTGCGCGACATCCGCGTCGGTCCCACGGCGCACGTGTCGGCCGACGATCTGCGCGCGCTGGCCGGGGTTCACCTGGGCGATCGTCTGCTGGCGGTCGACCCCGACCTGGTGGCCGCGCGCCTGACGGCGGACCCCTGGGTGGTGTCGGCCCGCGTGCGGCGAGAGCTCCCCTCGACGCTGGCCATCGAGGTGAGCGAGCGGCGCGCCGTCGCCAGCGCGCTCCTCGGCGCGCTCTACCTGCTCGACCCGGCCGGTCACCCCTTCAAACGCGCTACCTCCGAAGAGGCCGACGGGCTGACCGTCCTGACCGGCATCACCCGCGACAAGTACGCGGCCATGCGTCCGACCAGTGAGGCCGCCTTCCGAGAAGCGCTGGGCCTGCTGGCGGTCTATAGCGGTGACCGGGCCGCCGCGCCCGAGGCGCCCCCGATGGAGGGCCCCATTCAATCGCCGCGCCCCAAGCTGTCGGAGATCCACCTCGACGCGCGGACCGGTTTCACCGCCGTGCTCCTCGACGGTGGCGGTGAGATTCGCCTCGGCCGGGGCGAATGGGATCGCAAGCTGGCCGCGCTCGATCGCATCTTGGCGGCGCTCGGTCCGGGGGGACCGGCCGCGCTGACGACGGTCTTCCTCGACGGCGCCCCGTCGGAACGCGTCACGCTCCGACTCAAGCCCTCCACGGCCCAGGCGCCGCCGGTGGCGGCGAGCAAAAAATTTCGGGTCCCGGGCAAACGCGGCGAAGATTAGCGGCGCATGCCCAGGAGATCGTCCGACATCATCGTGGGTCTCGACATCGGGACCACCAAAATCGCCGCCGTCGTAGGCGAGATCGGACCCGACGGCCTCGACATCATCGGCGTCGGCACCCACCCCTCGCGCGGCCTGAAAAAGGGCGTGATCGTCAACATCGACTCGACCGTCGCGTCGATCAAACAGGCCGTCCTAGAGGCCGAGAGCATGTCCGGCTGCGAGATCTCGCAGGTCTACGTGGGCATCGCGGGCGGTCACATCAAGGGGGTCAATTCGACCGGAACGGTGGCCATCAAGGACAAAGAGGTCCGCGCCACCGACGTCGGCAAGGTGCTGGAGCTGGCGCGCGCCATCGCGCTGCCGGTCGACCGCCACATCGTCCACGTGCTCCCGCAGGAGTACAAGATCGACGGGCAGGACGGGGTCCGCGAGCCGCTCGGCATGTGCGGCGTGCGCCTGGAGGCGCGCGTTCACATCGTGACCGCCGCGGCCGCCGCCGCGCAGAACATCATCAAGTGCTGCACCCGCTGCGACCTCGAGGTGCTCGACATCGTGCTCGAGCCGCTGGCCTCGGGCGAAGCGGTCCTGGAGGACGACGAGAAGGGGTTGGGGGTCGCGCTCATCGACATCGGTGGCGGCACCACCGACATCGCCATCTTCACCGACGGCGCGGTCGCCCACACCAGCGTCATTCCGATCGGCGGCCACCAGCTGACCAGCGACATCGCCTTCGGCCTGCGCACGCCGCCCCACGAGGCCGAGAAGATCAAGATCCGCTCCGGCTGCGCGCTGTCGTCGATGGTCGGCGAGGACGAGACGCTGGAGGTGGCCTCGGTCGGCGGCCGCGCCCCGCGCGTGCTGTCGCGCCACACCCTCTGCCGCGACATCATCCAGCCCCGCATCGAGGAGATCCTTTCGTTCGTCAAGGCGGAGATTGTCCGCCTGGGCTGCGAGGATCTGCTGGCCTCGGGCGCCGTGCTGACCGGCGGCACCACGCAGATCGCCGGAATGACCGAGCTGGGCGAGGAGATCCTGGGGATCCCCGTGCGCCGTGGCGTGCCCAAAGGCGTCGGCGGCCTGGCCGAGGTGGTCCGCAACGCGACCTTCTCGACCGCCGTCGGCCTGGTCCAGTACGGCGTCGCGCGGCAGGACAGCACCCGCGTCACCGACGTTCCCCAGAAGCGCGGCCTCTTTTCCCGTCTGCGCCGCACGCTCTCGAGCGCGTTCTGAGCGTGCTTGCCAGCCCGACCACAAAAAAAGTGGTCAAAAATTAGCGTCGGGGCGCTGGTCATGGGATCGATAGTTTGAGGAGTCCCAATGCTCGAATTTGACGACGAAGCGCAGGGTCCCGGACGTCCCGTCATCAAGGTGGTCGGCGTGGGCGGTGGGGGCGGGAACGCATTGAACACGATGATCGAGGCCGGCGTCGAAGGCGTCGACTTCATCGTGGCCAACACCGACTGCCAGGTGCTGGAGGCCAGCTTGGCCGGCATCAAGGTGCACCTCGGCCGCAACCTGACCAAGGGTCTGGGCGCTGGCGCCAACCCGGAGATCGGGCGCGCCGCGGCGCTGGAGGACGCCTCGCGCGTCGCCGAGGCACTGACCGGCGCCGACATGGTGTTCGTGACCGCGGGGATGGGCGGCGGCACCGGCACCGGCGCGGCCCCGGTCATCGCGCAGATCGCGCGCGACTGCGGGGCGCTGACCGTCGGCGTGGTGACCAAGCCGTTCGCCTTCGAAGGCTCTCAGCGCAAGAAGAAGGCCGCCGCCGGCATCGCCGAGCTGGGAAAGGCCGTCGACGCGCTGATCGTCATCCCGAACGATCGCCTGGTGTCGCTGGCCGGCATGAAGATGACGCTCAAGGATGCCTTCGCGATGGTCGACAACGTCTGCCTGAACGCCGTGCGCGGCATCAGCGATCTGGTGATCGCGCCGGGCCTCATCAACGTCGACTTCGCCGACGTGCGGACCATCATGACGGGCATGGGCCGCGCGCTCATGGGCACCGGCATGGGGACCGGCGACAAGCGCGCCATCGAGGCGGCGCAGCAGGCCATCAGCTCGCCGCTGCTGGAGGACGTGTCGATCAACGGTGCGACCGGAATTCTGCTCAACATCACGGGCGGACCCGATCTGACGCTGGCCGAGATGAACGAGGCCTGCAGCCTGATCGCCGAGGCGGCCGACCCCGATGCCAACATCATCTTCGGTTCGGTGATCGACGCGCACGCGGGCGATCAGGTCCGCATCACGGTCATCGCGACCGGCTTCGCCGCGCACGCGCAAGACCAGCCGGCCCCCATGAACGTGCGCGGCTCGGTGGCGCGCGGGCGTGACGGCCAGATGGCGCTCCCGATGCAGCCTTCGGGCATGGCGCACGGGCAAACCGTATCGTCGCAACCGACCGCGCCCTGGACGTCGATCCCCACGCCGCGCGGCGGTTACACCGCGCCCGCGCCACGCCCCGGCGAGGCGAGCGAGACCATCAACATCGACGAGGACTTCTATCTGCACCTCGAACAGGTGCCCCCGGCCGGCATGGGGACGCCGGCACAGGCGGCGCCGTCGTCGGGATCGGAGTGGACGCCGGCCGAGCGACCGATCATCCGGCCGCCGACCTCCGGCACCGCGCCGCTGGTCCGGCGCGCCTCGCCACAACAGCCGCGCACGCCCGACGAGCTCGGCGTCGAAGAGTCGGAGTTCGACAAGCCGACCTACCTGCGCCGCGGCCTCTACGCGCCGGAGTAGCAACCCTGTACGCCGCGCCCCGATAAGGGGCGCATGGCGCTGCCCTCCCGGTCGTTTCATGCGCTCATCGACGGCGCGCTTCAGACGTTGTGGCCGGCGGTGTGTGCGGCCTGCGACCGGCCAGTGGCCGACCAGGTGCTGTTCTGCGCGCCCTGTAACCTGTCGATCAATCCGCTCTGCGGCGTCTGTCCGGGCTGCGCCCTGCCGATGTTTCAACCCGACGGTCGGGCGGCCGCCTGGACACTGGAAAATGACGCCCGACTCTGTCGCACTTGCCGGCGCGTCCCGTTCCCGTTCGCCGGCGCGACCGGCGGGTTCGAGTATGGTGAGGCGCTGGCGGAGGCGCTGATGCGGATGAAGCATGGCGGGCGCCGGTATCTGGCGCGGCGCCTGGCGCGCCTGCTGGTGCAACCGTTGGCCGAGGCGCTGGCGCGCGGGCGGTTTCAACCGAGCGACGCGGTGGTCGCGGTTCCGCTGCACGCGCACAAGCTCCGCCGGCGCGGCTTCAACCAGGCGCTCGAGTTGGCGCGCTGGGCGCTGGTGGGACTCTCCCGCGCGCCGTCGCTGTGCCCGGTGGACGACTTGCCCCGCCTGGAACGGCATCTGTTGCACCGGACGCGGCCCACGCGCGAGCTGGGGCACGCCGGACCGGCGGCCCGCCTGGCCGAGGTGGCGGGCGCCTTCCTGGTCAGCGACACCGCCCGCTTGCGGGGCCGGCGCGTCTTGCTGGTCGACGACGTCTTCACGACCGGCGCCACGTTCAGCGAGTGCGCCGCGGCCTTGCTGCAGGCCGGCGCGGCCAGGGTCCACGTGCTCGCGCTGGCCCGCGCCGTTTAGTCCTAAAACCCGAGCCCGAGCGAGATGACGAAGCCCTGGCCGTAGTTGGTGTGGGTCGAAACCACGCCGGTGGTCGGATCGGGTGGACCGAGCTCGCCGAAGGTGTTGAAGAAGTAACCCACCTCGCCGCGCATCTGCACCGAGGACAGCCGCCCGAGCAGGATCCCGGCGGTGGGCTGAAAGCTGAGCCCGCTGGCGCCCGCGCCGCCCAGGTTCATGTCGGCCCACCGCACCACGCCGCCGATGTAGGGCGTGAAGTCCTCTCGTAAGAAGGGGTAGTAGCCGCCGATCGCGGCGTCGACCAGCGTGGTCCCGTTGTGACCGCCGATGTCGAGCGAGATGTCGGCCATCCACGATCGCGCGTCGTAGAGCCAGAAGATCCCGCCCGCCGGCACCGCCGTGAACGAGCTGCCCGCCGAGCTGGTCGGCAGCAACGTGAAGAGGTGGACGCCGAACGACTTGTTGGCCTCACGGCGATTGAGCGTCTGGGTCTCCCGGTCGGTGACCGTCTCCAGCTCGGCGCTCTCGCGCACTGGCTTGCCCACCTGCATACCGTGAACGAGACGCTGGATTGCCACGTCCATCTCGTCGGGGCCGCCATTGATCAAGATGCTGTCCCAGTAGACGACCTGCGCCGTGGCCGCCGAGTACGATGTGAGCCGTATCCGCGCGGAGTTTCCGAAGTGGGCGATGCGCAGGACCACCGCGATCTCGGCGCCCAGTGCGCTGGCGGCTTGAGCCGCTTGCACAGGCGTCGGCTCGTCGGCCGTCGACGGTGGTGTCGCCGGTACCGGGGGCTCGACAACGGTGTACGTCCCCGCCCGCTGCAGATGATCCTTCAAGATGTCGCGGGCGGCCCGCAGCAGGTCGGGCGCAACGTTGTCGCCGGAGGGCGGAAACACCGCGACCACCTGCAGCCGGGGCGGCGGCGCGGCCTGCGCCACCGGCGCGACAACCAGGCAGGCGAGCGCGGCGGCGCCGATCGCGAAGAAACCGTGGACCCGGCGGGAAGCTGATTTCATGGCTTTTGTCCTCGTGTGCATGTCGGGGCGATGGATTTGCAAGACAGAGACCGCGCGCGGGCCGCGTGAAACGGCCCGCGACCTCAGGGAAACGACAGACGACGGTGAAATTCGGACACGGATGTCAGGGTCCGCACGGGCCGCCAAGCATTTTGGCAGTACGTCATTGTACGTCCTTTCCCGACGGGGGGATCGGTCGATCGGTGGAGCGAGGTGACGCAGCGGGCCCGGCCGGCGGCAGCGGGCCAATGGGGCTCAGTATCGGCGGCGGAGGCGCCGGGGCCGGTGGCGGCGTGACCCACGGATCATAGGACGGCGGCGCCGCGTACCCAGCCCTGCCCGGGACCGGCGCGTAGGGTCCCCCATACCCGGGCGGATAGGCCACAGTGGGCGTCTGCGCCGCGCGTTTGAGCATGTCGCTCTGGGCCTCCCGGCACTCGGCCGTCTTGCTGTAGCCGTAGATGGCCGAGGCCGCGAAGAGTGCGGCCTCGGTGCCGAAGACCGCCAGGTTGGCGCGGCTCGAAGACAGCCCCGAAGCGCCGCCGGCCACCCCTGGGATTGCGTCCACCGCTGCCGCGCCAGCCACCAGAAGATCTAGCGTCGGCAGCGCGCGGCTGGAACTGCAGTCGAAGTACGCCAGCTTTTGGTGATTGGGAGGCGGGCCATTGACGAAGGCCAGAGAACAGCCTGCCGGCACGACGGCGAGCCCGGCCAAAGCCTGAAGGACGGCGAACCTACCTACACCTCTACCAACCGACGACCTGGTCATCTAGAGGCACAACGTCAAGCAAACACAATGCCACTGAGAAAAAGGACCCTAAGAGGCCTTGCGTCTACCCTAGATCCCCGCGGCGGGCGACTACGGCGCCGTCAGGACCGCCAGTACCGCGTCGACGAGGTCGAAGTAGCTCTTGATCGCCGGGGTCGCGCCCACGTCGGAGGGGGCCACCACCAGACGCGCATGTCCGTTCTCGGCCACGAAGCGCGCCAAATTCGACGGGTAGAAGGATTCGACGATCACCAGCCGCACGTTGGACTTGCGCATCAGATCGATGAGCTGCGCCGTGTGGCTGGCGGTCGGCGGAATGCCGGGCTTCGATTCGATGTAGCCGACCTCCTGCATCCCGAGCCAGCCGGCCACGTACGACCAGCTCTTGTGGTAGGTGACGACCTTGATGCCGCGCAACGGGGCCGCGACCTTGGCCCATTCTTTCTCTTTGGCGTCGAGGCGGCGCTCGAAGACCGCCAGCGCGGCTTGGTAGGCGGCCGTTCCGGGCGAGTCGATCTCGGCGAAGCGCTGCGCCAGGAGCCGCGCGATCCCGCGCGCGTTCTTGGGCGGGATCCAGTAGTGCGGGTTGCCGAGCGGGTGGATGTCGCCCATCGCGCGCAGCTGATCGGCCGGGATGTTCGGTACGTCCTCCACCTTGATGGCGGTCGAAGCGTCGATGTTACCGACCTGCCCGCGCTGAATGCGCTCGTTGCGCGACTGCTGGACCAACGGCGGAAGCCAGCCGATCTCGAGATCGAGGCCCACGTAGACCAGGGCGTCCGCCCGGTTGAGCGTCAGCACCAGCGAGGGCTTGGCCTCGACGAAGTGGGGATCCTGGTAGCCGTGCGACAGCGAGGTCACCACCACGCGATCGCCGCCGATCTGCCGGCAGAGATCGGCCAACGTCTCGATCGAGGCGGCCACGCGCAGCTTGGCCTCGGCCGGCCGCGCGCCGGCGAGGGCGCCGGCGGCGAGCGCCACCAGAAATGGAATCTTGCGGATGGAACGCATGGGATCTCCGAGGCTAGAACGGGTGGGCGCCGTGGGCGCCGATGGAATATTCGGCCTGCAGGAAACCGACCGTCGTGTTCGGGACGCCGGGGCCGGCCAGCTCCTGGCCGTAGAGCCGGATCCGCGAAAACTCGCTGGGGGCAAAGGTCAGCGAGGCGGCGTAACCGTAGCGGCGCGGCAGGCGGGCGTCATCGGACGTTGCGACAGGCGTTCCCGGCGCGCCCACCAGATCGAACCGGCATCCCAGATAGAAGCGGCGCGCGAACTGCAACACGACGTCGCTGTAGCCGGCTCCCGTGGTCGGACCGCCTTCGGCCAGCACACGCACGAAGAACTCGGTGGTCCACTGCAGGCTCAGATAGGTCCGCGACACGTTCGGCGGCTTCCACTTGTAGTAGAGATCGCCGCCGTAGAGAAAGCTGCGCTGGGTTTCGACGGGCAGGCAGGTGGTCGTCGTGGCCAGGCAATTGAATGAACGGCCGGTCGCGAAGTTCAGGCCCAGGAAGATCGAGTGCGACTCGCCGGGCGCCCAGAACTGCTCCAGCTCTGCGGTGTAGGTCAGGTTGGAGGGACCAAGGCGCACGCCGCCGCCAAAGGTCGAAACACCGGGCGAGAGATCGTCCGCGTCCGGCTGGCCGATGCTGAAGGACTCGGCGTAGAGCGTCGCGAACCATGGAAGCGGCAGCAGCACCGACGCCTGCGCGCCGGGGCCGCGCAGCCCGTCTGGCCCGAAGAGCAGCGCGGTCATCAGCGGCCGGCGGGTGAAATTCTGCAGGTGCAGGTGCTGCGTGTTGTTGCGGCCGATCTGCGAGCGGAACGTCCCGGCCTTGATCTGGAGATTGAAGGGGAGCGAGGTGGTGACCAGGTAGGCCTCTTCGACCTCCAGCCCATTGAGGTTGGGCACGGTCAGGAACACCGCCCCTTCCAGGTACGGATCGATGGCCGCCTGGGCCGCGACCTCGACCTCTTGTACGCCGAACCCCTCGCGCGACTCGGAGGGATCATCGCCCGCCAGGCGCAGGCCCAGCGAATCGAACTGCCCCGTGTGCTGGCCGTAGTAACCGAAGGAGGTGTCGAGGATGAACGACAGCGCCGGGTTGAGCAGGCTGCTTCCGGGCGCGCGGGCGTTCTCCTGCACCGCCCAGCCGGCGGCGACCGCCGGCGCATTTCCCTCGGCCGAGACCGGCCCGGCCGTCGGTTCGGCGGGCGACGCGGGCGTGCCGCTCGCGGTGGGGGCGACGATCGGAGGCGCGCCGACAGCGGGCGCGACCTGCCCCGCGGGAGGGGACGCGCCTTTGGCCGCGGCATCGGCCGCCATGGCCTTTTCGAGCGCCGCCGGATCGATCTGCTGCAGTAAGAGACAAAATATCGCGCCCGTCATCTGACCTCCCGCAGGGGACTCTGCACGTTGTAGGCTTGGCCGTCGATGTCCAAGGTTACGAACGCCGCCGACGCCGTGAAGGTGTTGGCGCGCAACAAACGCGCGCGTCACGAATACCACGTCGACGAGACTTTGGAGGCGGGGATCGTGCTGGCCGGATCGGAGGTCAAATCGATCCGCGCCGGCAAGGTCACCCTCGTCGACGCCTTCGCCGACGTCGATCGCGGCGAAGCCTGGCTGCACCAGATGGACATCGGCGTCTACGCCTTCGCCCACGGGCGCAACCACGATCCCCGGCGCAAGCGCAAGCTGCTCCTGCACCGCAGTGAGATCGATCGGCTGGTCAGCAAGGTCCGCGAGAAGGGCTACACTTTGGTGCCGCTGTCGCTGTATGAGAAGAAAGGGATGGTCAAGGCCGAGCTGGCGCTCGTGCACGGCAAGCAGAGCTGGGACAAACGTGAAGATTCCAAGAAGCGGGAGAGTCAGCGTGAGATCGACCGGGCCATGGCCAGCCGCCGGCGCTAGCGCGTTGGCGCTCGGCCTCGCGCTGACGGCCGGCTGTGGGCGCGCGACGCTGACGGAGCTCGACGCGTCGAGACCCGCCGACGCCCACGAGACGCTTCCCGACGCCGCCGGCGACGCGCAGGTGATTGAAGGCGGCCAATGCACGACCACCATCGAGGCGCATCCCGACGAAGGGGCGACCCACATCTCCTGTATGGACGCCACCGACTACCTGACGTCGCCCCCCTCGTCGGGGAACCACTACACCTGCTGGGCGGCTTACCAGACCTACACCGCGCCGATCCCGTGGGGAAACCTGGTTCACTCGCTCGAGCACGGCGCGATCGTGATCGTCTACAACTGCCCCGACGGCTGCGACGACGACGTCGCCAACATCCAGAGCTTCATCGCGGGGCTGCCGCTCGACGCCGACTGCGCCCCGACGCTCGGCAAGGACCGGATCATCCTGATGCCCGACCCGACGCTGGTCGGCGTTCGTTTTGCCGCTTCGGCCTGGACCTGGACGCTGCGCGCAGATTGCTTCGATCCGGTGGCCTTCCGGCAGTTCTTCGACGACCACTACGATCACGGCCGCGAGGTGATCTGCTCCGACGGCTGGCAGCCGGACCAGCTCTGCAGCGACATCTGCCCTTAGCCGGAGCCTGGCGCTCAGCCGCCGAAGAGGCGCTCGATGAACAGGTGCAGGTCGGCCGGCGGGGCGTCGATGAAGCTGCGGCCGATCTGCGCGGCCAGGCGGGCCAGCACCGGGCCAGATTCCGCGACGCGATCGATCTCCTGCCGCGCGGCCGCGCGCGCCGCCGCCGGCGCCGGGCGCTGTCCGATGACCACCAGCGCCTCCAGCGCGACGAAGCGGCGGGTGCTGTCGCCGTCGGAGGTGATCAGCGTGCGGCCGAGCGTGTGGGGATCGAGCTGGCGCGACCAGACCAGCGCCAGCGCCGGCAGCGCCGCGCTGCGCACGTCGTAGGCCGGATCGCGAACCGCCCGTTCCAGATAGGGCGCCACCCGGGCCGGCTCCCGCTCGGCCAGACGGCCGAAGGCGTGGGCAGCGG
>Ga0209483_1001831_pt1 | contig 15606 bp, 16 predicted proteins | sample NGEPerA_FD_184508 | JGI IMG/M metagenome (GOLD analysis project Ga0209483, IMG submission 184508) | Arctic peat soil microbial communities from the Barrow Environmental Observatory site, Barrow, Alaska, USA - NGEE PermafrostL2-A... | ecosystem: Environmental > Terrestrial > Soil > Wetlands >... | reverse complement strand
CCACACCGGGCCCTAGGCCAACTGGCCCCGCTCACGAAGGACTCTCCGCTGCCGATCGATGATCCTTACCCGGAGAATCTGCGTCGCAGCGACGCTCTCTTCGGACTGATCCATGAGTACCGGTTGGTGGCGTGACCAGGCCGGATGGCATTCTCGGCACCCACACGGCGGAGTCCGGCGATTCGGTGCTTGGAGTACGCATATCAGGGTCCTTGTTCATCCGAGCGCACTTCAGCATTGAAGCCTCATACCGCTGTTCAGACGGTGTCTCCACCAACCGGACCGAGCAGAGCTTCTGACGAATCACCAGGGCCGACTGGCAAGAGCCAGAAATATCGGTCAGTGCGGCATGAGGCGCATCTGTAGCTCACGTCGTTCTTCTACGGGCACCGAGCAGGCTCACTCCCCATCGGCATCGAGTTCAAACCGCTTGCGCTGGATGGATCGATACTCAGGATCTGCGGCGAAGACATCCCAGATCGGATGCGGCTCGTCCATGGAGATTGTCTCGATACCGGCGTATGCGAGCACCATATTTACACGCCATAGGAGCTCATCCCGGGAGAGAGGTTCGGGTGCCAGATGGCGGCTCGACGGCTTGAGCTTCGGCCTGGGATGGTCCGGCGACCATCCTCGGGTCATGAACCCCCAGCCCTCGAGCTCTGACCGGTTTCTATCCACCGCAGTGGGTTCGATGGCCGTGGCGACGAGCGTGCGGAGCGCCTTCTCGGCCTTTGCTATCTCGGGGTCGGATTGGTAGCCCTCAGTTTGGGTGCCGAAGAACTCATAACCCTCCGGACGTCGCTGGGTTAGGTCAAAGACGAGACAGCGGGGAGAGACGAATCGTCGGTCGTACCCCACATACCAAAGCGTCTCCTCGACAGAGCGATAGAGATCCTCGACCGTCTTGAAAGATGGCGCACCATGTGGCATCTCTCTCACTTCGAAGGAGCCCACTTCGTCCCGCTCCGGCCTCACCACCACCGGAGATATCGATCCGGCAGTTGAATCGCCGTTTGCTGCATTGTTTATCTTGTTACTGGTAGCCATCGCTGGCCTCCTTTATCTCGTTACTGCACGGTTGCTGGGTAAAACTGGTGGTTCACTTCTTTGTGGGAAAAGTTCCCAGGTAGACAGGGCTACCCCGACGGGTAGCGCCCATGTGTCGGTGGGGATGTTCGGGGGACCGATTGAATGAAATGCGGGCGGTCACGAGGGCCTGAGCACCAGTGGGCAGCGACCAAACCTCCACGTGAGGCCACGAAATGCCGGAACGGCACCGGTCTCGTCGTACCCACAGCATCGCCTTCCTGGCGACGTCACACTCGGACGCCTACCTCTGGTTGCCGACCAGTCGACAACCAGTTCTTACCCTGGGGCACCGTACGGTTAGCCTGTGCGGCAGCCGGAATGGCGAGCCAGGTACTCTTGCGCCATTCACTCTAAAACTTCTCACCTCCTCCTCTATATAGAGTACCAGGTGTTGGGCCATGTTGCAAGACCTACTGCCCTCAATGACCTCACTCGAGCATGTCACTATTGGACCTGATCACACTACCTATATTATAGCGTAAGCGGCGGCTTGAGGCCAGGCAGTGTGCGCAGGTTACATAGATCGAAAACTGCCATCTATATTCCTATAATGCGCCGGCAGGATAATCGATTAAGCAATCGCGTACTATCCGAATTACTGGACTTTGATGGCGCTGTCCCGATAAGGAGGACAGCATGGCGAGAAGGGGATACCCGGCAGAGTTCCGGCAGCGCGTGCTCGAGCTCGTGGCGTCAGGCCGCAAAGTGGCTGACGTCGCTCGAGACCTCGGCGTAACCGACCAGACGATCTACAACTGGCGCCGCCAGGAGCGAATCGATCGAGGTGACGAGGCCGGGCTCACGTCGAGCGAGCATGCTGAGCTGCTCGCGGCGAAGCGCCGGATCAGAGAGCTCGAGACCGAACTCGAGGTCCACCGCCGCTCGACAGAGCTGCTCAAGGTGTAGGGCACGGAAACCTCAATTGGACTGAAGGGCACCAAATTCCCGATCGCACCGATCAGTTGCGACTCGAAGGCTTATCGGCGCTGCGGCATGGCGCTCACTAGCGCTGACTCCTCCTCGATGGTGGCGCACTGGCTCCCTTGGGCCGAGGGGAGGGAGCAGAGATCCCTAGCAATGCGCTGTTCGCCGTGGCGTTAAAACGCGGAGTGCTGTGCCTCCCCAGACTCTGGTCTGCCTACGCGGCCACCGGGCGGTACTCGTGGATGAGGCCGCCAAGCACGTCGTGACGATGGACGTGCAGAGACGGGAGAGCGGCGATGACTGGGCTGTCCGATACAGGCACGCTGAGATCGATTCCCCGGTGCGGGCGCTGACGGTTGTAGTGCCGGACGTAGCGGAGAAGGACTCGTTCGAGGTGACCGGGGCCCAGAACGAGCAACCAATCGAGACATTCTGTCCGCACCGTCCTCACCCAGCGCTCCGCGTACGCGTTGGCCCGAGGTGATCGGACCGGTGTCTTGATTACCCGGATGCCCTCAGAGCGGAGCACCTCGTCGAAACTGGCGGAGAACTTGGCGTCCCGGTCCCGGATCAGGAACTCGACCGATCGACCGCGGTCGGCGAGATCGCCGACCAGGTTGCGGGCCACCTGGGTGACGAACGCACCGGTCGGATGGTCGGTGACACCGAGGATGTGCACCTCCCGGGTCGACAGCTCGATGACGAAGAGCACGTAGAGCTGCTTGAGCGACACGGTGTCCACCGTGAAGAAGTCCGTGGCCAGCATGCTCTTCGCCTGGGAGGCCAAGAACTCCGTCCAGGTCGGGCCGCTCCGTGGAGCAGGTCCGAGACCATGGTGACGCAGGATCCTTCGCACCGAGCTGGCCGAGACGCGGATGCCGATCTTTCGCAGCTCGCCCTGGATGCGGATACAACCCCAGCGTCGGTTCTCTCGACCCAGTCGAACGACGAGCCCGACCAGCTCTTCGCTCATGGCCGGCCGGCCGGGGCCTCGTTGTTTTCTCCATCGCCGCCACTTGTGCTTGGCCGCTTCGCGGTGCCATCGCAGCAGGGTCTCGGGGGTGACCAGGAACGACCGCCACCGGGATCGAGGGAGCAAGCGGCTGAGCGCGGCAAGGATGGCTCGGTCCGACGGTCGATACCGCACGCGTGCGTGGAGCTGGCGCTGGAGGATATGCACCTGGTGCCGGAGCACCATGATCTCGATGTCCTTGTCTGATTCGGACCGACGTGCAGACCGGACAAGGCCGAGGAGCCGACACAGGCTGAGGTAAACGAGAGAGAATGCCACGGTCGGATGACGGCCGAACGTCGATGCGAAGTGCCAGCCCGGAGGCCTGATCGGGATTTTGGCGCCCTTCAGGCACAAACCGACGCTGATAGCAGATTCCATTACAGCTACGCGTCGATAGTTCCGATCATCCAGTAGAGGTATCTGCAACAAGAGGGGAAGGAACTATGACTTCCGACCCGCTTCGCCGACAAGCGCACGATGATTGGTTCGACGTCGACACCGAGTCTGATGCCGACCTTGATGCCGATGAAATCGTCTTGCCAGCTGTACCACAATGGCGACGTTGTAGTGTCGTCCATTGCATCGAACAAGGTCCGTGGGTCGGTACGTTGGTGTGTTGCATTCGACAAAGCGGTCACAAGGACGGCCATTCGGTGCCGCTCGGGGATGTCGGCTCCCCGGATTACTGGCTGGAGATCTGGCTGTAGGTGAATTGTGGCCCTACGCGTTTGACTGGGGAGACCGGGTTCTGATCCGTGGGGGTCGGGGACGTTGAGGCCACGGGCTCTGTTGCATTGATTGATCATGTGGCGCGAACTCACTCGCTCCAGCGAGGTTCGCCGGTCAGATCACCCGCTCGAGTTCGTCGAAGGCCGCAGCAAGGGTGAGCCCCGGACGTGCATCGCTCCCGAGTTCGTAGTGGCCTCGCCGCAGGTTCTGGATGAAGGCATGGCCTCGGATTACGACTCTGGCCGTTCGGTCCTGTTTCAGTCCGCGCATCGGGCGAAGTCTGGCCTTGAGTCGCCCATGATCGGCTTCGACTCGGTTGTTGGCGTACTGGGTGGTGTCATGGAGCGCGGCCGGGAGTAGCTCGGCAACGATGCGGACCAGAGTGTGGGCCCGGTCAGTGGTGACCTCAGCCGGCTCGCCGTTGGATCTGATCGCACCGGCGAACAACGCCTCTGCCGCTTTCAGATCACGCTTCTTCGATAAGAACACGTCGGTGACCTGCCCGTATTGGTCGACGGCCCGGTAGACGTAGCGCCAGGTTCCGGACACCTTGACGTATGTCTCATCGACGAACCAGTGACCACCGTCGAGGTGGTGGCACGGCCGAGCGGCATTCGCCAGGATTGGCGTGAACCGCTGGACCCATCGGAACAAGGTCACGTGATCGACCTCGATCCCGCGCTCAGCGAGGAGTTCCTCCAGATCCCGGTAGGACAACCCGTAGCGCAGGTACCAACGCACGGCGAGCAGGATGACCTCAGGCGGGAATCTGAATCCAGCGAACGCTGAGCCGGGCGACCGGACGGACGGGGTCACACGGAGATGTCTCACCCTTACAGCCTCGTTCAACCACCGCTCAGGCACGGACCGCAAGATTCGGAGCCAGGTTCGCGCTCAATGCAACAGAGCCTCTTGAAGGGTCAAGGGGGACGATCGGACCTCTGACGGTGTTGGAGTTGTGCTGGTGAGGCTTACCGCCACCAAGGGAGCTCCGGCTGGAGGCACGCAGAGCTCGTGAGGTGCAACCGAGCACCATCGCCGGGAGACAGGTGAGGGAAACCGAGGGGCGGAGGAGGTTCGACGGCGGCCCACCGGGTTAGCGGCGTTTCGCGGTCCTCTATCTCCTATCCCCGGTCAGGCTCCACCAGTGTCAACGGCAGTATTCGAACCTGACGGTTCTCGTGGGGTTCATCGATTCGGATTGCCGCTGGCCGGGCGGCCTGGTTTTCTAGGATGGGTCTTGGCCCAATCATCGATTTGGCTTCGGCGCCACACGCGACCAATGGCCAACTCTGCTTCCGGCGTGGGGAAGTCAGCGTAAGTCTGGATCAGTTGATTCACCCGCTGCCGAGATACTCCAAGAATCTGAGCGATCTCTGTCACGCTGACCAGATCAACGGGCACACTGCACAGCCTAGAGAATCCCTTGCTTAGGTGCAATGTGCGCGGTATGCTTGCGTTTGGACAATAGATGGCCCCGGCGGTGTTGGCACACCCCGGGGCCGTGGCCAAGACCTGATTGGAGGTCCTGACGTGAACAATGGTACGAGACGCGCCCGCGTGACGGGTGCCATTCCGGCGTGCGGTGATCGTGTTGCCGGCTTCCGTCTCCGCGGGGTGAATGAGGAAACATGGAGAGCGATCCAGCCGTTTGTCCTTAGTTGCGTCAGGCAACTGCCCTGTGTCGGCTGGCCAAGCACCACTCGAACCCTGCGAGTGCTGTCCCGGTTGGCCGCCTGGGCGCTCGGAGAGGGTATGGCCCTCGATGCCGAGTTGCTTCTCGATCCGGACACGGTGGAGCGTTTCGTCACCCAGGGCCTGACGGGAGATCCCTCGCGGGCCACCTACCGGTCTGTGCTGCGCCGGATCGGGCCTCTGCTGACCAAGCGTGCGCCATGGGAGCCCCGTCCGCTGCCCACGGCACGGCGACAGGTGGCTCCACCGTACACGACGTCGGAGATTGAGACACTGATCGCTGACGCAGGGCGTCAGAGCACCAACCTGAGGATTCGAGCATGCCGGGCCCTCCTCGCTCTCGGCGCCGGTGCCGGACTCGACGGCCGCTGGGTCACCCGGGTGAAGGTCGAACACGTCGCCGTCAGCAAGGCCGGGGTCCTGGTCCAGGTCGGAGAGCCGGCACCGCGGGTGGTGCCGGTGCTGGTCCACTGGGAAGCCGAGATCGTCGAACTGGCATCGTCGGCAGGCGACCAGTTCCTGGTCGGTGGGTACTCGTTGTCCCGGAATCGGGCCAGCACGTTGACCTCCAGCCTCGAGGCGCCGCCCGGCCACCCCCGGCTGTCGGCCGCCCGTTTGCGCTCGACCTGGCTGCTCTGGCACCTGACGTCCGGAACCCGGCTGCCCGAGTTGGCTGCAGCCGCCGGCCTCCAAGGGGTCACGGTGCTCTCCGACCTACTCTCGGCAGTTCCGCCGGTGGCCGAGGGGGAAGCAAGGCGCATGTTGCGGGGTGCGGTGCGCTGATGCGCGCCCCTCTCGACACCAGCGGGGGCCGACCGGCGAGCGGTGCGGAGCTCAACGTGGCCCGCCAGCTGATCGAGCGGTCCGGGATCACCGAGATCCTCGGACCGTTGCTGGATGCCGAAGTAGGCCGACCTCGTAAGTTGAGCCTCCTCGGCTTCCTGGTCGCCTGCCAGGTCAACGCGCTCCACCGGCACCACCAGGCTCATCTGGTCGAGGTGGCCCGGATCCTGAGCGCCCTCACCGAGGCCCAGCGACACTCCCTCGGAATCACCGGATGGAAAGCCGAAGAGTCCTATCCTCGGGTGGAGCGGCTGTTCGTCAAGATCTGCGACGTTCTCGAAACTGGCCGTGCCGGGGTCGATGCCCAGTGGTTCGCCAACCAGTTGGCCCGTGCCGCCATCCCGAAGGAGGTCCTGACCAGTAGCTCCGTGGCGGTCGACGGCACCGACGTCGAGACCTGGGGTGCCCTGCACGGTGAAGCCGTGACTGTCGACCTCGATGGAGAGGCAGCGGACACCCAACTGTCTGAGGTCGACCCGCGTCGAAGGGCCAGTGGTGCCAAGCGCCGGGCCAAGGTATTGGGGGTAGGCCCGGACGGACGGAAGCGCTATACCGTCGATCCCGACGCACGGGCCGGGCACCGGTCGGCCACCAACAGTCGACCCGCCGGGCCGTATGTGGGCTACGAACTCCACTTGGCGGTCCAAGCGAGGGACGTCCGGTGGACCAACTACGTGGACCGGACGACCCTGGAGCCGGAGGTCCCTGGGGTAGTGACCACGTGCAATCTGGTCCCGGCCGGCACCCACCGGGGGAAGGCCGTCGTCGATAACCTGATCGCCTCCAAGGAAGTTGGGCCACCGCTCGTCGATGTCGTCTGGGACCCGGGGTACTCGCTGTGCCAGCCGGCGTTCACCATCTTCCCGCTCAACCGGGCCGGGATCGGCCAGACCTTCCAGCCCGTCACCCACCAGCGGGGGAGTAGGCCCTTCTCCGGGAATGCCCTCCTTCTCGACGGTCAGCTCTTCTCCACCTATCTGCCAGTGGAGCTCCAGGAGCTACCGGCTCCCCCTCGTGGGGCCTCGGAGGCCGAAAAGCTCCTCTACGAGACGAAGTTCAACCAGAGGGCCCACTGGCGGATGGTCCGCCACGCCGGACCGGACCCCGACGGGGTGACTCGGTGGCGCTGCCCCTTCTGCGCCGGCCTGCTCCGGAGCCGGCAGGTGCCAAAGACCATGCGGCACTCACGGCGTGCACCCCTGGTGGAGCTTCCTGAGGGCGTGGACCGCTGCTGCACCGGGATCCTTTCGGCTGCCCCGGTCGAGTTGGCCCTGTCCCAACGCATCCCCTATGGGACCACGGCCTGGCGAATCTCCATGGGCCGCCGCCAGCTCGTCGAATCGGCGAACTCGGCACTCAAGGGAGCGTTCGTCGACCTCGGCCGCGGTTTCTTCCGGGTGTTCGGACGGGTCAAGATGACCGTGCTCCTCGGCTTCACAGTGGCGGGGTTCAACCTGGACCGGATCCGGAGTTTCCGGGCCAAGCAGGCGGAGCGTGACACGGCACCCCGACCGAGGGCCAAGCGGCGCGTGGGCACCTGGGGAGATCTCCTTGCCGCGCCCGCTGCAATGGTTGCGGCCGAGGCAGCCGGCTCGCCCGACTAGCGGCTACAGGTCAACCAACAAGAATCGGCCGAGAGGCCACCTTTTGCGCGCCTGCAGGTCGGTTCCTCGTCGACCACCCCGGACAGCGGCGATCGAAATGGTCCGTTAGCGGGCCTGAATTGTCTACGTGACAGCACGAAACCCCGCCGGAGTACTTCCGGGCGGGGTTTCGTGTACACGCAGGGTGTTCTTTCGTGAACACCCCTCAGTGGAGGTGGCGGGAATTGAACCCGCGTCCTCCGGCTTCTCAATAGGTCTTCTCCGAGCGCAGCCGGTGTTTGATTGTCGGGTCCTCTGCCGCTACCGGCGGCTGCGGAGGTCCGTATCCGACTGAGTTGTCCCTGACGGCCCGTCGGCGCAATCGTTCAGGTGAGTCCCACTAGATGGCGCCCTCATCCGACCCGTGGAACTGAGACCGGGAGGACGTCGCGGTTTCTAGGCCGCGAGCGCGAGCTGAGGCTCGGCGTTTATTTTTGGTTCCGGCTCTTTAACGTGGTTCCGGAGACCACGGCTCGCTTCTCCTACATCGACGACCGGAGTCGAAGCCTGTCACCCCCTGGGGTACTCCACCGATCGCACACGGTGTGCAATCGAAGCACCAGTCTACCGCCCGCCGGTGCTTCCACTCCCTCGGTGGTCAGTCCCGGTGCTTGGCCGCGGTGCGGACCTCGCGGGCGGCGTCGCGGCCGGCATCCCGGGCGGCGATGGCGTGGCGCTTGTCGTACTGGCGCCGGCCCCTGGCCAGGGCCAGCTCGACCTTGGCCCGGCCTTCCGAGAAGTAGATCTTGAGCGGCACCATGGTGAGCGAGTTCTGCTTGGACTTGCCCATCCACTCATCGATCTGGCGGCGGTGCAGGAGCAGTTTGCGCCGGCGGTCGGGGTCGTGGGCGCCGAAGCCGGTGGCCTGGGCATAGGGGGGTACGTGGACGCCGAAGAGCCACATCTCACCATCGTCGATTCGGGCGTAGGAGTCCTGGAGCGCGATGCGGCCCTCCCGCAGCGACTTCACCTCGGAGCCCTGGAGCACGATGCCGCACTCCACCGTGTCGATGATCTCGTAGTCATGGCGGGCCCGTCGGTTGGACGCCACCAGCCGGTTCATTTCCTTGGGCGCGCCCTTCACGCCTCCGGACTTGCCGCCCGAGAGGGCGGAGGCGGACTTCTTCTTGGCTGCGGCCACGGGCATCGACGGTAGTCGCCCGACCGCGGACCGACGTCCTCTAGCGTGAGGGGCGATGCTCGCCCTGCCCCGTGCCGTCCACGACCAGATGGTGGCCCACTGCCTGCTCGGCCTGCCCGACGAGGCCTGCGGGCTGCTCGCCGGAGACCCCGCCTCCGGCGAGGCCACCACGTGCTACCCGACCCGCAACCTGGCCGCCTCGGCCAAGCTCTACACCGTGGACCCGAAGGAGCACCTGCGGGCCGATCGCGACGCCGAGGCCTCCGGCGGGTCCATCTTCGGCGTCTTCCACTCCCATACCCACACCGAGGCCTATCCGTCGCCGACCGATGTGGCCCAGGCGCCCGACCCGTCGTGGCATTACGTGCTGGTGTCGTTGCGAGACACCGAGCCCATGGTCCGCAGCTACCGCATCGTCGACGCCACCGTCGAAGAGGAACCGGTCCGCCTGCTCGGGCGGTAGAATCCTCACCTGTCAGGTCAAGTTTCGTGGCCACGTCGGACCGCCCGCCACCAGGGCATCCTCCGTCCGGGGCCGCCCGACTGCCCCACCCGGTCCGAACGGGCCGTGGCTACGCAAAGGAGCACCCGTGCCCGTCCAAGTGAATCTCCCGACCGTGCTGCGGCCCCATGCCGGGGGCGACCGCACCGTCGCCCTCGAGGGCGCCACCGTGGGAGCGGTGCTGACCGCCCTGGTGGCGCAGTATCCGGGCATGACGGGTCAGGTCATCGACGACTCCGGGTCCCTCCACAAGTTCGTGAACGTCTACCTCAACGACGACGACGTGCGGTACCTGTCCGGCGTCGACACCCCGGTGGGCGCTGCCGACGAGCTCTCGATCCTGCCGGCGGTGGCCGGCGGGGCGCTCGACACCGGGGCGCGCCACCCCCGATGACCGTCTACGGCTCCGTCCTCGATCTCATCGGCAACACGCCGCTGGTCGACATTTCGGCGCTGAGCCCGAACCCCGACGTCCGGATCCTCATGAAGCTCGAGGGCCAGAACCCGGGGGGCTCGGTCAAGGACCGGATCGCCCTGGCCATGATCGAGGCGGCCGAGGCCGACGGAACCCTGCAGCCGGGGGCCACGCTGATCGAGCCGTCGTCCGGTAACACCGGGATCGGGCTGGCCCTGGTGTGTCGGATCAAGGGCTACAAGCTCAAGGTGGTCCTCGCCACCAACGTGTCCATCGAGCGCCGCCAGCTCCTCGAGTCGTGGGGTGCCGAGATCATCGAGTCCCCGGGGTCCGAAGGCTCCAACGGGGCGGTGCGCCGGGCCCGGGCCTTGGCCGAGGAGCACCCCGAGTGGACCTTCCTCTACCAGTACGCCAACCCGGCCAACCCGAGGGCCCACTACGAAAGCACCGGGCCGGAGATCTGGAAGGACTGTCCGGACGTCACCCACTTCGTGGCCGGATTGGGCACCTCGGGCACCCTGCTCGGCGTCGGGCGGTACCTGAAGGAGCAGAACCCGGACATCAAGGTCCTGGCCATCGAGCCGCCGGCCGGGGAGCTGGTCGACGGGCTGCGCAACCTGGACGACGGGTACATCCCGCCCATCTTCCTGGAGAACCATGGCGCCGAGTTGCTCGACGGCAAGCGGATCGTGCGCCCCCGCGAATCCATCGAATGGACCCGGAGGCTCATGGAGGTCGGGATCTTCGCCGGCATCTCCTCGGGCGCCATCCTGGCCGGTGCGATCAAGACGGCGGCCACCCTGGAGTCAGGCGTGATCGTGACGGTCTGTTGCGACGCCGGCTGGAAGTACCTGTCCACCGGCGCCTGGACCGACGACCTCGATGTGGTGGAGGCCCGGGCCAAGGAGATCACCTACTTCTGACCGGGTCTTCGGCCGACCGGCACGACGGCGTAGCCTGCTGCGATGGCTCCCACGGCGAAGCGACGCGGAACTGGCGCACCGGACCCCGGCGACGAGGTCACCCTCACCGTCCTCGGTTGCGACGGCAGCTGGCCGGGGCCGGGAGGTGCCGGGAGCGGCTACCTGGTGCGGGTGGGAGCCACCGTCCTGGTCCTCGACGCCGGACCGGGCACCTTCGCCGTGCTCCAGACGGTGCTCGACCCGTCCGAGGTCGACGCGGTGGTCATCTCCCACCACCACCCCGACCACTGGACCGACCTCTACGCCATGGACACCCAGGCCCGCTTCGGTGGCCGGCGGGGCGCCCTGCCGGTCTATGCCCCGGCCGAGGTGGTGGCCCGGACCGGAGCCGAGCGCACCCCGGCCCTCGACTGGCATGTGGTGACCCACGGCGACCGGGCCGGCATCGGCGAGGCGTCCTGTGCCTTTCACCGCACGGACCATGCCGAGGAGACCTTGGCCGTCCGGATCGACGGGGCCGATCGGGCGCTCGGCTACTCTGCCGACACCGGCTCTGCCTGGAGGCCCGAGGCGCTCGGCACCGGCCTCGACCTGTTGCTCTGCGAGGCGACCTACACCGCCGAGTTCGAGGGGACGGCCGGCCATCTGAGCGGTCGCCAGGCCGGGGCGGCGGCCCGGGCGTCCGGGGCCAAGCGCCTCGTCATCACCCACCGGTGGCCGACGATCGACGCACAGGCGATGGCCAAGGAGGCCGAGGCCGCATTCGGTGGGCCGGTGGAGCAGGCAGCGATCGGAAAGGAATTCACACTGTGAGCGAGGCAAGCAAGGGCAAGCGGGCCGACGGCCGGGGGATCGACGAGCTGCGTACCGCGTCGTTCGAGCGGGACTTCACCGTCTTCGCCCCGGGGTCGGTCCTGGTGTCGATGGGTCGGACGCGGGTGCTGTGCACGGCGTCGGTCGAGGAGCGGGTGCCACCATGGATGCGCGGATCCGGCAAGGGCTGGGTGACCGCCGAGTACTCCTTGCTCCCCGGATCGACCGGCGAGCGGGTCACCCGTGAGGCGGCCAAGGGCAAGCAGTCGGGCCGCACCCAGGAGATCCAGCGCCTCATCGGACGGTCCCTCCGGTCGGTGTGCGACATGGTGGCCCTGGGCGAGCTGCAGATCACGGTCGACTGCGACGTGCTCCAGGCCGACGGCGGCACCCGCACCGCATCGATCTGCGGGGCCTACGTCGCCCTGCACGACGCCCTGACCCGCCTCGTCCAGAAGGGGACGCTGCGGGCCAACCCCCTGACCGAGGCGGTGGCCGCCATCTCGGTGGGCGTGGTCGACGGGGTGTGCATGCTCGACCTCCCCTACGAGGAGGACAGCCGGGCCGAGGTCGACATGAACGTGGTCATGACGTCGTCGGGTCGCTTCATCGAGGTCCAGGGCACGGCCGAGGGCATGCCGTTCACCAAGGCCGAGCTCGACGAGATGCTGAGCCTGGCCGAGCACGGGATCGCCCAGCTCCTCGACCTCCAGACGGCCACTCTGGCCGACCCCCCGACCCCCCGCTGACGGGCGGGACCGCCGTGCCCGAGCGCACGTTCGTGGTGGCCAGCGCCAATCCCGACAAGGCGGCGGAGATCGCCGCCATTCTGGCCGCGGTGCCGGGGCTGACCCTGGTGCCCCGCCCCGACGAGGTGCCCGACGTCGAGGAGACGGGGGAGACCCTGGAGGACAATGCCCGGCTGAAGGCCGTGGCCCTGTGCACCGCCACCGGCATGGCCGCGGTGGCGGACGACACGGGTCTCGAGGTGCAGGCCCTCGCCGGGGCACCTGGCGTCTATTCGGCCCGCTTCGCCGGGGAGGGCGCCACCTACGCCGACAATGTGGCGATGCTGCTGTCCGAGCTCGAGCGGGTCGGGGCGTCGACCCCGGGCGAACGGCGTGCCCGGTTCCGCAGCGTGGCCTTCGTGGCCTACCCCGACGGGTCCGAGCTGTGGGTGGAGGGCGAGGTGTCCGGGGTGATCAGCCCCGACGCCCGGGGCGACGGGGGCTTCGGCTACGACCCGCTGTTCGCCCCCGACGGTTTCGACGGGCGGACCTTCGCCCAGATGACCCCCGAAGAGAAGCATTCGGTCTCCCACCGGGGCCGGGCCTTCCGGGCCCTGGCCGACCGGCTGGCCGGGGTGGACGCCCGGTGACGTCGCCCCGGATCCGCTCGGCCGCCGAACGGGCCCGGCGGGCCCTGGTCGACCTGGCCGCCGGCCACGAAGGGATCCGGGCCGTGGTGGCCCGGGCCGGGGGGGAGCTGACCGATGCTGCAGCCCGGGCCACGGCCGTGGCCGAGGCCCGTCGGGCCGGGGTGCCGGACGCCTACGGGGGTGCCTACTTCGGCGAGGGCCGCGACAGCCAAGGGGATCGCCAGGGGCGCTCCGGCTACGCCCGCTACGACCGGGTGGCCTCCAATGCCGACATCGCCGGCTGGCTGCTGTGGCGCAACTTCAAGGTGGCCAACGCCCTCGACGTGGGATGCGCCACCGGCTACCTGGTCGAGGTGCTGGGTGAGCGCGGGATCGATGCCCAGGGCTGCGACCTGAGCCCCTATGCCATCGATCACGCCGCCCCCGGCGCCGTCGGTCATGTCCGGGTGGCCAACCTGTTCGCCGGGCTGCCGTGGGCCGATGGGGCCTTCGACCTGGTCACCACCCTGGAGATCCTGGAGCACTTGCCGCCGCATCGGGTGCCCGATGCGTTGGCCGAGCTGGCCCGGGTGTCCGGCGGATACCTCTACGCCACCATCCCGTCGTTCGGCCCCAATCGGTCCGGGCCCGACGGCCACTTCGAGGGCAAGGTCCGGCCTGAGCGCGTCGACCACTACCGGTCGCTCGGACCCGACTACCGCGGCCCGGTGCCCGAGGCCGATCTGGCCGTCGACTCCGAGGGGGAACTGGTGGAGGGCCACCTCTGCATCGCCTCGTTCGAGTGGTGGACCGAGCGGTTCGAGGAGGCCGGATTCACCCGCTGCCCCGATGTCGAGGCCCGCCTATACGCCGACATCGAACCGGCCGACCTCGCCCCCTACTGGAACCTCTACGTGTTCCGTGCCCCGGGCGGCGACCCGGACGTCACCGAGCCCCGCGAGCCCGGGCGAACCTTGGCCGAGCTCGGTCTCGAGCACCCGCTGCTCGGCACCTGAGTGGGCCGGAGGTGCGGTCTTCGGGCCATGATGCACCCATGAGCGACCCGATCCCCACCACCTTTTCCGGCTACGCCGACTTCGCCCACCTGCGCTTCGAGCGCCCGTCGCCGTCGGTGCTGCTCATCACCATCGACCGTCCCGAGGTGCTGAATGCCGCCAACGAGCGGCTCCACCGCGAGTTCTCCGAGGTGTGGCGGGTAGTGGACCGCGACGACTCGGTGGCCGTCTCGGTCATCACCGGCGCCGGCAAGGCGTTTTCCGCCGGGGGTGACCTGGCCATGGTGGAGAAGATGACCACCGACTACGCCACCACGCTCGAGCAGTGGCGCGACGCCAAGGCGGTGGTCGACGAGATGCTGGCGTCGGTCAAGCCCATCGTGTCGGCCATCAACGGCGTGGCCGTGGGGGCCGGCCTGGCCGTGGCCCTCCTGGCCGACGTCAGCGTGATGGGGGAGACGGCCCGGCTTTCCGACGGACACGCCCGGTTGGGGGTGGCCGCCGGCGACCACGCGGCACTGCTGTGGCCGTTGCTCTGCGGAATGGCCCGGGCGAAGTACTACCTGATGACCGCCGACTTCGTGGATGGGCGGGAGGCCGAGCGGATCGGCCTGGTGACCCGGTGTGTGCCCGACGACGAGGTGGTCGGCGAGGCGCTGGCCATCGCGGGCAAGCTGGCCGCCGGCAGCCGCACCGCCGTGCAGTGGACCAAGCGGGTGATGAACCAGTGGATGCTGCAGGCGGCACCCGTGTTCGGCGAATCGTTGGCCCTCGAGATGTTGGGCTTCCTCGGGCCGGACGCCACCGAGGGGATCCAGGCCGTTCGGGAGCGGCGGCCACCGGAGTTTCCGTCGGCTCGTTGAGCCGGAGTGCCTGGTCTCGACCGAGCGGCTCCGCACTGACCGCTCCGGGCTGGCTGGTCCCTAGCTGACCGTGACGAGGGTGCCGATCGGCGTGTACGGGAAGACCACGCCGGCGTTGGTCGGGGGCATCTCCACGCACCCGTCGCTCTGGGGGTAGCCGTAGCCGGGGCGATCGAACCCGTGCAGGGCGTCGCCCCCGTTGAAGTAGCTCACCCACGGGATGCCCGGGTCGACGTACTTCGAGCCGTCCGGGTTGGTCCCGCGCATGGTGGTGACCGTCAGGTGCTCGAACACCGGGAAGGTGCCGGAGTCCGTCTGGGCGGCGGCGACTCCGGTGTTGGCCAGGGTGGAGTACACCGGGGCACCGTTGCTGTAGACGGTGGCCCGCTGGGGGAGCACCTTGGACACGAGGACGTAGTTGTAGGGGTCCGACGAGATCGCCCCCGTGGACACGTCGGCAAGGAGCGCGCTCCAGACGCCGGGGCCGGCCTCGCCGTCGGTGGTCATGCCGTGCTTGTCCTCGAAGCGCATGATGGCGCCCTTGGTGAGCACGTTCGAGGTTCCCGGGGTCCACTGGGCGACCAGGTCCGACGGCTCGGTGAACCGCCAGGTGAACGTCCCTTCCTGGGGTTGGG
>Ga0209483_1001830_pt1 | contig 15634 bp, 8 predicted proteins | sample NGEPerA_FD_184508 | JGI IMG/M metagenome (GOLD analysis project Ga0209483, IMG submission 184508) | Arctic peat soil microbial communities from the Barrow Environmental Observatory site, Barrow, Alaska, USA - NGEE PermafrostL2-A... | ecosystem: Environmental > Terrestrial > Soil > Wetlands > Peat... | reverse complement strand
TTAAGAGTAAGATTAAGATTACGATTGAGGGAAGGACTCGGTCTGTAAATCCGATTCAGAATCGGCCATTATTTCTTTCCATGAGAATTTTTAGCAAGGCGATACAATTTGCTTTCGCGCTCGTCATCGTTTCCGCCGTTCCTAAAGTTTTTTGCCAGCCGATTGCCCCCGTGGGCTTGCTTGTCGATGGCGTGAGCAATCCACTCGCGATTGACCGGGACGCGGCGCGGTTCACATGGATGTCGGTGGATGCCGGGCGTGGAGAAACGCAAACCGCGTATCAGATCCTTGTTTCTGCAAGCGCCGAATCCTTGTCCGCGAGAAAGGTAGAGTGGTGGGACAGCGGCAAGGTGGATTCGGACCGATCGGCTTCGGTTGAATATGCGGGCAAGGCATTGTCTTCGGCCGCGCGGTTCTGGTGGAAAGTGCGGGTGTGGGATCAAACGGGCAAGGCCGGCCCTTATAGCGCGCCCGCCTGTTTTGACACTGGCTTGGCGCAAAATGAATGGAAAGCGCAATTTATTTGGGATGGAACCACCAACTTGAATAACTTCGCTTATTTTCGAAAGACGTTTTCAATCGCGCGCAAACCCAGCCTTGCAAAAGTATATGTGACAGCGCACAACGATTGCCTGCTCTATTTCAACGGACAACTTCTGGGCCGGGGGCCGGCCCGGTGCGATCCTTATTATCACGGGCAATACAACGCGTATGATATTACCAAGCTCGTGCAAGCCGGCTCGAATGTGTTCGCGGCCGTCGGGCATTGGCAGGGCACATGGAATAACTGCGGAGTCAATGCCAAACCCGCCTTTTTGCTTGAGGCGCGGCTGGATTATCCGGGCGGTTCATCTTCCACGATTGGAACCGACGCCTCCTGGAAGGCCCTGGCTCACACTGGATTCATCGAGACCAATGCGGCGTATTTCAGCGAGGCGGGCAAAAGGAAACGACGCGCGGCCATTCCATCCGATCCACGCCTGGGACTCGCGCCCGGGCAGGCGGTTGATTTGAATGATCCTCGATTGGCTTCCACCACGGTGGTGGTCCGGGACGATTATCAGACGAAGTTTGTGTTTTATGGCGGGGCGACTGGATCGAGCAATCGGGCAGCCATCCAATTCGACTCGCGCCGGGAACCCGCGAACTGGCAGACGATTGGTTTTGACGATTCCCAATGGGCTTCCGCCACCGTCGTGGACCGGTCTGATTATCATTTGTTCGCGCAAATGGGGCCGGCTGAGAACGAGCAGGCCGAACTCCAGCCGCAGAGCGTCACGTTTTCGAACGGGGGATGGCTGGTGGATTTCGGGCGATGCATTGATGGCTGGCCAAAAATCACGATGCGCGCGAACCATCCGGGCGACGCCGTTCGTGTCCAATACTTTGAAATGACCGGCGAACGAAAACCCGCCGGCTGGGACGAATATATTTGCGGCGGCGGAACCGAAACCTGGAAGCCGGACTTGGGACGACATGCTTCGTTTCAAGTGCTAAAAATTACTGGCTACGCGGGACGATTAAAAACCGCCGACGCGCGCGGGATTTGGGCTTATTGCGACGCGGATGTGGCCGGGCGTTTTCGTTGTTCGGACAGCTTGCTCAACTCCATTTATGAAATGTGCGAGCGTTCGGCCCGGCAAAATGTTCAGCAGGGCATTATCAGCGTGGACGCCAACCGGGAGCAATCCCAGTGGACGGCCGATAGTTGGAACATTGGAAATGTCCTGCTCTACAACGACCGCAATACGATGATGCTGGACAAGATCGTGCGAGACTATGCGGTGGAACAGCTTCCTAATGGAAATTTCCCGGCCTGCTGCCCGGCGCACAGGTCTCGCTGGATTCCGGAATGGTCCATGTATTGGCCCATGTTGCTCTGGCAACAATATTTGTTTTCGGGCGATGAGACGCTTCTTCGCGCCATGGGACCGCGCCTGGAGCGTTTCCTGATTTGGATCAAAAGTTATCAGAACCCAACGACCAAGCTGCTCAATCCTCCCGGATGGCGGATTTCGGACTATGCCGGGGGCAACATGCCCAGCGGCGGTTACAACATCGCCACCGCTTGCCAGTATTATGAAAACCTGCGCATTGCCTCCTATGTTTTTTTAGTATTGGGACAAACGAACCATGGCAACGAGTATTTCCGGCAGGCGGAAGAAGTCAAAGCCGGCATCAACGCCAACTTATTCAATGGCGAATACTATCTGGCCCGGACGGATCGGCCGGAAATGTTTCCGCTGGCTTCGGCGTGGGCGTTGCGCTTTGACATCGCGCCGGAAACCATCAAATCCAAAGCCCTTGCCGTTATCATCAAGGCGGGAAAACCAAAGCTCGGCGGTTACGGCGGCGATGCCTTTTACAGCGGGCTGTTCAATGCCGGTGGAGGTGATTTTGCGGCCACCGACCTTGCCCGTTACCGTTCGATGCTGGAAGAAAACAAAGCCAATTGGGAAAGTTTCAGTTCCGGCAATGAGGTGAACCATGCCTGGACATCGTATCCGGGATATCTTTTTCAAAAATACATCGCCGGAATTCAGCCGACCAGCGGTGGGTTTGCGACGTTTGATGTGCGGCCGGAGACGGGCGGGCTGAACTTTGCTGAAGGCACAGTTCCCACCGTGAAGGGCCTCATTACCGTCCGTTGGGAGAAAAGCGCCGAAGATCCGTTTTCTCTCTCAGTGGCCGTTCCCGCCAACACTCGCGCGGCAATTTATATCCCCAGGCTTTCCCAAGAAAATATGACGATCATGGAATCTGGAAAACTTCTGTGGCCTGAAGAATCAAGAGTCAAAGCTCCTGGAGTTCTTGCCGTCCAGGAAGAGCAATCTTTCATTAAATGTGTGGTGGGCGCGGGCCATTACCGGTTCCGCGAACTATCGTCAAATCTCAAGTGACACCGCTTCAATATTGCAATTGTAATTATAGGGGTTTAACGGCTTGAACACCGATGGACCCGGGGACGGGCAATTTCCACTCCATTGCAATCTTTTTGAATCTCGACTTTCCATGTCGCGTCTAGTTTGTTTCCATATCGTTATGAAGCATTCTCAATTGTGGCGGGTTTCTATTTCGTCGGCCTGTTTGTTGTTCGTGTCCTGCGCGGGCGCGATGGCGGCTCCTTCCCAGGCCACTCCCGCCACCGACCTCCACACGTTGCCCGGCTTCAAGGTCGAGCTGCTCCATTCCGCCACCCCCGGCGAAGGTTCGTGGATTTCCATGGTGGCCGACAATAAGGGCCGCCTGATCGTTTCGCCGCAAGGCAAAGGCAAACTGCTGCGCATTACGCTCTCTCATGGCCAAGTTTCCAAGATCGAGCCCATCGACCAGCCGATCACTTCCGCGATGGGCTTGCTTTACGTCGATCACACTCTCTTCGCCAACGGCGACGGCCCGCAGGGCATCGGCATCTACTGCTTGCGCGCCAAGGGCAACGAATTTGAACCGCCCGTTCTCCTGCGTCTCATCAAAGGCACCGGCGAACATGGGTCCCACGGTCTGGTCATGGGGCCGGACAAGAAAATTTACGTCGTCTCCGGCAATTTCACCAAACTGCCGACCGACCTCCTGCCCACCTCGCCCCATAAAAATTACGCCGAAGACCAGCTTTTGCCGCGCGCCGAGGATGGGCGCGGTTTTGGCGCCGGCTTGTTTCCCCCTGGCGGCTTTGTCCTGCGCATGGATCCCGATGGCAAAAATTGCGAACTTTTTGCCGCCGGAACGCGCAATACTTATGACATTGATTTTAATACCGACGGAGAACTTTTCGGCTTCGATAGCGATATGGAATGGGATTGGGGCACCGCGTGGTATCGGCCCATTCGCATCAATCATTGGGTTTCCGCCGGCGATTACGGCTTCCGCGAAGGGACAGGGAAATTTCCGGAATACTACGAAGACACCTTGCCGGCCAACCTGGACGTGGGGGTCGGTTCGCCCACCGGGGTAAGATTTGGCACGGCCAGCCATTTCCCCAAAAAATACCGCCGCGCATTTTTTATGCTGGACTGGTCTTATGGCCGGATTTTCGCCGCGCACCTCACCCCCGATGGCGCAACCTACGATGCCACCCTCGAGACGGTCCTGCACGGCACCCCGCTCAACCTGACCGCCCTGGATTTTGGCAAGGATGGCGCGCTCTATTTTATCACCGGCGGACGCGGCACCGAATCGGGCCTTTATCGCCTGAGCTATGTTGGCCCGAAAATTCACGAACCGTCCCCCACCCGCGAGCAACGTGAAAACAAGAAAGACGGCGAAGTTGCCCGGCGCTTGCGGCATGACCTGGAATTCTTCCACGGCAAACGCGATCAGCGGAGCGTTGATTTGATCTGGCCTTGCCTGAGCAGCGAAGACCGCTGGATTCGCTATGCCGCGCGCATCGCCCTCGAGTTCCAGGATGTTTCCTGGTGGAAGGATCGCGCCCTGGCGGAAACAAACCCTTTTGGCGGTTTGACGGCGTTGATGGCCCTGGCCCGCAGCGGGCCGCCGGACACGCAACGAGACTTGCTGATGGCCTTGAAGAAATTCCCGCTCGACAGCCTGAATGAGGAGCAAAAATTATTGAAATTGCGCGTGATCGAATTGAGTTTCATTCGCCAATCCCGGCCCGCGCCCGATCTCGCCCAACTGGCCATTGAAAGACTGGATGCGCATTATCCCTCGACCGACACGGAGATCAACCACGAGCTTTGCCAGCTTCTCCTTTACCTCCATGCGCCCGACGCCATCACCAAAACCCTGGACCTGCTGGATCACGCCACGACCCAGGAAGACCAAACCTACTACGTGCTGCGCTTGCGCACCATTACCAATGGATGGACCCTCGACCAGCGCAAACATTATCTTTCCTGGTTCGACAAAAATCGCGACAACATCGCGCACGACGCCGTCACGGTGCAATACTTCAAGGACGCCGGGCGGGATTATAGCGACGGGGCCAGCTTCGCGCTCTTCATCAGCAACTTTAAGAAAGACGCCATCAATAGTTTGACACCCGGCGAAACCAACGAGCTGGCCGCCTTCCTGCCGCCGCCCACCAACGAAGCCCCGGTCGTCGTGCAGCCCCGCAAATTTGTCAAAGATTGGAAAATGTCCGACATTCAGCCCGACCTCGGCCAATTGAAATCCGACCGGTCCTTTCGCCGGGGTAGAGAAGCTTATACCGCCGGGCAATGCATTCTCTGCCACAAATTCGGCAAAACCGGCGGCTCCGTCGGCCCCGAGTTGGCGGCGGTGGCCAGCCGGCTGACCGCGCGCGACATCCTGGAATCCATCCTCGAACCCTCCAAAGTAGTTTCCGAGCAATATCAAAATACCCTTCTGTCCCTCAAAAATGGGGATGACGTGGTCGGCCGCGTCGTCGAAGAAACCGATCAAAAGCTCATCGTCATCACCGATCCAGTCAAACAGACCAAAGTGACTGTGCTCAAGAGCGATGTGGCCAGCCGCCGCGCCTCCAAACTTTCGCCCATGCCCGAAGGCCTGGTCAACACCATGACCAAAAACGACATCCTGGACCTCATCGCCTACCTCCAATCCGGCGGCAAACGAGACTTTCCCGCCTTTAAGAAATAAGGGGTTATGGGAAGGACATCACGTTTGGAGGTCATCGCGCGCGTCCAAACATGCTCGGAGCGATTTTAAATAAAAAATGACAAGCAAGGAACGGCCCAAAGCGTCGTGCTGATATGTCCAATCTCAATCTTAAAACGCGCAAAGAAACCGGTGCGCATTACACTCCCCCCGAACTCGCAACATTTGTTGCCGAGGCGATGTTGGCACATTCGCCAAACGCGAAAAGTGGATTGCGTCTATTGGATCCCTCGATCGGTGACGGTTCATTAATGGAAGCCCTCGTTCTACGCTTGGATTCCCCAGACGTGACGGGGTTTGACACCGACCCGAACGCGGTGCAGACGGCAAACCGAAGATTAGAGCACTTTGTTCCGGCCCGTCGTCTTCATCTGGCGGAATCCGATTTTACAGCCATGTGTTTAAAGGCCTCCGACACCGATTTATTCAGGAGAGAACATATTGAACTGTTTGACATGGTTATAGCTAATCCGCCCTACGTCCGCACGCAAGTGATGGGGGCAAAAAAAGCGCAAATATTGGCGGACGCCTTCGGACTTTCGGGACGAGTGGATTTGTACTTCAGCTTTTTGATTTGCATTGCCCAAGTCCTGCGGCCAGGTGGAATCGCGGGAGTTATTGTCTCGAACCGATTTATGACAACGCGGGCAGGAGTGGGGGTGAGAGAACGCTTGTTGCACGACTTCAATATTTTGCGGATTGTGGACTTCGGAGATACTAAATTATTCGAAGCCGCCGTCCTGCCCGCCGTTCTTATTTTGCAAAAAAAAGGGAATGAAAGTGTCATTCAAAAGCCCGCGCAATTTTCGGCGATTTATACCACAACGGATTCACCGGAAGCATTTGCGACAACCGTGTTCGAAGCGCTGCGTTCTCCTGGAAGAGTTCAGGTCAATGGCGAAAGATTTCTTGTCCGTCATGGTTCCCTTGATTATGGCCTAAATCGTACCGCTGTGTGGCGCCTGGCGACGGACGGGGGTGACGCGTGGTTGCGGAACGTTGCTAGTCACACCCATTGCAAATTCGGTGACATTGGAAAAGTTCGGGTTGGGGTCAAAACGACAGCAGACAAAGTATTTGTCAGGCACGATTGGCACCTTATTCCCGAAGGGCACCGTCCCGAATTGTTGCGGACGTTGATTACTCATCATCACGCAAGGCGATACCGAGCAGACCTGGCCGCACAACCTACGCAGATCCTTTATACTCATGAAATTGTAGAAGGCCGGAAAAGAGCGGTGAATCTGAACAATTTTCCCCGCGCCGCTTCCTATTTAAATAAACATCGCCCACAGCTCGAAGCCCGCAAGTATGTGATAAAATCAGGCCGAAACTGGTTTGAAATCTGGGTTCCCCAAGATCCTGACGCATGGAAGCATCCTAAGTTGGTTTTTCCGGACATTTCCGAACGTCCGACGTTTTGGATTGATACGGAAGGAGGTATTGTAAATGGGGACTGCTATTGGATTGCTCAAAAAGGCGGCGGCAGCGCGAATTTGCTGTGGCTGGCGCTTGGAGTGGCAAATTCCAGATTTATAGAAAAGTTTTACGATCACGTTTTTCATAATAAGCTTTATTCGGGACGCCGCCGTTTCATGACTCAATACGTTGAATGTTTTCCTCTTCCAAATCCGGCAGCCTCGAGCGCCATTCAGATTGTGAAACTCGCCAAGGAAATCCACCGCTGGAAAGGTCAAAGGCCAACTGACGAGATGGAAGAAGCAGTTGACAAGCTAGTCTGCGAGGCTTTCGGTTTGGCGGGTGAAGAAATCACGCGGTAACCTTATTTGCAGCTTCTTGTTGAGGATGCGTCCTTGACATTGGGGAAATCGACCGAGGAAATCGCGCCCCGTTGTCAAATAGAATCTGGTCAGCGTGACCACCTGGCCGTCTGTTTCTCCGCAAAAGAGTGCGTATCGCACATCGCAGTGCCTTACCTGAGCGTCGTTGATCTTGGGAACGTCCAAAGGAGCCTCGCTCGCTGGCGTTACTAATCCGAGGTCTATCGTGGCGGCCGTTTGAAGTTTGATTTCGAGTAACTGATGTTTGACGTCTGGAAAACGTCCATCGTCCCGATAATTTGGGTAGTGCAACGCTTCACAAATGAGCCGATGCAACCCGGCGCCCCGATTTCTTTCCTGATGGGATCCCAGGTCTGCAAATGACATGCCCACCAAACCTTTCAGCCGGGAGTAGAGTTCTGCAATCGGAAGCAAGCTATCAGAAGTTGGGTAGGCGATGGGGCTGACGCCGAATTCTCGCGGGTGATTTTGACTCAGACAAGACCGCAGACGTTCGGTGTCGAATGGAGAAATAAGTTCAATCGCGGCCTGGCCAAGAATGAGGCGGGCCTGATATTTTTGGATGAAAGTTCCGGTGCGGTCCAACGCTGCAAGATCAGTTCCGGCAACAACTTTCACATGTGCAATCCGCCCATCTCGTCGAGGACGAATCAAAACGTAGCGACGAGTTGGAGAAAGTTGGTCGTTCCAGACCTGTAAATTATCCGCTGCTTGAACGTAGGCATCAAAGTCCTGGCCAAAGAACCGCGGACGACATCTTTTGAAAGATTTCGGGATGGGATAACCGAGATTTTCGCAAATTCGAGACTTCACCATTTTTGAACGCGTTCGGTTCGGAATACCGGAGGTTGGAATGCCGCGCAATCCTTTGTCCAAGAGGCGTTCCAATTCACGCGAAGGAATCCAGAGTGGAGAACCAACTTCGATTGCATCATAAAGCGTCAAGCCACTTTTCCGAATGGCAGCGGCATAATTGACAGCTTTGTTCTTGGCCCTGTTCATCAAGCTTCCTTGTCTTTGAGCAGTTCCGAAGCGGAAGTCCGCATTGCCCGCGCCAAAAGTTCGATAGTTGCCAAGGTGACGTTGCGCTCACATCTCTCCACGGATCCGATGTAGGTGCGATGAAGACCGCATCGCGCCGCGAACTCGTCCTGGGAAAGCTCGTTTGTTTTGCGGAAAATAAGGATGTTGTCCGATAATATCTCTCTCGCCTCTTTTTTCACGGAAGCAAGATTAGGTCTTATGATGACTCTGAGGCGACAGACTCTGAGTAGCATTTATGAAATTTGTAGTCCTCTTTCTTGAAACTCTAACTGGCCAACCAGCCGGCTACTTGTTTCAATCCAGCCATGAAAGTTCTGGTCATTGGCTCGGGCGGGCGCGAGCACGCGCTGGTGTGGAAGCTCGCGCAGTCGGGGCGCATCACCCAAATGTGGTGCGCGCCGGGCAATGCGGGCATCGCAACGGAGCAGTTGAGCGCGAATCGCTCGATGGTGGAATGCGTCGATTTGGCGGCGGAGAATCTCGGAGGGCTGCTGGCTTTCGCGCGGGAAAATAAAATAGAATTGACTGTGGTCGGGCCGGACAATCCGCTCGCTTTGGGGATGGTCGATCTGTTTCAGAAGAACGGCTTGCGGATTTGGGGGGCGAACCAGAAGGCGGCCCAGTTTGAATCGTCCAAGGTGTTCGCGCAGAATTTCATGGAGCGGCACGGCATTCCCACCGCCAAGGGAGCGACTTTCACGGAGGTTAAGGCGGCCAAGGATTTTGCGGCGTCGTTGCGCGGCCAGTGCGCGGTCAAGGCGGACGGCCTGGCGCTGGGGAAGGGCGTGTTGCTTTGCCATACGGTGGTCGAGGCGTTTTTGGCCATTGACGACTTGCTGGTTCATCAAAAATTTGGCGAGGCCGGCCGGCGAATTGTCATCCAGGAGTTGCTCGAGGGGATGGAGATTTCGCTGCACGCTTTTTGCGACGGGCGGATGGCGCGGCTTTTTCCCGCCGCCCAGGATCATAAGCGGATTGGCGAAGGGGACATCGGCCCCAATACGGGCGGAATGGGAGCGTATGCGCCCGCGCCATTCTTGACTGAGGCCGGATTGGCCGAGGTGGAAACGAAAATTATCCGGCCCTGGCTGAAAGGCTGCGCGGAGGAAGGAATCGATTTTCGCGGGCTGTTGTATCCCGGGGTTATGTTGACCGCCGAGGGGCCGAAGGTGATCGAATTCAACGCCCGTTTTGGCGACCCGGAAGCGCAGGCTTTTTTGATGCGGCTGGAGAATGATTTGCTCGATTTGCTGGAAGCGTGTGTGGATGGGAGTCTCGACCAAGTGGTTCTTCGCTGGCGGCCGGAAGCGGCGGTTTGCGTGGTGATGGCCGCGGCGGGTTATCCAGGCTCTTACGTCAAAGGCAAACCGATTCACGGATTGCTGGAGACGAGCCGGATGGCGGACATAAAAGTTTTCCATGCCGGCACGAAAAGGGACGGCGACAAGGTCGTGACCAACGGCGGGCGGGTGCTGGGAGTGACGGCGCTGGGAGCGGGGCTGGCCGAGGCGCGGGCGAAGGCCTATCAAACCGTCGCGAAAATTCAATTCGACGGGGCGCAGTTTCGGCGCGATATTGCGGCCAAAGCTCTGGCTTGAAAATTTTAAAATCTTGAACTCACGAAATATTATTTGTTGTCTTCTTCTGGCGTCCACCATGGGCAGCGCGGCTTCGGCCAATGACGCGCCGAAGTTTGAAGAGGTTTATCAATTGCTCCGCGCCCATTTGCAAGGCGGCAGCCAGGCGGAGTTGGACCGCGCGGCCATCCATGGCTTGCTCGAAGGCTTGCGCGGCCAAGTGTCGCTGGTGGAAAACGGCGGCAACGGCACGACTGCTCCCTCTTCGTCCGAAGCCCTGGCCAAAACCGCCCTCTACAATGGTTCCTTCGCTTATTTTCGCGTCGGAACCGTGACGGACAACCTGGCGGAAAAACTGCGCGCGGGTTACCAGGATTTGAGCGCGACCAATAAAGCGAAGATCAAAGGGATCATCCTGGATTTGCGCTTTGCCGGCGGGAACGATTACGCGGCGGCGGCGGCGGCGGCGGATTGCTTTCTGAATTCGGACCAGCCGTTATTGGACTGGGGCGCCAGTTCGGCTCACGCCACGAAAAAAGAAAACGCCTTTTCCGTGCCGGTGGCGATATTGATCAATTCCAAAACTTCAGGGGCGGCGGAAGCGCTGGCGGCGGCGTTGCGCGAAGCGGACATCGGTTTGACCCTCGGCAGCCCGACGGCGGGAGAGGCGAACATTTTTGAAGAGTTTCCCCTCGGCAACGGCGACAAACTGCGCATCGCCACCGCGCCCGTCAAACTGGGTGACGGAAGCACGCTCACCCATGGCCTCAAGCCTGACATCGCCGTCGCGGCAAGCCTCGCGGACGAAAGGGCCTACCTGAAAGATCCCTACAAAAATCTTCATCCCGATTTGACTTCCACCAACGCCAGCGCCGCCACTACCAATCAACCGCGCCGCCGTCTTAACGAGGCGGAGCTGGTCAGAGAACGCAAAGCGGGCGAAGACCTCGACGACAATTCCAACTTGACCGATTCAGGCCCTGAAAAGCCGGGCGCGCCGGTCATGACCGACGCAGCCCTGGTTCGCGCATTGGACCTGCTCAAAGGGCTGGCGGTGGTGCAAGAAGCCCGTCCAGGCTGACGGGTTTAAAGGCAAAAAATAAGGGCAATAAGATTCCGATCAGAATTTTTTTGCCCCCATTTTTTTGCCTATTCTTCCCATGGATTTGCCTACCCGTTCTTCCCACAGCAGTGCTTGTACTTTTTCCCGCTGCCACAGGGGCAGGGGTCGTTGCGTCCCACCTTGGGACCGGCGCGGACCGGTTTGGCCTTGGCCTTGGCCACGAAATCGGTCGCTTCGGTGACCATGTCGCTGGGATTTTTTCTATCGGGCGCGGCGGACGGCGGCTGATTGCTGAAGGAACTTTCCTCCTGGTGAACCGTCCGTTTGGGCATGTTGCGCAGGAAGCTGTCGAAAGCCATCATGCTCGAGGCGCTGCGGAAAATATTATGACAGATCTTCGTCTTAATATTGACCATTAACTCCTCAAAAATCTTGAAAGCCTCGGACTGGTATTCCACCAGCGGATCGCGCTGGCCATAGGCGCGCAAACCAATGCTGTCGCGCAAGCTGTCCATCCCATAAAGATGTTCCTGCCAAAGTTCATCGACCGCCGTCAGGATGGTAAAACGCTCGACCGACTTGAGCGCGGTCGGCTCTTCAAAACTGATCTTTAATTCGTAGGACTCCCGCAAGGCGCGGCAGACGAACTGGCAGACGGCAAACTGCCCCGCCGTCAATCCGTCAAAAGCGGACCCCGCCACCGGCAGTTCTGTGCTGGATTGAGCGGCCTTGATAATTTCCTCCTCCGGGATGCGCAAGGGAAAGTTCAGCGTGATCCAATCGGCCAGCGGGTGCGCGTCCCAATCGGTCATTTCGTTGGAGACCGAAGTCAGCTCCTGCACTTTCTGGATGACGACTTCCTCCATGATGTCCATCAAACGCTCGCGCACGTCGTCGGACTTGATGACTTCGTCGCGGAAACCATAAATGACTTCGCGCTGCTTGTTCATCACGTCGTCGTATTCGAGCGTGCGTTTGCGGCGCTGGAAATTATGCTGCTCGACGCGTTTCTGCGCTTGCTCGATGGATTTGTTGAGCATGAAGTGCTCGAGTTCCTGGCCTTCTTCCAGCCCCACTTTCTCCATCACTTTGACAATGCGGTCCGACCCGAACAGGCGCATCAAGTCGTCCTCGAGCGAAATGAAAAAGTGCGACGAACCGGGATCGCCCTGGCGCGCGCAACGTCCGCGCAACTGCCGGTCAATGCGGCGCGATTCATGGCGTTCAGTGCCGATGACATGCAATCCGCCCAAGGCGGCGACGCCTTCGCCCAGTTTGATGTCCGTGCCGCGGCCGGCCATGTTGGTCGCGATGGTGACTCCGCCGCGCTGGCCGGCGCGCGCCACAATTTCCGCTTCCTGCTGGTGGAATTTGGCGTTGAGGACGGAATGAATAATGCCCGCCTTCTTCAACAAGCGCGAAAGCTGTTCGCTCGTTTCCACCGAAACCGTGCCGACGAGGATCGGGCGGCCCTGGTTATGGATGGTCGTGATCTCCTTGACCACCGCGTTGAACTTTTCCCGTTTCGTTTTGTAAACCGAGTCATTGGCGTCTTTGCGCGCCACCGGTTTGTTGGTCGGGATGACCAGAACGCCCAGTTTATAAATGTCGTCGAATTCCTGCGCCTCCGTCTCGGCGGTGCCGGTCATGCCGGCCAGTTTCTTGTAAAGACGAAAATAATTTTGAATCGTGATGGTGGCCAGCGTCTGGGTTTCGCGCTCAATCTCGACGCCTTCCTTGGCCTCGACCGCCTGGTGCAAACCGTCGCTCCAGCGCCGGCCATACATGGGGCGCCCGGTATGTTCATCGACGATGACGACTTTGCCATTCTCGATGACGTAATGCACATCCAGTTGATAAATGCTGTAGGCTTTGAGCAACTGGGAAATGGTGTGAATCTGCACCGCCTTGGCCTCGAATTCGACCTGCACCTGCGCCTTGGTTTCGAGGCGCTTGCGGACATCGGTTTCCGCGCCGGTATCGATTTCGTGAAATTTAACGGTGAGGTCCGGCAGGACGAAGGCGTCCGGGTCTTCGGGGCGCATGAAGCCGCGGCCTTTTTCGGTCAAGTCGGCTTCATGGGTCTTTTCGTCCATCGCGTAGAAAAGTTCCTCTTTCTCGGCGTAAAGGGCTTTCTTGGATTGGTCGGCGTGCAGTTCCAATTCCGCCTTGTTCATCATGCGGATGTTTTCCGGCGCTTCCAGCAGCGCGGCCAATCCAGGAGAACGGGGGAGACCCATCTTGACCCGGTACATGAGCAGCCCTGCTTCCCTTTCGATCGCCGAGGGGTTGGTAGGATTGGAACCATCAGTTGGATGCAATTTTTTAAGGAGCGCTTCGGTCTCGCTGATGAAGCGGGCGCACAATTTTTCCTGGGCATGGACCAGCGATTCGATGGCGGGCTTCAACTGGTCGTATTTATTATCGACCGTGATGATGGCCGGGCCGCTGATGATGAGGGGCGTGCGCGCTTCGTCGATCAAGATGGAATCGACTTCATCGACAATCGCGAAATAATGCCCGCGCTGCACCTGGTGTTCCTTGCGCACGGCCATGCCGTTGTCGCGCAGGTAGTCGAAGCCAAACTCGGCGTTCGTGCCGTAGGTGATGTCGCAACTGTATTGCGCGCGCCGATCCTCGGGCGATTGGTCATGCAGGATGCAGCCCACTGTCAAACCTAGAAATTTATAGACCGCCCCCATCCATTCGCCGTCGCGGGCCGCCAGGTAATCGTTGACCGTGACGACATGCACGCCGCGGCCGGTCAGGGCGTTGAGATAGACGGGCAGGGTGGCGACGAGGGTCTTGCCTTCGCCGGTCGCCATTTCGGCGATTTTCCCGCGATGGAGGGAAGTGCCGCCGATCAGTTGAACGTCAAAAGGGACCATCTCCCATTTCAAAGGATGGCCGCGTATCATGATTTCCTGGCCGCACAAACGGCGGGCGGCATCTTTGACGATGGCGTAGGCTTCGGGCAAAACCGCCTCCAAACGGCGGGCCAATTCTTCGTTGTCTTGGATTTGGGACAGTTCCGCTTTGAGGGCCGCGCTTTTTTGGCGCAGTTCCTCGTCGGAGAGCGACTGGAGGGAAGCCTGGGCTTGGTTGATCTTGGCAACCAGGGGCCGCATCTTCTTGACCTGCCGCTCATTTTGCGAGCCGACAACTTTTTTTATGATGAAATTAAGCATACTGCTCTCTCAGACCGGTATGGCGGAGCTTGGCAACGCTAAGGTAACAATGCCGCGCGGTCAAAAAAATAAGCACGCTCTCAGTCTTGTGTCTTATGCGAAGCGATTTCCATTTTGTCCGGTATTCCTGACAAGGAAACAATCGGGTCTTCTTCCATGAGGTCCGAAGCCAGGGGGAGAATGATTTCGTTTTTTTCGTTGGCGGTCAGTTTTCGATCGCCGGCCCGGGAATGGATCACGACCAGCGCCTTGGCCGGCTGGGCGGGAAAGACCAGCTTCAACCCGCTCGCCATCACTTCCTTGGCCAAGCCGGGAAAAATGCGTCGCACTTGTTCCTTGAGTTCATCGCATTCGCGCACCGGATGCATCAGTTCGGCGTAATGAATGGAATTCGTCGTCAGGATCATACCGGTAAAGCCAGCCTGCCAATCCAGTCTCATGGTGCCGCGAGGCTGGTTGACCAGCAGCCAGGGATTCTGCGCCAGCAAATTGTCGCTCATTGGAATGGCGAAATCTCCCGCCGGGCCAATTTTGACAAGGATTTTTCCGTCCCGCGCGTCGATATAGACATTCAAGTCGCCACTCTTCACATTGGTCCGCGTGGATTGCATGCTCAAGACCGCCTCGAGATTGGTATGGGACTGGCGGAGTTCGAGCTCGAGCTTTTGAATTTCATAAAGTTGCCGGTAGGGCAACCGGGCCTTTTCCGTCTCCTCGGCCTGGCTCGGCCCAGCGAGCAAAAACACGGCGGCGAGTGCGCCGGCAAGAGGATTGACTTTCATGCTAAGTCGCGAGAGCGGACGGAGCATCGAGGCGGGGAGCAGGGGCGCTGGGTGGCGGCGCTTTGAAGCTCGCCCAATACCTCGGCGGGCAGAGCGCGATGCCAAGGAGGACAAGCTGGCTGAGATCGAAACCGACCAGCCACGGGAACTCCTGGTCCATGAATCCGTAAGAGTGGAGACCAATGCCAAGCATGTTGACGCCAAACCAGGAGAAGCTGGTGATGATATTTCCGAAAATGGCCATGGCCATCAAGCCGCGTTCTTTAATCATCCCGCCCCAACGCGCGTGCAGAGTGATGGCGTTCCAGAGCACGATGAGCAGCGCGCCATTTTCTTTGGGGTCCCATCCCCAAAACCGGCCCCACGATTGGTCCGCCCAAATTCCGCCCAGGATGGTACCGACAAAACTGAAGAGCGTGGCAAAGCAAACAATCCCATAGACCATTCGCCCCAATGCCTTCGCCGTTTCGCTGGTCAAAGTGCGGGTAAAGAATCCGCGCACGATATAAATGGTCGCCAGCAACCCAGCCACAAACATCGACGCGTAACCGGTCGTGACTACCACCACATGGGTGGAGAG
>Ga0209483_1001829_pt1 | contig 15637 bp, 8 predicted proteins | sample NGEPerA_FD_184508 | JGI IMG/M metagenome (GOLD analysis project Ga0209483, IMG submission 184508) | Arctic peat soil microbial communities from the Barrow Environmental Observatory site, Barrow, Alaska, USA - NGEE PermafrostL2-A... | ecosystem: Environmental > Terrestrial > Soil > Wetlands > Peat... | reverse complement strand
CTTTTGTCCCTTACGGCGATCTGGGCACGTCCAACCGCGTCAGTCTGGCCTACGATTTTCCCAATCCCACCCCCGTGGTTAAACCGGTTACGGTATTCGCGCCAGTTCCCATCCCTGTTCCTGCGAAACCCGTCACGGTATTTGTGACCCCGGCTTCCACTCCTACGCCGCTGACGCCAGCTCCGGCCAAATCGTCAGTGGCGGTCCATTTCGAGGTCCCGGTCATCGTCCTCACGCCCGTTCCGGACCCCCAACTTTCAGCCATGATTCAAAAATTAGAACAAGACACCATAAACGATCAGGGGAACGCATCCGCCTGGCACCAGCTGGGCAATGCTTACTGGAAAGCGGGAAAAATCGACCTGGCTGTCCAATGTCTGGAACAGGCCTCCCGGCTCAATCCCGCCGATATGAAGCTCAAAATCTGGCTTGATCAATATCAAGCCGCCCATCCAAAAGGCCTTTGATTCAAGGGTTTTTAATCTTTTTCAAGATTTTTATTTTTTCCTGGAATATAACCCATCCCATTCAACACCTATCTATCGGACAGTAATTCATATCCGTATGAAGTAGGGAGGACTGTCTGGAGCCTTTTTTAAAGGTTTATTCACGGGGAGAACATCTTGCCAGGCCGTCATTTTAGCTTCAAACCTTATTCTTCAATCTTCGGGATCTTTTTTATTTGGGCCCTCAACCTGGGATATTCCCTTGCCCAAACCTGTACGGTGAACGCCACAACGACTTATCAATATATCCACTGCATAGGAGCCTCCAGTGCCTGGAGCGCTGTGGGGAGCATGGGAACGCAGTTATTCGCCGACGACAACGTGAACGGCCATATCGGCCTGACCTCATTGAGGACCCGCATCGATCCCACCGCCGTCGGCGGCAACACCGGGGCCTGGAACAGCGAGCTGAACAACATTAACGCGGCCAAAGCCGTCAACCCCAACGTACTTTTCTGGAGTACCGAATGGTCGCCTCCCGCCGAATACAAAACCAACAACAGCGTTGATGGCGAGGTAGTAAACGCGGGGGTCACCAATGTCGGCGCTTTCACGGGCTCCGACACCGGCTCCGCCCCCAACAGCGCCGACACGGGCTATGCTCAATATCTGACCCAATATCTTCAATACTGTAAAACCTATACAGGCGTGAACCTTTACTCCATCTCGGCCCAGAACGAACCTAGTTTTGAGGTCACCTATGAAGGGGCCAACTGGACCACGGGTCAGTTCGACGTTTTCATCCCCTGTCTTGCCGCGTCCATCACCAGCGCGGGTTTATCCACCAAGATCATGATGCCCGAGCCGCCGAATGAATGGGGTATGGGTTTGGGCACCGCCACCATGTCTGATCCCAACGCGGCCCCTTTGGTGAGCATCATCAACACTCACCTTTACGGTACTTTTTACGATACCCTTTCCCAAGTTGCCTCGAGCTACGGTTATACCCACCTGACGAATCAGGAATGGTGGGCGACGGAGATATCCGGCTGTACCACCGGGCTCATCACAGCACAAGATTCGGCGGCCATGTGCGTGGCGGGCTGGGCCCATCAGTCCCTGGTCGAGGGCCAGATGAATTCTTTCCATTACTGGTGGCTGGACGACTTGATCAGCGGCACATCCCTCACCGACGCGGCTTTCGCGCTGGGCAATTTCGCCAAATTCATCCGGCCTGGCTATTACCGCATGGGGGCTACCGAAGGTCCCCAGGCGGGTGTGACAATTTCCGCCTACAAGGACACCAACAATTCCTCACCCACCACCTTCGTGATTGTGGCCATCAACTACAACGCCAATTCGGTGAACCAGACATTCAACCTCACCGGCCTCACCACGACCTCGGTCACGCCCTGGTTAACCGACAAGGGCACAGGTTTGGTACAGCAGGCCGCTGTGCCGGTTTCGGGCAACAGTTTTACTTATTCGATGCCGGTTTCCAGCATTGTCTCTTTTGTTGGAATCAACAGTGCCGCGCCCACATCCACACCAACCAATACTGAAACCAGCACGTCTACCAATACCGCCACGAAAACCGCCACACAAACAGCCACTCACACAGCTACTAATACGGCAACCAACACCGCAACGGTTACTTCAACCAATACAGCGACCCGGACATCCTCAAATACCGCCACTAATACGGCCACTGCCACAACCACGAATACGCCGACTCATACTGCCTCCTCAACGGCTACTAATTCAGCTACCAGTACCGCGACCCATACGGCTACTACCACATCCACGATCACCCCTACTCAAACGGTTACAAACACCGCAACCTTGACTCCCGCTGTTACCAGTACCTTTACGAACACCGCAACCGATACGGCTACCAATACCGCATCCTCAACAGCTACTAATACATCTACTTCTACTGCGACTCACACCTCCACTAATACAGCTACGACCACAACCACAAATACCGATACTCAAACCGCTACCAATACGGCGACATCAACACCTGTTAACACTGGCACATTCACCAATACGGCGACCAATACGTCCACTGGCACGGCGTCCTCAACCGGGACTAACTCACCGACTCCTACCGCCACGAATACTCCCACTCATACGGGCACTAGCACTCCGACCGTCACCTCAACTTATTCCAAAACCAATACACCTACGGCGACTTTAACCTCTACTCCGACCAATACCTTTACACAAACCAGCACCCCCACCATTACGCCGACTTATACGCCTACTATTACTTCAGAAATTATCATTTCCGCGCCTTTCCCCAATCCCTCTAACGGAACGCCGATTACCTTTAATATCCAAGTGCCAGGTGAATCAACAGTGACGCTGGATGTGTTTACCTTGGCTTTCCGGAAGATATATGGCGAAACGACCCAGGCGGATGGTCCTCTGACACTTCAGTGGGATTTACGGGATGTTTCCGGGGCACTCGTGGCTAATGGAGTTTATTTCGTCCGCATTCATATCGCCGGCAGCCAATCGGCCACGAAAATACTGAAAGTTTTGGTTCTCAGATAATTTTTGAATGTGCCCATTTCTTATCAGCTCTTTTGCTCGCCAATAAATGAGTAATGGGGGATAATTATTCCCGGATCTTATTCCATAACTAAAAACGGTGTGAGGGGTCTTTAGACTCATGTTTCTGTCATCCGACCTAAAAAAATATTTGGTTCGAATCACATTAACCGCGCCGGTCATTCTGGCGCTGCTCATGGGTCTTGTTGGACGCTCCTATGCCCAGTACACCTGGCAGAACGTGGTGATCATGGGCGGGGGATTCGTCCCCGGGCTGGCCTACAGCCCGGTCGCCCAGGGCCTCCTCTACGCCCGCACCGACGTCGGCGGTTTCTACCGCTGGAACAATTCCGCCAGCCAATGGGTGCCTTTGACCGATATGTACGGTCCCAGCCAGTCGAACAATTACGGGGGGGAGAGCATCGCGCCCGACCCGGTCAACCCCAACGTGGTCTACGCAGCGGCGGGATCCTCGGGTACCGGTGTAATCCTGAGCTCGACGAACCAAGGCGGATCATGGACAGTCAATGCCATCCCGGTCTCCATCGCGGGCAACAACGATGGCAGGGAGGCGGGCGAGCGACTTGCGGTTGACCCGAACCTCGACTCCATTCTTTATTTTGGTTCCCGATGGCAAGGTCTTTGGGTGAGCGCCAATTCGGCGTCCAGCTGGAGCCAGGTTACTTCCTTTCCGGTTTTGGGTGACGCGGGCTATGGACTTTCCTGGGTCCTCTTTCCGCCTCCTACAAATGGCTATGGCAACCCTTCGGGTTCGGCTTCGGCTACGATCTATGTCGGTGTCCTGGCCACGACTTCCGGCAACAGCAACCTTTACCGGTCCATCAACGGGGGGGCCAGCTGGACACTGATTCCGGGCGGTCCCTCCAACATGGTCACTCCCCACGCCAGTCTGGGTACGGACGGCAACCTTTGGATCGTCTATGACAGCGGGGGTTACGGACCCAACAGCATTACGACCGGCCAGATATGGAAACTCAACACGAGTACGCTCGCCTGGTCCAATGTGACACCCTCCAACGGCCCTGGTGGCGGGAACGGCGGTTATTCGGGCATCAGCGTAGACCATGAGAATGCCAACCATGCTTTGGTCACGACTATCGATTGGTGGAGCGGACCCGACAAAGTTTTTTCGACCACCAACGGAGGCGGTTCCTGGTCGATCATCGGCTTGCCCGGCTCCAGCTATTCGGCCTACAACGACAATGGCGCGGTTTGGTCAGTGGGGTGTGGCAGTATCCAGGGAGGGGTCGGTTGGGCGGGGTGCGTGGCCATCGATCCGTTCGACAGCGACAACGCCATTTATCCTTCCAGCGGGGCCGCGCCAGGCGGCGGGGTTTGGAGCAGCACGAGCATCCAATCCAGCCCGGTCTCCTGGACCTTCACCGACCTCGGGATTGAGGAGATGGTGTCCATTTTCATGCCGCCCGCCGCGGAGGGGGGAATCCTTTTTTCCTGCATGGGCGACGTGGGCGGCATGCGCCACACGAACCTGACCCTATCGCCCGCCTCAGGTATGTACTGCAATCCCCAGTATTCTAATACCAACATGCTGGATTTCGCCGAAAACAATACCAACGACGTGGTGCGGGTGGGCAACAGCAACACCTCAACCAGCGATGACGTGGCTTATTCCACCAACAACGGCCAGTCCTGGACCCCTTGGGGGAGCGCCCCTCCCGGTTACACCACTGACAACGAGATGGAGTCCGTGGCGGTGGCTGCCGACGGCTCCCGGGTGGTGGTATCGCCCTACAGCACCTACGGGTCCCCGGCCTATGCCTCCTCTCTGGGCGGGGCCTGGACCAGTTGTACCGGCCTTCCCAGCGGCGCGGCAGTGGCCGCCGACCGGTCCAGCCCCGCTACCTTTTACGCCACCTATCCCGTGGAATGGGTTTATGGAGGCACGGTGACGGTTTACGAGAGCACGAACGGCGGGTCCAGCTTTAGCCAGGTGAATACGATCCCCGTGAATTGGGCCGACGCCAACGGCAACGGGCAATGGGTCATACCCCGGCCCGTTTTTGGGGAGCCCGGGGAATTTTGGGTTTCTACCTACACCAACCTCTACCGGTTCACCAACGGGGGTTCCAGCGTGACGTCTCTCGCGAATGTTTATGAACCCATGGGGCCCGTGGGGTTCGGCAAGGCCGCCTCGGGCCAGACCCATCCGGCGGTCTTCCTGATCGGAACCGTCAACGGCACCTACGGATTTTACCGGAGCGACGACGGGGCGGGCGCTTCCTGGACCCAGATCATGAACCCCAACCAACAGTACGGCAAGCCGGGATGGGCGGAAGGGGATGAGACGATCTACGGCCGCTGCTATATCGGCGCCGGGGGCCGGGGAATTGTCTACGGCGATATCGCGGCGGTCACCCCGACCAATACAGCCACCCAAACACCTACTCATACCGCTACTCAAACGGCTACAAACACGTCCACATCTACCGCGACTCAAACATCAACCAATACTGTAACGCATACCGCGACGATCACTTCAACCAATACAGCTACCCAAACACCTACGAGCACGCCAACACAAACGGCCACCTATACCCCTACCTCGACAGCCGCGATCACAAGCACATTTACGGAAACCCCCACTTCTACCGCCACTCACACATACAGCAATACGGCGACCAATTCTGTCACCAACACTTCGACCGACACAGCTACCATGACCCCTACGCATACTTCGACAAACACGACAACGAACTCTCCTACGATAACCTCAACTCAGACAGCCACTAATACGGCGACCAATACCACAACTGGAACGGTTCCCGCTACGGATACGCCCACGATTACATTTACCAATACGGCGAGTTCGACCGCGACCAATACATCCACGAGCACCTCATCCTCAACGGCAACCAACACAGCAACAAACACGGGCTCGTCAACGGCGACTAATTCCTCTACCCACACGGCTACTCAAACCGCCACCAACACACCCACATCCACAGCTGTTATCACCAGCACATTTACCAACACAGTGACCAATACCGCCAGTTCAACCGCTACCAACACGCCTGTAGGTACCGCACCCTTAACGACAACCAATACCCCTACCCACACCTCTACTAATACTTCGACTTCAACTGCAACTAATACAGCGACCAATACGGCATCTTCAACGGCTACTAGTTCTTCTATCAGCACCGCGACGAATTCCGCGACTCGTACAGTGACAAACACCCCAACGGTTACGTCGACTTATTCGAATACAAATACCGCTACATTGACTACAACCAACACTCCCACGACGACCGCCACAAATACGTTAACCCCTCAACCCGCTTCAACCTTAACTTACACTCCGACGATTACCCCTACTTATACCGCGACGATTACATCAGTCGTTGTTGTTTCCGAACCATACCCTAATCCATCGACCGGTTCTACAATTACGTTTAACGTTCAAGTGCCGGACGAATCCACGGTAACGCTAGATGTTTTCACCTTGGCTTTCCGAAAAATTTACAGCCAGACAACTCAGGCTTACGGTTTTCAAAACTTCCAATGGGATTTGAGGGATATTTCTGGAACCACTGCGGCGAACGGGCTTTATTACGTCCGGCTCCATGTTTCGGGTAGTGAATCTACGACAAAAATCTTCAAAGTGTTGGTTTTGCGTTAAGTTTTTTTATTCACCCGCAACCTGATGGAAGTCTATTAATTCAGGTTTTTTTGGCACCTCATTTTTTTATCGCTTTTACGGAATAAATCATCCCGCCCAAACACATATCTATTGGACAGAACTATACCCATTGCTATCGCGACTCGTTCTGTCGGGGCTGTGGTTAGTTATGCTCCGGGATATTTGTGAATTTGAGGAGATGGAATTGAAAAATTTAAAAACCGCTCTGCCAAGCCTAATCATCCTATTTTTGGGGATGAACGTTTCCGCGCTTTACGCACAAACCATTCCCACCTCATTTTCGTGGACATCAACCGGTCCGCTCATCAGCCCCAAGAACGACTCCACCCACAATATGATCGCGGTCAAGGATCCATCGACCGTTTACTACAATGGCCAATACATTGTTTATGCTTCCTCTGTCAATTCAGCGGGCAACTATGGCATGGAATACCTGAACTTCACCAACTGGAGCTCCGCAGGTGCCGCCACGCCCTATTTCATGGATAACACCCCCGGCTTTTCCGGTTATCACACCGCGCCCCAGGTGTTCTATTTCGCCCCTCAGAAAAAGTGGTACCTGATCTTCCAGAGCGGCCAGCCGCAATACTCCACCAATAGCGACCCCACGAAACCCCAGAACTGGACCACTCCCACTAATTTCTTCGCGTCCCAGCCCTCGAGTGTGAGTAATTGGATTGATTTCTGGATCATCAGCGATTCATCCAATGTCTATCTCTTCTTCGCCGGCGACAATGGCAACTTCTACCGCAGTTCGACCACCCTGGCGAACTTCCCGAATGGTTTCAATACTCCCGTCATCGTCTACACGGATTCCGAGTTCAATCTCTTCGAGGCCGACAATGTCTATACGGTTGAGCAAACCGGCACCTATCTGGCCGATATTGAGTGTATCGGCAGCGACGGGCACCGTTTCTTCCGCGCCCTGACCGCCCCCACCCTCGGCGGCACCTGGACTGCCCTGGGCAATACGGCAAACCTCAATACGCCCTTTTTGGGGGCGCACAATGTCACATTCCAATCCGGCGTCTCTAGCTGGACCAGCGACTTCAGCAGCGGCGGGGCGGTGATCGACGGCTATGACTCAACCGATTCCATCAACCTCAACAACCTGTCGTTTCTCTACCAGGGCGACGTTCCCAATAGTGACTCCTACAATCTGATTCCCTGGCAACTCGCTCTGGTGACTTCCAAGGCCAACACGGCGACTACCCCGACCAACACACCCGTACCGCCAACGGCGACCTTTACTTTCACGCCGACCCACACCAACACGCCGGTTCCGCCGACCGCAACGTTTACTTCGACGCACACCGCGACTTGGACGAGCACGAATACGCTGGTGCCACCTACAGCCACCTTTACCTTCACGTCCACCCATACCTCCATACCGACCAATACCAATACCTTCACCTCAACCGTGACGGACACAGCGACATCAACCAAAACCTCGACGCCGACGAATACGGACACTTTCACCAGCACCAATACGTCCGTACCCGCCACGTCCACGCCTACCTTCACGAGCACGAACACGTCCGTGCCGTCGACCAATACGCCTTCATTTACGCCTACCGCCACCTTTACTTTCACCATCACTGTGGTGAACACGCCTACCTTCACCGCAACTTTGACCAGCACAAATACATCCGTGCCTCCGACCGCGACCCCGTCGCCTACCGCGACGTTGACACCGACCTATACGGCCACCAAAACGCCGACGTCCATACCGCCTACTGCCACGCCTACTTTGACGCCGACCTGGACGGCCACCTTTACGCATACGGCCGTGCCGACCGCGACGGATACTCCAGAGCCGCCGACAGCCACCAACACGGCCTCGACGGGCAAGGGAGCCTTTACGGTTTATCTGCTGTCGGGAGTCACGACGAATGAGACCAACAGTCCTCATCCGCAGATTGAGATCGTGAATACGGGCACAGGGCCGTTGGACCTAAACAACGTGGAACTGCGCTACTGGTTCAACAGCGATGGCACGAATCAAACGATACAGACCTCTGCCGATTGGGCGGGATTGTTACCGGCCGGGACTTCGGTGACCAACGATGTCATCGATACGGTTCAGCCTACCAGTTTGTGCGGGCAGACGGATTACATCAGCTACAAGTTCACGGGCAATCTGGTTCTTCAGCCGGGCCAGAATATTCAGATCCAGGGCCGGTTCAACCTGGGCGACTGGGCCAACATGGTGCAGAGCAACGATTGGAGCTTCTCGCCGAATACCAGTTTCATCGAATCGATCCATGTCACGGGATATGAGAGTGGTTCGCTGGTCTGGGGACAGGAACCAACCTGTGTATCCAATGCGTTGAAGACGGCCAGCGTGATCGCTTATCCGAATCCCTCTACGGGAAACGGAGTGAACATCGCGGTGAATTTGAGCGGGAGCGGGCCTTCCGTATCGGGTTCCAGTGTGAAGGATGTGACGAACGCAGAGGAAGTGGATCCGAACGCGCAGATAGAGCTGAAGGTCTTTACGCTGGCGGGCCGGTTGATCTGGTCGACGCCTCTGAGCGGTTCGACCTTTGGGAGCGGCGGGGAACACAATGTGTTCTGGAATGAAAAGGATCTTAGTGGGGCCAATCTGTCCAATGGGATCTACTTCGTTGTATTGACAGTCAAGTCCCAGGGTCAGACCAGCAACTCTTCCGCCAAAGTGCTGATCTTGAAATAGTAGATAGTTTGAAGAGTGAAAAGCCTTCTCTCCACGGAGAGAAGGCTTTTTTTATTCTTCCGTTGGTCTTGATGTCCAAAAAAGGCATTTTTGTTGGGTTTTTTGCAACAATTTATTTTTTATCGTTTTTAGGGAATAAAGCTTTCTGTCCAAACACTTATCTATTGGACAGGACTATGTGCCTGTTATAGGGACGAGTTTTAAAGGATTTTTAAATTTTTAGTTGTCGGGCCGAACCGGTTGACTCCGGTTTGGAACAATTGAATCGGGGGTATTTATGTTTTTGAAGAAACTAAAATCGATGTTCGTGCTGGTATTTGCGGCCATAACCTTACCACCCCTCGCCTCGGCCGGTACCTGTACAATTAACGCCACCCAGACCAATCAATACATCCATTGCATTGGGGCCTCTAGCGCATGGAGCAGTGTCGACGGGTTAGGAACCCAGTTTTTCGCCGACGACAATGTGAACGGCCATATCGGGCTCACCTCACTGAGGGCCCGCATCGATCCCACCAACAACTTTTCGTCTGAGGTCAGCACCCTGGTGACGGCCAAGGCCAGCAATCCGAATATCCTTTTTTGGGCCACTGAGTGGTCCCCTCCGGCGCAATACAAAGCAAATGACAACGTCGATGGTGGTGCAAGCAATGATACCTTTTTGGGCGCCTCCTCGGGTTCGGCCAACAGCGACGACACGGGATTGGCCAGTTACCAAGTCTCATTTATCCAATATTGCAAGAACCAAGGCATCAACCTTTACGCCCTTTCCGTTCAGAACGAACCTAATTTCAATCCGACCTACGAGGCCTGCCTTTGGTCTGCAGGTCAGTTTGACGTCTACGTAAAATCCTTTTATAGCGCCCTGCAGAGCGCCGGTCTTTCCACTAAAATCATGATCCCTGAGCCGGACAACCCGGGCGGCATGAACTTGGCTTCCACTGCCATGGCTGATTCGGCCGCGGCCCCTGAAATCAGCATTATCGCCTCTCACGCATACGGTGAAAACCTCGCCCCGCTTTCTTCCTACGGCTTCAGCAACGTCACGAACCAGGAATGGTGGGAAACTGAGGTTTCCGGGAACACGACCGACGTGCCGGGCGCTATGCAGGAAGCGGGTTGGATCCACACCAGCCTGGTGGATGCCAGCACGAACGCCTTCCATTACTGGTGGCTCCAAGATCTTATCAGCGGCAGCAGCCTCGACATCAAGGCTTTTGTCCTGGGCAATTACAGTAAATTCATACGCCCAGGCTATTATCGCATGGGAGCGACCGAAGTGCCTTCCTCTGGCGTATCGGTGAGCGCTTTCAAGAACACCAATACTTCCTCGCCTCAGACCATCGTCTTCGTGGCCATCAACTCGAACAGTTCAGCGGTCAACCAAACCTTCACGATCAGCGGGGTCAATGTGACTTCGGTGACCCCCTGGGTGACGAACGGAAGCACCAACCTCGTCGCACAACCCGCGGTTGCTGTATCCGGAAATTCATTTACCTACAGCCTAACGGCTACCAGTGTGACCAGTTTCGTAGGAGTTGTGTCGGGTTCCAGCGTGCCCACGGCAACCAATACGCCTGTGCCGCCAACCGCGACGCCGACCCACACTAATACACCTGTGCCGCCGACCGCGACCTTTACGTTCACGTCAACCCATACCTCCATACCGACCAATACCTTTACCTTCACTTCAACGGTAACGAGCACGGCGACCTTGACCAAAACCTCGACGCCTACCAATACGGACACTTTCACCAGCACCAACACGTCCGTACCGGCGACGTCAACGCCTACATTCGCGAGCACGAATACGTCCGTGCCCGCCACTAATACGCCCTCGGCTACGCCCACCTACACTGGCAGCCCTGTGCCGCCAACGGCCACCTTTACTTTCACCAATACCTCCGTGCCGCCGACCGCGACCCCGTCGCCCACCGCGACGAACAGCTTTACGGCCACCAAAACGCCGACGTCCATACCGCCTACTTCCACGCCTACCTTGACGCCGACATGGACCGCCACCTTTACGCATACGCCGGTGCCGACGGCGACGGATACTCCAGAACCGCCCACCGCTACCAATACGCCTTCAACAGGTACGGGAGCCTTTACGGTTTACCTGCTGTCGGGAGTCACGGCGAACGACACCAACAGCCCCCATCCGCAGATTGAGATAGTGAACACCGGTACGGGACCGTTGGACCTGAACAATGTGGAAGTGCGCTACTGGTTCAATTGCGACTGCACGAATCAGACGATCCAAACCACCGTGGATTGGGCAGGGTTACTGCCTGCCGGAACTTCCGTCACCGGTGATGTCATCGACACCGTTCATCCCACCAGCCTGGGCGGACAGACCGATTACATCAGCTACAAGTTCACGGGCAATCTGGTTCTTCAGCCGGGTCAAAACATCCAGATCCAGAGCCGATTCAACAAGAGCGACTGGAGCAACATGATCCAAAACAACGACTGGAGCTATGCGGCTTATTCCTCTTTCACTGAATCGACCCATGTCACGGGTTACGTGAATGGATCCCTGGTTTGGGGACAAGAGCCGGTGGGAGTTTCCGCTGCGTTGGCGGCAGCCAGCGTCATCGCTTTCCCGAATCCCTCCACGGGGACTGGGGTTAATTTCGCGATCAACTTGAACGGTGGAGCGCCGTTGGGAACGAGCCTTAACGTGAAGGATGCGAATTCAGCCGTAAGCATTGATCCGAACGCGCAATTGACACTCAAGGTCTTTACGCTGACGGGCCGGATGATATGGTCGACGTCGCTGAGCGGAGCGACTTTTGGTTCCTCCGGAAGTCACGACGTCTATTGGGACGAGAGGAATTTGAGCGGGGCCAATCTGGCCAATGGGCTTTACATCGCGATGCTGATGGTGACTTCCCAGGGACAGACCAGCTCATCATCGGTCAAAGTGCTGATTTTGAAATAATTAGTTAGATAGTTGGACGAATAAAAAGCCTTTTCTCCACGGAGAGAAGGCTTTTTTATTGATGCAGGTCTTTCTTTCGTTTGTTTAATTAGTTGGCAAGATTTCGAAGAGCATAGTCACGCAGTTCTTTCAGGCAGATTCGGAAGTAGTCCATTGGTATTAGTGAATAATGAGCAGCTATAGGCTCGAAACAAGATAAGTTCAATATCTGACATCCTCGATTAAAAATCTAAAAACGAGAAAGTGCTTCTATCTCTTGGGTGATATGATGGCTCTCTCTAATTTGTCAGGAGGCTTATTTTGGTTTCAATTGATCCAAAGCCTTTAAAAGCCCCTCAGGACTTAATACGTTTTTATCAGGGCGGCGAAGCCCGCTTGGTTCAAGCCGAGCTGGGTCCTGCCCGGGACTCTTTCGAGAAGGCTTTGACCGCCTACCGAAAAATCTCCGATAGCGCTGGCACCGCTGGTTGCCTGCTGAAGCTAGGAAGGGTTTTAGAACTTTTGGGCGAATATGACCGGGCCCAAGAAACCTATCAGGAAAGCCTGAATCTCTACATCCAATTGAATGACCAGTTGAACACCGCTCGCGGCAAGGCTTTTTTAGGTAACGTGGCCTGGGCCAAAGGGGATTATGCGAACGCCTGGAAATTTTTTCATGAAGCCCATCTTTACTTTAAAGAGGCGGAGGACGAGCAGAGCTTGGCCTGGGTGAATGCCCTGATGGGAAATCTTTACCTGGCTGAAGGAAAGAACACGGAAGCGGAAAACTGCTACCGCGAGGCTTTTGTGCTAGTTCAACGAACCGGTGAAAGCCAGGATGGCGATGCATGGAACAACTATCACCTGGCGGCGCTGGAGCTTTTTCGCTACCACATCGCGGCAGCGCGGGAAAAATTTTTGTCTGCCCTCAAGATTTTTATCCGGCTGAAGGACGTTTTAGGACAGGTATCAACCCTTGTTCATTTAAGCGAGATTGCGGGCGAGCAAAAAAAATGGTCTGACGCGGAAAAATATATTATTCAGGCCTTGAAGCTGGTCATACCCACCCAGTGCAAACCCCTTTTAGCCGACACCATGACCGGCCTGGCGCGGGTGCTGAAGGGACAAGGCGAGGAACAGAAGGCCATCGGGATTTTAATGTTCGTGCTTTCGCATCCCACCTGCCGTCAACAAACCAAGGACCGCATGGTATTTCTGTTGAAAACCTGGAAGGCTCATTTTTCCGAGCAAGGAAATGAAAGCGGTTTTAAATGGGCGAAAGATTTTACGATTGAGGAAATGGCCGCCGCCTGGCTGAAAGCCTTTTTGGCCAAGCCCAAAAGCAAGAAAACAAAATTGTAAAGCATGGTTTGTATAGCCTTTTGCGGCTTCGACGCACGCATTGGAATATTTACAACCTGTTTACGTTCAAATCAGACTCAATAATTTTAAAAGAGGATAACTTTAAAACATCAAATAGATTAGAAGGGAACGAGAGATGTTTGATCCTAAAATAATTTTTCGCAATGCTGGTATAACGTCGGCACAACGCGAGACAGTTGAAACTTCGGCACAGACACAGCAATCCGAGCAAAATAGTTTGGGGCAATCAAATAACGCCTCAACCAATACCAATAAAACATCAGAGCAGATGTTAAAACCTGCTTATGTTTTTCAATTTAGAAAAAACGAACTCGGCTGAAAGACTTAGCCTCGTTCACCTCTTTGCCATTGCTCATAATTCAACCGGGGAATGCTGATAAAGGCATCTTGAGTGCGGACGTAGTTATTCAAAGCGTTCATACGTCCGATAGAATGCAATTCCTGGGCGTTGATATATTTGTGCTGGGGTTCGACGAACTTGTCTTCCACGTAAGCGGCGACCACCTCGCCCAGAATAATTCGGGTCGAACCCCGGGGCTTAAGGTTTTCATAAAGCCGGCATTCCAACGCGGCGCGAGCTTCCTTAATACGGGGAACCTTGACGAGCAGGGAGGGGGCTTTCGTAAAACCCGCCATTTCCATTTCGCTGATTTCGGGCGGAAATTCGATGCCGCAAATATTCATTTTCTTCCCAATGTCCTCAGTGACGACATTCACCACAAACTCGCCGGTGAACTCAATGTTTCGAGAAGTATCTTTTAGCTCTTCGCCCCCTGGAATTCTCGACTGGATGCCCAGCCCGACGATGGGCGGGTTCGTACAGAGATAGTTATAGGCGCTGAAAGGCGCGGCGTTGAGAAGCCCCTCGGGACTCAGGCTGGTGACCAAGGCGATCGGTCGGGGAGCCACCAGGCCGTTGATGAGGTTATAAATTTCACGTGCGGTGATTTGGCTGAAGTCGATTTGCATGGGAACCCTTTCAAGGAAGATGGACATCAGCATAAACCCGCGCTCCCTGAAATTTCCATGCGTGTCAGACAAATGATGGTTAAACCAAAAGGCCAGGAGGTACTTTTACCCATTGATCTTCATGGTTATAGCCGTTTACCCGATCTGCGATGATAGGGATGAAACTTCAGTTTTTCATAAAAGTAATCCATCAGTTGGATCAGCGAAACCACAAAGGCGGCAACAAAACAGAAAACCACCTCGAAAGACCTATTAATCGTCCGCGGGCGGGACGGGCTTCCATGATTAGGGCTCAATATCCCACTCGAAAATGTTTCGTTCCGTTTCGATTTGACCCAATGACCAGTTGTCCAAGTCCATCTCATGGAAAGCCCCCCTTTCAAACTGGTGATGATAAATTCTGTCTTGAATTTTCATGGCGTTCTTTAAGTGTTGCGCAAATTCTCTTGGTTTTGATTACGACATATAACCCCCTTTAATCTTTATACCTAATTTCATTTTTGGATAATTGAGTACATCCTCCCCAATGGTACACCCCTCCACCTCGACAAGAGGGGTGGACCGCCTCCGCTTCATCCCGATTCACTTCTACTTCATCGCCAGATGGGCAACCGCCGTTCCTTCTACGGGAAAACCTGATTGTTGCTATTCCTCGATACCGCCCGGATAATCTTCTGCTCTTAAGCCGATTTCCTTGAGGGCTTTGGCGGCCGACGGCCCGGCCATGCAGCTCACATTGGAACAGTGGGTGATAAAAAATTTATCCCTTCCAAAATATTGTTCCACCTTTTTCGCGAAGACTTTGGAATCCGTACCCCACGGCACGTTGTATGAGCCGGGGATATGAACTTTCGCGAATGCTTCGGGCGAAGGAACGTTCAGCATGACCACATTCTTTTCTTTCATCATGTCCAACACCAGTACGTTAGTCATCGACATAATTTTTCTCCTTTTAGGAAAGGGTAATCCCGGGAGGGAAGGGG
>Ga0209483_1001825_pt1 | contig 15664 bp, 15 predicted proteins | sample NGEPerA_FD_184508 | JGI IMG/M metagenome (GOLD analysis project Ga0209483, IMG submission 184508) | Arctic peat soil microbial communities from the Barrow Environmental Observatory site, Barrow, Alaska, USA - NGEE PermafrostL2-A... | ecosystem: Environmental > Terrestrial > Soil > Wetlands >... | reverse complement strand
TGGATGAGGAAAGGCGGTCGAGAGACCCCATGGCTGGAAATGCGGTTTGTATGCGCCCGTAGCTCAACTGGATAGAGCATCTGACTACGGATCAGAAGGTTGGGGATTCGACTTCCTCCGGGCGCACTTTTGTAAGTTCCTTCCAAATCACGACCTAAGTAAACGACGGGTTGCCGCAAGGTGGCCCGTTTTGCGTTGTGTGTGCGAAGCAGTGTGCGGAATTCTAGAAAACGTGCATTATTGCCGGAGCGCCTGTGCCGGGAAGAGCCCGATCAGGTAGCGGACATCGCCTCGGCGAATCAACGGCAAAAGATAAGTGAGACGTAGCCCGTGAGCGCCTTTACTCGGCTGGTAGATTTCTGTATGCCTAAACGTGGCGGAGCTGACCTAGAGGTGCGCACGCCCGTTCCCTTAGATTTTCCTGCTCCGAGCGTGCGGTTGGAAGCACTCGTCTTTTCCGACGGTTCCGAGATGCTCGCTGCCCCGGGTGATGTTGTTGTGATAGTTGGCCCGAGCGGCGCCGGGAAGAGCGCGACGCTCCGCGGTATAGTGGAACTGGCAGAATCACCAAAGAGGCACTCTAGCGTGGTGAAGTCGATCACGTTAGCCAAACACGGGACCTATACAGACGTCGTGAAGGTGCTCGACCGCGTGGCGACCAAGCGGTCCTACCCTGAGATAGGCAGCGATATATACGAGTTTCGCTCGGATCACTTCGGCACCCACGACGTCGAGTCTAATTGGCACTCAGCCGGCCTCGGCAAGCTCACCGCTGTTTTTATTCAGCTACTTTCGGCGTCTGACCGGCTGGCCGCGGCTGATCCGGTGGCTGCGATTGCGTTAACGACTGAAACGCCGGCGCACCCAATCCACCGCATGCAGCGTGACGAATCGATCGAGGGGAGAATTAGCCGACAATTCCGGAAGGCGTTCGGTGAGGATCTAGTCCTTCACCGCTCCGCCGGCAAGGAGGTCCCACTGTACGTCGGCCAGCGCCCCGTCCCGAAGCCCGGTCATGACCGGGTTAATCTGGACTACGCGCTTGAGGTTGAGCGTCTGCAGCCGCTGGAGCTAGCCGGCGACGGAATGCGGAGTTTCGCGGGCATCGTTCTTTACGCGGCGCTGAGCGAGACGGATATCCTGCTTATCGATGAACCGGAGGCTTTCCTCCATCCGCCGCAAGCAAAGTTCCTAGGGCGTATGCTCGTGGCAGAGAAGCCTCCCCATAAGCAGTTGTTACTCGCGACCCACAGCGGTGATTTCCTGCGTGGCGTGCTTGAGTCGGATAGCGACAGCGTCAAGGTCATTCGGATTCGTCGCGACGGGAACGTCAACCGCGTGAGTCAGCTCGACCATGATAATATCCGTTTGTTGTGGAGCGACCCAATACTCCGCTACTCCAACATTCTGGACGGGCTCTTCCACGAGATGGTGATCGTCACGGAGGGGGACTCGGACGCGCAGTTCTACGCCGCTGTATTAGACGCAGTATATGAAGCAAAGGGAGACGATGTCAGGAAGCCTGACATAATGTTTACCTACTGCGGTGGCAAACCTCGACTGCCTGTGATCTTGAGGTCACTCCGCAGCTTGGACGTACCCGTTGCCTGCGTGACTGACTTCGATGTTCTTCGTAACGAAGACGAATTGAAAAGACTGGTCGAGGCTGCCGGGGGCGTTTGGAATGGTCTCTTCGCTGATTGGAAAATTGTTGTGAATGCAATCGAACAGCGTAAGCCCGTCATCAACGTTCAAGAGGCGAAAAGCGCCATAGGCACTATCCTAGACAAGCTCGACGGACACGCCGTTCCCGCTCGCGCCCGAGAGGAGATCAGACAAATACTTCGCCAATCCTCCTCGTGGGAAACCGCAAAAAACGTCGGTAAAGACTTTCTTCCGTCTGGCGTACCTACACAGGCATGTGACCGCCTCTTAACAGCCCTGCGATCGCTGGGTGTATTCGTCGTACCACACGGAGAGATGGAGGGGTTTGTGCGGAGTGTCGGAAACAAAGGCCCTCGTTGGGTGTCGGATGTTATGATGAAAGATTTGTGCACCGATGCTGAGCTGGCGGACGCAAGAGCATTCGTAGAGACCTTGGTACGGACGGCGCCTCGCACAACTTGAAAACTACAGCCGGCCAAGTTGCGGGTTGCTCTGACCGACGCTCAAGACGGTAGGCAGGCACCATTCACAACGCGGCGAGTCCACCAGGTTGCCCATACGCAAAACAGACCGATACGAAGTAAGAGAACGCACGCCGAGCGTGCTAGGACGACTACTGTACCCGCCATCGGTTCCAAAGCCATTTACAACGCAATCCTCTTCAGACTAGAGGCGTGGTACCTACTGATACGCGATCAGCAGGTTGGTGATTCGACTTCGTCCGGATGCGTTGTTGTAAGTCCCTTCGTACGCAACAAGCTGCGGGTTTGTGGTCGTGTGCGCAGCGAGAAAGCGCGCCATGCGCGCTGCTTGGATCGTCCGATAAACTTCCGGCTGAGCGGTTATACCGTGAAGCTCGGCTTCCTCCGGGCGCACTGTGTAAGTCATGGCCATGTCGATGGTTAAAAGACACCAGCATCCGCCACTGAACGGCTTGCTCCAATGAATTCTTCAATATCGTATGCGTCAACCGTACCGGACGCGGCGACAATCCACGGCTAATCACACCGCTGTAGATACCTTGCACGTCCGGCCGTCAACAGCGGTTGAATCCTGTCGAAACTTCGCTGTCCAAGCATGCCTACTGTACTCAAGTCGACCGGGGACATTTGTCGTTGCGCGGTATGTGACTGATGGGCCGACGATCCATCGAAGCTAACGCGGTTTGCTTTCAGCCGCCTCAAGCTGTTTGGGCATTTACGCGCCGCTCGAGCGTCGCTATTTCTTCCATCACTTTCGAGAACGGCGGCGGATCAGAGATGAACATCTCTCTCATGCGGTCGTAGTCTTTCGCGAGATCTGCGATGAGCGAGTCTGACGGAACGAGCCGCAGGGTTCCCGGTTGGGCCAAGTCGTAGTGCGCACGTGCGGATGGGAAGTAAGTCATCTTGTGCTTGGCAACGTCGATCAGGAGCCCGGTATCGCTGATCGCCGCGCTGCCAATCGGTGTATTCGCTATTCGTGCGAGATCGGCGTAGTGGCGCGACTGACGTTCTCCTCCGCCGATACGGCCACTGCTCGCAATGGCATGGAGAATTGTCGCCTTCTCCCAAAATGTTCGCCGCGGACTTAGTACCCAGGCCCCGGTTGTAGGCTCGGCAAAGAGATGCGGGAACTCCTCCGCTGCGTATGGCGTCGCATAGCCACGCTCGGCAGGCCAAAGCTCGCCCCGGGCTCCAAACTCGAGGCGAATGCTGGCACTTACATAAGCACTCCCGCCGTACGAGCCGTCCGGCAACGCGCGCGGGTAGTTAAGGTGTACCGTCTGCGGTTCTTTGCGGTCAATCCCCACGCCACCGCGCTCCCAGTCGATTTCACATGACCGCAGGAACGGCGCAATGGCCTCGCTGATATATGTTGCACTTCTGTCCGCTACGGTCTGAATGCGGCGTTTTCGCTCTCGCGTCGAGATTCCATTTTCGTCCGGATTCGCGTTCTGCGCGATGAGCAGTCTCCGATCTACAGTCAGGTCGACATCCTCGGAGAACCTGTCGATAAGCCCATATACCTTGGAGAGGGACGTACCGCCCTTGAAAAGAAGCGCCGGTTCATCGTTTTTTGCGTCGGAGGGTCCTCCGTCGCCATAGAGCTGCGCCAGCGTCCAGCAGACCCAGAAGTCTTTCTCGACGATTGTCGCCCTTCCGATGCCCCGGCGCGCCGAGGTTTCTTGGAAGACCTCGGCGCGCTCGCTGGCTGGGCGACGGGCAAATTCGTTCATGTCAGGAGCCGTGGCCCTTGACGTGTGCAGCTATGATGTCTGTAATCGTTGGGTGCATCCAATCCGGCGCGTGGTACATGGCGTTTCGGAGCTTTCGTACGTCGGATGGCTTGAGCGACTCTGACACGCGCTGAATGTCAGCATCGCCAAGCTTTGTCACCGCATCGCGCCCCAGATATCGCAGTGCCTCAATGAGGGCCCCGGCACCGTTGGCGAGGGCCAGGCGCTTGGGCGACACCCGTTTCAGCTTGATGTGTCGCCCATCCACGAGTAGTTGGCGTGGAGATCCATCCGTGATATAGTCGGCGCGAGCGGGTACTTGGGTCGATAGCCCAAGGGCGTTGGCCGCCACCGCCCCGGTCGGGCGCACTTGAGCGCCTCGCGCTCGCGCCGCAGCCTTGGCTATCGCGTGCGCTGTAGGAGCGCGCCTTCCGATTAGAGGGCTGGATTGGGGGTAGTCGTACAGCCCCCTCGCGACTTTTCGGATTGCCCCTGCCAGACTTAGCCGTCGTAGAGCCTGATCCACAGAGGCTCTCCTCCCGATGTCCATGAAGTCTTTAGGAGACCACACCGACCCTCGCGATCCCATCATGCGCCTAAGTATCTTGTCTGCAACAGTTTGCAATGCCATATAGTGAATTCCTTGTCAGAAACCTCTATATATTCTTCTGACAAGTCAAGAAGCCAACCGCGAGCCTTCTGGCACGGTCACCTCCGCTCTTAATATTAAGAGCGGAGGTGACCGTGCCAGATACGTACAGAAGATCCCCCGACCTAGAGAAAACAGACGTGATGGCGTCCGGTATACCCTAATTAGCGAGGCCGACATCTTAATATTAAGATGTCGGCCTCGCTATGGGCGGGCGGGACAACCAACTTCGAGGCAGGAATAACAGTGTCTGAGCAGGACGATCCGGATTATGTCGCTCACCGGATGAGCCTCGCGTTGAGCCGAAGGCCCGTAATGCCCGCTTCGGCCGTGAGCTACAGGCTATGCGATGTCGGATCTCATCGCTTGGATCCACGAGTGCTTGAACAGTACCTGCCACGCCTGTGCGCCGCTGGCGACGAGGTGGTGCGTACAGACGACGGGCTGTATGCGCGAGCGGACATGCCAACAGACGAGCGGCGGGAGCGCTCAACGGCTGCTCTGCACGCTCTCGCGGGCCTTGGCCTCACGAGGTTGGGAGGGAGCCGCAATAGCCGAGAGACAGTCCTTGAGACGACCCAATACCTGCGGCAAGTGCTCGATGAAAATGGATGGCAGACCGTTTTGGAGCACGAGAATCCGCCGGCACTGATGCAGATCGCGAGCGTAGGCCATGCCGCAACCCTCCGCGTCGTCCGTCCGCATGGAGCCGCCCCGCTCCTAGCCTTGGTTACTCATAGCGTCGATTGGCTGTACCCGGACGCGCCGGAGCTATGGGCACATGCCATGGAGGCTGCCAAAACAGGAGCACACCCCGTGTACCTGGCACGGAAGGTTGCCCCGATCTGCTTCCCTCTTCTGGCCGCGCTCAATGCGCGGGCGTTGCAGTACTACGATCTCCTCGTTCGGGAAGTGCCAAGTGAGTCGACAAGCAGAGCGGCAAATGGATTGGGCCTCCCGCGACTCTGCGCAACCTCTCAGCTGCCCATGCACTCGATGTTCTCCCAACTTTCGGCGCTGATGAAAGAGCGACCACATGCGATGTGGACGCCCTTCATGGACGTAGCATTCACGGATGCAATCCAACGCGGCTTCGCCGACACGGCAGTAACACCATCGGCGGTTGCAAATTGGGCAGAGCAACAGCCGGATTTACCATCTCGCTGGACTGCCGGAATACGAATCTGGGCCGACGGGCGCGAACGCCCAACAGCGACCATCCCGCCGCGCCGAAAGAAACGTGAAAGTACGGAATCGGCGCCAATCTTCGGACGCACAACGAAAGTCTCACGCGTTCCTTTCAAGGTATGAGGCTATCCGGGTACCCGTGCGTCCTGTTCGAACGAACGCTGAAGAGCTTCAACTGCACTCGACGCATCGGGCGCATTTCCAGGGCTCATGCGCCTAACTCAATTGATGCGTCTTGCCGCCGTGCACGGCTGTCGCCGTCAGCCTTGAACCAGCTCTTGCCGACGACGAGGCCAAAGCAGATGGTGACGCCAGCGAAGACGAACGCGTCGCTCTCAGATGTTACGACCGGTGCTCCCATTATCCAGGCGATGACGCTGAGCGCGACCATATAGGCGGTCACTGTCACGACGCCTGCCAAGTAGCCGCCGACGATGCGAATCGGCCGGAGCGGCTTCCCTAGAAAAGTGTAGCCAAAGCCTCCAACAGCACCGCCCAGCGCCGCCGCGAACGGCGCCACCAGCATCGGTAACCACCATTGCCCCACAAACGCGCCGCGCCGGAACAAGACGGATGGAAGCGCGAATATGACGCGCGCCGCGACAAATGCGAAGAGAATGATCGAGCCGCCCGCGGCGGGGCGCGCCCATTCGGGCAGGACTCCAAGCCGTGTCGCGACCCAGACGTAGATGCGTCCGGTCACAGAATCAGGCGGTGCCGCCGCCGGAGCTGGACCAAGCCGCTGCGCTACATATCGCTCCCGCGCCTGGCACGTAGCGCAGGTGCGCACGTGTCGATTGAGATTCAAAATGTCCTTGGTCGAAAGCGCTGCGCCAGCAGATACTCGCGCATCCGCGTCCGTGACGACCGAACATACCGGCAGACCACTTGTTGCGAGCAACGCATCGGTCCGCTTCCGGAACGCCAGTGATTGCAACGCGAGCGCGAATCGCTCACTTATGGCGACACGGCCATCCCGCCATTTCTGAATGAGGCGAGGCGTGACGCCGAGCGTCGTCGCAAGCTCCTCGTCCGATATCTCGAGTTGCTCGCGTAAGGCCGCGAATTCCTGTATCGTCATGGCAGCATGGTGTGGGGAACCCCGCTCAGCTACCCGAGGGAAGTGCGCCCGAGAGAGTAACCGGCCGGCGGGGTCGAGCGACGAGAATGTGGTGACGAATGGAATCGGCCGCAAGGCCACCGTCACTACTATCGCTATCGTCTCAGCGGGTGTCCTGTTCCGTCAGACGCCGCGGCTTGATACGAGTCGTAGGCGGAGGATCTTTGGATCCACGCAATGACTGAACCGCCTGGACAACGTGTGGGGAATTTCTTTCCGCGTGTGCGAGAACGTCATGGCGTTTCCATCGCACATAGCCACTCCTCCGGAAGACCGTCAACACAACGCGAGTGCCACGGTGTCGAGTTACGCTGTGAGTCCACTGCTCGCTCGTATGCGCGAGGTACGCGCCGATCCGCCACATGATCTCATCGTTGCAGTTGCCGTTTCAATTGCGCTGGATACGTTACTCACGTTGTGATTCGTAAGACGTGCGCACGCTAAGAAGTCACAGCGGAACATCGCGGCGCGCCGAGCGCGGGGTCCAAGCAAAGGTACGCAATACAACCCAACGCAAACTTCGAGCGCCCAACCGTCGATGAGTGGTCAGCTCACGGCTTCGGAGAATGCCTTCGTTCCCAGGGGACGCGTACAGCGTTTGCACGCGGTAGCTGCACCTGGAATCCCGTTGTTATAATCGGGACGAGTAATGCGACCTATGGTCTCGTGTCTATTGACGCGGTGACTTATGCGTTATCCGTCGCGCTGGTGGCGCCGGAGCGACAATCGGTGCAGGCGCCCGGAATGATTCCAGGACCGGCGCCAAAGTGCGCTGAATGGAATCTCCCGGTGCGAGGATGTTGGTCTGATACACAGGATCGACTGCCGCGAGAGCGGCGGCAACGATGGAGTCGTGTTGCGCAGGTGTACTCTTCAGTGCCGCCGTTCTAGTATTGACGTCGGCAACCACGTAGCCCAGAAATACAATTGCGGCCTGTCGATACTGCTGTCTAACTCCGACGAGTACGTCAGAGATTTGCTGGTTCGACGCTTCGGGATCGACGGTGCCTAATTTTGCGAGCTGTGCGCTTCCATCAGCCCAGAACCGCTGACCGACGGGACCGTCGCGCTTCAGGTACAGGCTGTCAGACGCCGCACCGAGAATTGCGCGCGCACGGGTTACATACAACTCGACCTCGGCCGTGTTGCGCTCTCGTGCAGCATTGTACGACTGCTGAGCCTGTTGGGCTTGCGCTGCGGTCGCCTCTTGTGCCGCGCGCTGCTGCGAGAGAAGGTGTGCGGTCCGCAACAGTGCGAACACGTTGCTCTGCGCCGACGGGACCGTACTCGTTGTGCAATTGAGGCTATAGGGCTGTAGCTGGTACAGGCGGTATTGCTCGTTTGTCCTATTAACAGCGTCCGCAGCATTGCCAGACAGAGAAAGGTCTTCATTTCAGAGAGTATCTGGTGCAACAGCTTGGGAATGTGATGCCAGCGGGAAATGACCTGGCGTTTGTACAAGAACGGCCGAAGACGCGTCCAGATCTCCGGAGCCGCGGGCAACCGTCCGAGCAACTCCGGACTCTCCTGTCCGGGTTATTATTGCTGCGAGCGCATGCAGCCCTAACTCATTACGCCTATGTATCGCGGCAGCAGGAAGTACGTCCTCGATTGGACAGAACGTCCGACATTTGCGGTAGAAATCCTCCGACTACTCGAGCCTCCGGTAAGTGTCAAGGTAGTTGTCGCATGATGCATCATGCTGCGGTTCGAATTTCCTGTCGTACGCCCGTGGATGCAGGGTTGAGCCGTACGTCCCCGACGGGTTCCCAATTGCGAGCCGCGCCGCTCCAGCGATCAGGCCGCTCGGTACGTGCTGCCTCGTATACGGTCTGACGCGCGACGAGTATCTCGACATCACGACCGGTGTGACGATCCTCCGGCGTTACGAAACGAATCGAGCTGTGCAGGTGCTGCGTGTTGTACCAGCGCACGAAGGATGTGACCCAGGCACGCGCAGCCTCGATGCTGGCGAATGGCTTGCTCGGATATTCTGGACGATACTTGAGAGTGCGGAAGAGCGATTCCGAAAACGCATTGTCATTGCTCACGCCCGGGCGACTGAAGGAAGCCAGCACACCCAAGCGCTCCAGCGTTACGACCATCGTTGCACCTTTCATGGGGCCTCCGTTGTCAGAGTGCAGAACAAGACTACAAGGATCGGCGCGCTCAGCGTGACACGTCGCCGTGAATACACTGGCCGACAGTTCCGCAGCTTCGACATCGTACACCTCGAAGCCCACGATCTTGCGGCTCCAGATGTCCATGATCAGGTACAGGTAAAGAAATACGCCACGCACCGGTGTCATGAGATACGTGATATCCCAGCTCCACACCTGGTTCGGCCCTGTAGCTATGTGCGAGCGTGAAACAGCGCTTCCATGTCGCACTGGAGCCTTTGAACGGCCACGGTGTGCGAGCTGCCGCTCATCCCTCAAGATGCGATAGATCGTGGACTCCGACGCCAGATACACCCCTTCATCTGCGAGGCGCGGCACGATCTGATTGGGCGATAGATCGCGAAATGCGGCAGAGTTCACGACAGTGAGGACATCCATGTGCTCTTCATCCGTGAGCTTGTTGGACGGCGCTGCCCTGTTAGCCGGCCGCGTGCACCGCGCATCTTCGATCCGTCCACCGACTTTCTCGCTGCGCCACCGCTCAAGCGTACGCGCGCTCAAGCCCAGGAGCTCCGAACAGCGTCTCCGCCGTGCGCCAGACGTAACGGCTTCCTCGATCAAGGCCAGGATCATTTCCCGCGTCTCCGGCCCGTGGTATCGTCCTCGTCCTCCGATGATTCTCCCCAGATCTCCTGAACTTTTTTTTTCAACACCAGAAGTGCTGCGGTCTCGGCCAGTGCCTTGTCCTTCCGGCGGATCTCGCGCTCCAGCTCCTTGATGTGCGCGGCGGCATGCATCGCGTCACGCGCTGCTTCACCGGAAGGCTTGGGCGCACGGCCTCGCGTCGTCTCGCCAAGAGCGGCTTCCGCTGCTTCTCGCCACTCCGCCAGCTGCGTCTCATGCAGCCCTTCACGCCTGAGCAGTGCGCCCAGATCACTCTCGCTGAGCCCCGCCGCTTCTGTAAGGACGCGAAGCTTCTCCGCGCCGGTCCATGTCTTCTTGCCCTTCTTCGTATTCCTTGAGGGTCGCGCCATGCTTTCAACGCTATACACATTCCGTAGCCACCGCGAGAGGGCAACCTGTGACACCCCAACCTCGTGTGACAATGCGTTCGCACTCACGGCTCGAGGACCTACCATCCGTGCCACCATTCGGGAACGGAACGCCTCACTGTACTGCGCCACAATAGTCTCCACCTTGCCCCCTTTGTTGTTATACACACCACCGGTTCACACCGGCCGTGCGACAACTATCCTGACACAGGGGGGTTTGGTGGCGCAACTTGAGATGTTTAGGTAAGCTCGGTTCGCAGCCGCTATGACAATAAAGACAGCACGTTCTCTCCGTGCCGCGCGAGCGAGCTTCCCATACTGGACTTGGTTCACATAGCGACCAGGCGATATAATGTTGCTCACGTAGGAGGCAACGATGCGTTTCACGTGCAGTTGACAATCAAGCGCTAAACGGCGCCCAACTGGTTCTCTTAATCCCATGACCCGAACGGCAGATTCGCGGGTACTTGAAACTCTTCGCGAGGTGAAGGCTCTCGCGAAGGAATACTACGCGTTGACTGGCAGGCCACTTGGAGTAACTGGCGAAGTCGCCGAATTCGAAGCTGCCCGACTACTCAAGCTGCGACTCGCGCCGGCACGGCAGGCGGGTTTCGACGCAGTCGAAGGTCCTAGCTCGCGTGAAATTCGTTACCAAATCAAAGGACGTTGCATTCGCGATGGGCCAAAAAGGGGCCAGCGTGTAGGACAAATAAAGCTTGCATATGAATGGGATCGAGTGCTCTTAGTCCTGCTCGATGAGGAGTTCGAAGCGGTTGCTATTTATGAGGCCAACCGTGAATCTATTCGGGGCGCCATCGAGGGAGCCCGTTCCAAGGCGCACCAGCGAGGCGCTCTCTCTATTAGCAAATTCAAGCAGATCGCAATAGTGCGGTGGACGCGTCCCACCGGCAGCGGTGCATGACAAGCGCTGGAACTGCCGGCTAGCACCGGGGAGTCGTCACTTTTCTTCACTGCGCGTATCCTTGGCGCGCACCTCAATCTGACTGCCAAATATTACGTATCGTGGACTACCTCGACTTTACGAAACAGCGGACACAGTTTCTAAGATTCTTCTACTCGGAAGCCGCGGCACCATTCGTCGTTATGCGTCAACAGATTGAGGCATGCGAAGCACCATTTGAGCATCCGCCTGGACATGAAGATAGTGAACCACCATTTCTTAATGAGTGGGAACAAGCCGGCAACGCACTCGACGTGTTGGGGCAGTCTGTCGCGTCGTTTTTATCCGGCACGTTGCAGCTATATCTCAAGCACTGGGTCGAGGAACTCCGGCGTTGGGCCGGAGAAGAACAACTCGCCGCGGTTGGTGTGGGTGTGCCCGAAAATCCTGCTTACAGGAAAGCCTTCAAAAAAGGGTGGTGGAAGGGCTATCAGGCGTATTGCGCGAAGCTCGACGTAAATTGGACTGACTCGCCCGTAGACCTTGACCTGCTTGACCAGCTTGTCCTAGCTCGCAACAGCGCGCAACATCCGACGGACATCACATCGGTGCGCGCTCGGCAATCCGAGGCCGATGCAGTCCGATATCCAAACGCCTACTTCGGCGATGCGTTTGACATTGCACTGAACGAACACATGAAGAGCGGCAGTAGGTTCTTGCGGTCACCGCGGCTGGACATCACCCCCGATAGGCTGTCTCGGGCGCTCGACGAAGTGGAGACTTTCTGCGAGTGGCTTGACACAAGACAACCGATGCGCTCTCCGCCGCCTCATTCCTCATAACGATTACGGCAGTTGCCAGCCGCTCAACTGCCCTTGCACCTGCACCGTTCTCACGTACCGCCGCTCGCGCAAATCTTCCTCATTGCGGAATGAACCAAATCCGCTCGCGCCTGCAGAAAACCCTCGTAATCGTTCGCAACCATCTCTCCGTATGGGATAAGATGGGTCGCTAGACGAGTTTTTACTTCTTCCTCGCCGATGACTATGCCATCGCACCGCTCGGCGAGATAACGTTCAGGCTCTTTGTCTGAAATATTTCGGTTGGTGCGCCACGTTACCAACGCGCAATTGAGAGATCTGTAAATTCGATCCTCGGGGACGCCGAGTCTTGTAAGGTGCGCGTCTGGGAAGAGGTGATGGTACTCGCGCTGCTTCAGACTTACCCGCGTAGCGGCGCCACCGTCCGCGAGATCAAGTCCGCCATGCTTTAAGGCAAGCGCTAGGATCGCTCGCGCAAGGCGGTCCCTTCGCACAGGCCAACCCGCGTCTATCAACTCCTGCACCTGTGGTAGTGGATGCAGGTCGTTATTGAAAATGGCGGGTTCGGAACCGCCGGTGCCTGTAACCAAAGGCATTAATTCACTGAAATCGGTCAGAGCCCGAGAGCTTGTGGATTTCTCGTACCGGTTTGAGAAGAAAGCGCGCCATACGTACTTACGCAGAACCGAGCGGGCGCGTCCCTCGGCATCTAACCCGGTCGGCGCCACACCCCAGAGGGCAACCAGAACAGGGATAACCACGTCCGTCGGCAGCCGCGCTGCATCAAAAACTCGTTCCTGCGCCAGAAATTCCACCGTTCCGGTCACGCCTCTGAGAAACGTATCCCAATTCTCCAAGAGCTTCACTCCGAAATCTCTCGCCATATAGGTTGCGTTCGTGGGAGCTCTTCCTTGCAAAAGTGCACTCCCATAAAGTGCGAGATCTTCTGGCGAGTAATAGTCGGAAAGATTAGGACATGCTTCTCGCGTGGCAGCGACCAATTCGTGCAACGACGTCCCCATGCCAGCTTCGACCTGGGCAACCACGATGTCATAAATTGCCAACGGCGTCGCGGATGTGTTCATTTTGATGAAGACATCCAACGCTGTCTCTTTCCTCGTCGAAACCGGTAACGACATGAACGGAAGGTTAAACGACGCAAACTTTTGCCGAATCAGCAAAACTTCGTCGTGCGTCTTTTCACGATCTTGCTCATCATCAATCGCTTCCCGTGACCATGTCCGAAAACGCTGCTGAGCGTCGCTATCCGGCGCGAAGAGATCCAGTGGTACCATATGCCGATTCCATTGCTCCTTAGGTTGATTTGCCCAGAAGGGACGAAACTGTTTGTCGCCGGACTTCTTCCAACGCGCAATCGAATCAACATAGAATGGCAGGCCGGTTTCCTCTTCGCGCAAGAAGAACAGGAAGAACGTGCGGTCGTCGTAGTCATTGCGCAGGCCACGCCAAAGTCCTGTCAAGCGTTGCTGCCCGTCAAGAAGCTGTTCTGTAACGCGCTCTTGACCTGTCGCTAGCGCACCTTTGAGCGGACGAGAGACAAACGGCTCTTTGTCGCCAACCTCCAAAACCAGTCCTGCGCCCACTGGTAGATCCTGAAGTATCGTGTTGAACATCTGCGACACGAGAGAATAACCCCAAGCCTCAAAGCGTTGGAAGCGCGGAAGGACAGTTTGCCCCGTTCTAATGCGCGTGAACCAATCTGGAAGCGAACGATTCCTTGCTTCAATCACAACGGATTCCTCCCATCTGACGTTGCTGCTTATGAATGGTCGCTGCCGTTGGGCCCTGGCTCCCACCCGCGTCCATCCCCCCGATCCCGACTGAGGGGCACGCTGATCGTGTCGCTAAAGTGCCCGCCGACTGGGGTAATCGCAACCGGCAGATCGACTGTCGGCTTGATGCTTACGCCTTCCGGTCCGTATGCGTAATCGGATTGATGGCACGAGTTTGGGACAGCCCGATCACGTAGTGCCAGCGCGGACCGACGGGAGTTCTGCTGTGTTTGACGCGTGCCGGCAGGGTCGTGTATCCCCGGGAGATGTCAAGAAAGCGCGCCCCCGGTCCAATGCATCGCGGCCAGCGGACAGCCAAAGTTCCCCGCTCTGCGGGTCGCACGGTAAAGCCCAAGCTCGGAAGGAAAGGCGACGGCAGTCTTGGTCCAAAGCCAGCGGTCCGGCGCGCGGAAAAAGCGGCTCGGCCGACACTCTCGGCCTACGTCAGCGGACGGACAGGGTCGGCGGCCCACAGCGACAGCAGCGTAGTTGCGTCGCTGCGGGAAGACACGGGCGACGGAGCGCAGCTCTACAGTGCCGACCCGATGACGACCTCGAACCCGCCGCCATGGGCCGTCTCTATCTCACTGCCCTGTGGGGGAGTAGCCTGGGTGGACCCAGACATCGCGTGGCTGTATGGGTGGATGAAATGGCACCACCGCATCTCCGGTAGGAAATACGTATCAACCACCATCAACGGAAAAAATCTCTACCTGCATCGCATCGTGATGGGCGCCGTGCCCGGCCAGATCGTCCACCACCGGGACGGCGACCCATCGCATTGCTGGCGAGCCAATCTTCAGTTCGTGACATCCGCGGAAAATGCACGTATGCGTCGGGCGTCACGGACGCGAAGGAAGACATCGAAGTATCTCGGCGTCTCATTGTCCAAACAGCGTAGTAAGTGGCACGCTAGCGTCACGGCCGACGGAACGCTGTACTCAGCAGGATTCTACGACGACGAGGTCGCGGCGGCCAGGGCTCGCGATGCGCTCGCGGTCAAGAAGCATGGGCCTGCGGCAACGTTAAACTTCACCAGATGAGGGGACTCTCCGACGTCGCGCGCAGCATCGAACCTACAGGGACCCACAAGGTTGGGCGTCGTAACGGGCCCCACGTCCTTGCTACACTTTTGCTACAGTTATTCGCGGCCAAAGTTGGCCAGGACGTTATGTCGAACGGTCAGGATGTCCGCCTCGCCCCGGGCAAGCGGACACGCTCTGGCGGGGCCGTGGCCACCGAAGCTGACTACGGATCAGAAGGTTGGGGATTCGACTTCCTCCGGGCGCACCTTCCTAACTTGCTGTGCAGCGCGGGTTTCAGACAGATTCCCGGGCGTCGCTCAATTCTCTGAGCGCGGATGGAAGCAAGATCGCGCGCACGACGGCCTGCCACGGCGATCGGAGACACCGTAGCCACAAGCCACGCCGCGAATCCGGCCTTGTGCAACCGTGCAGCTGGCATACTGTAGGTGACAGTTATGGCGCCAGTTCCAGTAGTTGCACACAGACGCAGCATGAGGAGAATCCGAATGCGACGGCAGCTATCAGGAGTGTTGTGTATCGCGCTTGTGCTCCTTTGGGGGTGTCAGACCTGGAGTCAGACCCCGGTCGCGCACGCGCTCAACTCGGCGCGCGACCTGCCCGCGAATGCAAGGCTGGTCAAATCAGACGGTCGGACGGTGGACCTGGAGAGCGGGCACGTCACCGCCGACAGCGTCATCGGCGAGCAGCCGGATGGACAACGCACCGCCGTGCCGATGGACAGCGTGGCGTTCGTGCAGGTACACAGTTTGAGCTGGCTCCGCACACTCGGCGCCGTGTACGGCGGGCTTTTCGTGGTGGGACTCCTGGTCGGCGAGCGCATCTGAGGTTCGCCGCCGACTCGCAACAAATCGAGTTGCTGCACGTATATTACGTCGCGCGTCGCGCGCGTCGCGCGCGATCGGATGCGAGCGCATGCACTCGAGCAGGCGTTAGCAACAAGAAACTGCGTCAGGACCGAATTGATCCCGACGCCGGCTGCTGACCTTCGTTTCCGCTCCCCATCGTTACATTCCCGCCACACTTTATACAGCACGGGGAGAAGCCAGGAGTGAGTCGCCCGATCGGTCGTCACCTTATGCCGCTTCACCATT
>Ga0209483_1001824_pt1 | contig 15664 bp, 13 predicted proteins | sample NGEPerA_FD_184508 | JGI IMG/M metagenome (GOLD analysis project Ga0209483, IMG submission 184508) | Arctic peat soil microbial communities from the Barrow Environmental Observatory site, Barrow, Alaska, USA - NGEE PermafrostL2-A... | ecosystem: Environmental > Terrestrial > Soil > Wetlands >... | reverse complement strand
GTTAAGCAAATGGTCGATAATGTGCTTCTCGTGGAAGCCGACCCGGCCGAAGCGCGGGCCCTGACCCGGGCGCTCGCCGATCCCCGGGCGGGACCGTGCACTGTCGAGTGGATCACCACGCTCGCCGAGGCCGTGGAGCGGCTGAAGGCGGGCGGCATATCGGTCGTGTTGCTCGACCTCTTCCTGCCTGACAGCCAAGGCGTCGCGACTTTCGACACGCTGATCCGGGCCGCTTCCCATGTCCCGATCGTGATCGTCAGCAGTCCCGCCGGTGAAAGCGACGCAGAGCAAGCCGTCCGGCGCGGCGCCAAAGATTATCTTCTGCGAGACCACCTCGCCGGCTACCCGCTGCCGCACACCCTCCGCAGAGTGATCGAGCGCATTTCATTGGAAAAGGAGTCGCTCGCGGAAATGGCGCGGGCGCGCGTCACGCTCGATTCGATCGGCGATGCGGTGCTCAGCATCGATATGGCGGGCAATGTAACCTACCTCAATCGCGTGGCCGAAAAAATGACGGGCTGGTCCGATAAGGAGGCGAGAGGCCGACCAACGGACCAAATCTTCCGAATCATCGATGGCGTTACCCGCGCCCCGGCATCGGATCCCCTGGAAGCGGCCATTCGGAAAGACAAAACCGTCGGGCTGGCGAAGAACTGCGTCCTCATCCGCCGGGACGGACAGGAAACGGCCATTGAAGATGCCACCGCTCCCATCAGCGACAGCGCGGGAGACGTGACCGGCGCCGTGATCGTCTTTCGCGCCGTCGACGCCGCCCGAGCGATGTCGCTCGAAATGTCGCATATGGCCCAGCACGACCCGCTGACCGACTTGCCCAACCGCACCCTGCTGACCCAACGGCTCACCCAGGCGATTGCGTTGGCCGGCCGGCATCATCGGGAGCTCGCGGTGCTGTTTTTCGATCTGGATGATTTCAAGGACGTCAACGACACCCTGGGACACGCGACCGGCGACAAGCTGCTGCGCTCGGTCGCGGAACGGCTGGCTGGTTGCGTCCGCGCGTCGGACACCGTCAGCCGTCAGGGCGGCGATGAATTTGTGGTGCTTTTGTCGGAAATCGGGCAGAGAGAGGATGCGATCCTCGCCGCAAAAAAAATCCTCGCGGAGGTAGCGGCGACGTACCCCATCGAGCTGCATGATCTCGCCATCACGGCCAGCATCGGCATCAGCACCTTTCCCGAGGACGGCCAGGACGCGGAGACCCTGCTCAAGGCGGCGGACACCGCGATGTATCATGCCAAGGAACAGGGCCGGAACCGCTGGCAGCTCTTTGACCCGGACATGAAGGCCCGTGAGGTCGAGCGCCAATCCGTCGAAGACGATTTGCGCGCCGCCCTACAGCGGCAGGAATTCATCTTGCATTACCAGGCGCAAATCGATCTCAAAAGCGGGGCGATCACCGGCACCGAGGCGCTGATCCGCTGGCGGCATCCGGAGCGGGGGCTGATCTATCCCGGCCAGTTCATTCCCATCGCCGAGGCCTGCGGCCTGATCGTGCCGATCGGCCAGTGGGTCCTGCGCGAAGCGTGCCGGCAGGTGCGGGCGTGGCTCGACGCGGGTCTGCGGCCGAGGCGCGTGGCGGTCAACATCTCCGCGCTGGAATTCCGCAACAAACACTTTCTCGCCGGCCTCCGTTCGATCCTCCAGGACACCTGCCTGGAGGCCCGCTATCTCGAACTCGAACTGACCGAAAGCGTCCTCATGGAGGATGTTGAGTCTACCGGCGCGATGCTCCTCGCGCTCAAAGCGATGGGGGTGCAGCTTGCGATCGATGATTTTGGCACGGGTTATTCGAGCTTGAGCTATCTGACGCGGTTTCAGATCGGCGCCTTGAAGATCGACCAGTCGTTCGTTCGAGCGATGAACCCCGATCCGGAAACCATCGTCCTGGGCGCCGTCATCGCCTTGGCCAAGAGCCTCAAGCACAGGGTCATCGCGGAGGGCGTCGAAACCCCGCAGCAGCTTGCCTCGCTGCAGGCGATGCACTGTGGAGAAGGTCAGGGCTACCTGTTCAACCGGCCGATGGGTGCCGATAACTTCGCCGATTTGCTGGCAACTGGGATCTCCAAGGAAATCCGCTTCCCGCCGCGGGGCGCCCCAGCCAAAGCGGCGCCCGTTACTGCCGCCGCGGTTAGAGCCGCGTGAGCGGCGCAAACATTACTCTCTTGAGCACGACGATTGTCCTGCCATGAGTACGCCGCCCGCCACCCACTACCGACCCAGCACCCGGTCGAGCGTCTTGATCGCGTTGTCGGCCGCCGGCGCATCTTCGGCCTCGGCGGCAAGGTATTCGTAGAGCCGGGCGATGCCGCGGTACATGTCGCTCGACGGGGCGTTGGCGTCGAGGAAATCCGAAATCTCCTCCATCTCGCCGACCCAGCGATAGGCCTTGTCGTACATGCCCGGAATGCCGCGCTGCATACGCTTCAGCATCTCGGGCTGCGACGACGACAATTCGGCGATCAGCGCCTCGGCGCAGCCGAACCGGGCCGCGCCCAACAGCATCGCCGCGGCGATCGCGGTGGTGCCCTTGGTGATGCCGGCGTAGGACATCTTGAGGCCCGAGGCCGCGCCCACCGGGCCGTCGATGATCCGCCAGTCAATGCCGAAATCGCCTATCGGCTTGGTGCGCCCGGCCGCGGGACCCGACGCGTAGATCGCCGGACTGTACCCCTCGCGCGGTGGCCCGCCGATGATCCCGCCATCGACAAAATCGGCGCCGGTCGGCTCGACGATCGCGGCGATGCGCGCCGCGGTCTGCGGACTGACCGCGTTGCAATCGACGTAGACCGGCTTCCGGGGCAGCGATTGCAGCGCCGGCGCCAGGCGCGAGGCCAGCGCCTCGGCCTGGTCGGGCGGCAGGATCGACAGAAAATAATCGGCCCCGGCCAGCAATTCGCGCTCGTCGGCGGCCGCCTTCATGCCGGCGGCGCCGGCCCGCCCGGCGCTCGCTTCGCTGCGCCCGGAGAGCAAGGTGCGCACCTGCGCGCCGCGCTCGCTGAGGCGCTTGCCGACCCCGGCGCCCATCGTGCCCTGCGCCATGACCGCGACGATGATGCCCATGTTTGCCTCTTGGTAAGGGAGTACGCAAAAGGTAGCGCGAACCATGCGCCATGGCGAGCGAGCGGAGGAGTACCCGATCCTATCGGTGCCCGTCGCAGACGAAGCTACAAACGGCGAGATAACCCAAGGTAGGCCAATAATTGATTTGCTGGGATCGATATGACCGCAGAGGCGTTTGAGAAGTCGTTGGATCACTTAATCCGGGAGCTTGAAGGACAACCACCCCGGAGAGGAAGAGGAGATTAACGATGAAGGCAATCAGTGCTGTCGCTCTTCTTGTCGGTTTGGCGGCAAGCGTTCCTGCTTTTGCCCAGACACCCGATCCCGCGACAAACGCCGTGGCGGGCGGCGCCAGCGGCGCCACCACCGGCGCGATCATCGGCTGCATCGTGACGATCCCGGTCGGCTGCGCCCCCGGCGCGGCGGTCGGAGCGGCCGTTGGCGGCGGCGTCGGCGCCACCGCCGGCGCGGCGAGCACCCCGGCCTATGCGCCCCCGCCCCCGCCACCGGGCTATTACCGCTAAGCGGCGAGCGAACTGGCCGGCCCGGCTCCAACCGGGCCGGCTTTCGTTTGTGCGATTGGCGCGGCGGCCCGCCGCCGAAATGACCTTCGATAATGCAGCCGGATACGCCCGGCGGTCCTATCAATCCGCCGCGTCGCGCACCTTACCGCGCGACTGCGCGACCACCTCGCGCAATTCGGCGATGCCGTAGCGTTGGCAGAAATCGCCGAAACCCTCGCCCGCCTCGCGTTCGGCGGCGAAAATCTCGAACAGCGGATCGAGCACGTCGGCAACCTCGCCGAGCCGGATGCGCTCGGCGACCACCTCGTTGAGGCGCGTCCCCTCGAAATCGCCGCCGACATAGATCGAGTAGAAGCCGGGAATCCGCCCGACAATGCCGATATCCCCGCTATAGGGCCGGGCGCAGCCATTGGGGCAGCCGGTGATGCGGATCGAGACCCGCTCCCGTTCGACGCCCCAGCGCGCCATGCGCTCGACGATTTCGCCGATCATGCCATCGCTCACCCGCTCGGCCTCGGTCAGCGCCAAGCCGCAAGTCGGCAGCGCCGGGCAGGCGAGCGCCCAGCGCTCGGCCGGCGCCATGTCCGCGCCGAACCGCACGCCGCGGGCCCGCAGCTTCGCCTCGACCGCATCGCGGTCGGCCGGGTCGATTTCGCTCAGGATGATGTCCTGGCTCGGCATCAGGATCGGGTCGGCGCCGTATTCGGCGACGATCTCGCGCAGCGCCGTGCGCAGATGCGACCGCCCATCGTCGACGATGCGGCCATTGGCGATCGGCAGCCCAAGATAGAGTTTGCCGTCGCCCTGTTCGTGCCAGCCGAGGTGGTCCGGCACCTGGAACTTCGCCATCGGGCGGCACGGCTCCAGCGCCTTGCCCAAATCCTCCGACAACCGCTCGCGCGCCCACGCCTCGCCGCGCTCGGCGATGACGTATTTGAGCCGCGCGTGCCGCCGGTTGGCGCGGTCGCCCCAATCGCGATGCAGCCGGACCACCGCCTTTGCCGCCGCCACCAGGTCGCCGGGCGCGACAAAGCACACCGCGCTCGCCATCCGCGGATAGGTCTCGGGCTTGTTGTGGGTCGCGCCGTGGCTCCCGCCGAGAAAGAAATTGTAGCCGGCAAGCTCGCCGTCTTCCCACAGCGCGACGATGCCGAGATCGTTGGTGAGGACATCGATCGTGTTGTCCTCGGGCACCGCGAAGCCGATCTTGAACTTGCGCGGCAGATAGCGGTCGCCGTAGAGCGGGTCGGGTGCGTCGGCCGCTCCCCGATCCTCGCTCCACGGCGCGCCGTCAACCCAAATCTCTTTATAGGCCTCGGTCTGGGGCAGCAATTCCGTGCCGAGCAGCCGGGCATCGGCCTCCAGCCGGTCGTAGATCCGGTCGCGGATCGGCGCCGGCGAGGTCGTCACGGTGCGCACCACGTCGCCGCAGGCGGCGAGCGTCGTCAACAGCCCGGCGTTGATCTCGCCCATCGCCGCCTTGAGGCCCGATTTGACGACGCCGTGAAATTGGATGCTCGACCGCGTCGTCACCCGCAGCGTGTCGTTGGCGTAGTCGCTCGCGACCTTGTCGAGCGCGAGGTATTGCGCCGCCTTCAGCCGCCCGCCCGGAATGCGCACCCGGACCATGAACTGATAGTGCTTGGAATTGCCCGCCTGCTTCAGTTCGGTGGCGCTGTCGCGGTCATACCCCTGGTAGATTCCGTGAAACTTCAGCAGCGAGTAGCCCTCGCCGTCAAACGGCGTCGCGGTATCGGCGAGGTCGCGCGCCAAGTGGCCGCGCAACTGGCGGCTTTGCCGCTTTGTCGCCTCGGCCTTGGAAATCTTCTCGCCAGAAAGCGCCTGGATCGGCTGAATCACGCCGCTGCCCTCCTCCGGGCAGGCGGAAAATACCGCGCCCCCGACGTGGTTCGATGTAATCTAACAGGCTTAAAATGTCAATTTGAGTGATTTATACACTATTTATTCGCTATATATGTTCCAACGCCCGGCCGATGTCGGCGATCAGGTCGCGCTCGGATTCGAGGCCGGCCGAGAGGCGGACCAGCCCGTCGCCGATGCCGAGCACCTCGCGATCCTCCGGCTTGAGGCGCGAATGCGTGGTCGTCGCCGGGTGGGTGACGATGCTTTTTGAATCTCCGAGATTATTGGAAATGTCGACGAGACGCAGCGCGTCGAGGAAGCGGAAGCACGCCGCCTTATCGCCGGCGATGTCGCAGCACACGATGCTGCCGCCCAATTTCATCTGGCGCTTCGCCAGCTCGTGTTGGGGATGGCTCGCGAGCCCGGGATAAACCACGCGGCCGATCTTCGGATGGGTTTCGAGAAACCGGGCGATCGCCTCGGCGGTGCGGCATTGCCGCTCGAGGCGCAGCTCCAGCGTCTCCAGCCCCTTCAGCAGCAGCCAGGCGTTGAACGGGCTGAGCGAGGGGCCGGTGTGCCGGTAGAACTGGCCGAGATCGTCCTTGAGGTACTGGTTGCTGCAGAGGATCGCGCCGCCGAGCGCCCTTCCCTGCCCGTCGATATGCTTGGTCGCCGAGTAGACGACGACATCGGCGCCGAGCTGCAGCGGCTTTTGCAGCAGCGGCGTCGCAAACACGTTGTCGACGACGAAGATGCCGCCGGCGCGATGCGTGAGGCGCGCCACCTCGGCGAGGTCGATGATGTCCATCGCCGGGTTCGACGGGCTCTCGCAGAATGTCAGCTTGACCCCGCCGGCGAGCGCCTCTTCCCAGGCCGAGAGGTCGCGGCCGTCGACCAGCCTGGTCTCGACCCCGTAACGCGGCAGCAAATCGTTGATGATGTAGGAGCACGAGCCGAACAGCGCCCGGCTCGCCACCACCTTGTCGCCCGCGCGCAGCTTGCACAGCAGCGCGGCGAACACCGCCGCCATGCCGCTCGCCGTCGCGCGGCAGGCCTCCGCCCCTTCGAGCAGCCGCAGCCGCTCCTCGAACATCGACACGGTCGGGTTGCGGTAGCGCGAATAGACAAAGCGCGAGCCGTCGTTCTTGAACGCCGCCTCGGCCTCGGCGGCGCTGCCGTAGACAAAGCCCGAGGTCAGGAAGATCGCCTCGCAAGTCTCGTCGAACGCGCTGCGCATCGTCCCGCCGCGCACGAGGATGGTTGCGGGATCGAGCTGTTCCGCCAGCTCCGGCGGCAGGATGGGCTTGGTCATCGGCACGCTCCTTCCTCGGGTTGGTCCCTGGAAGCCCGCACCGGTCGGGGCAGCAAAAAACCCCGGCCGGCGCGGCCAGGGTTCCGTTACGAACTCCCGACCTTTTAGCGCTTTATTTAACGTGGGGCGCAAGCCGGTCGGCTCAAATCACCACGGAACGTCTATCGCCTAACGCAGCGGCGGCCCCCCTGTCAAGCGGAACCGGAGATTCCGGGAGACGCAGGCGGCAGGGCCGCCCGCGCTCCCCGGCGAGAAGCTACTTCCAGCCGGATTCCTTGTCGCAGGCCTGGCGTTCGGTAGCGTGGGTCTTCTCCCACTGGGTGATCGACTGCGTCTCGTTGGTGCCCATCTTATTGTTCATGCAGGTGCAATACTTGGTGATGACCTCGACCGAGGCCTTTTCGTCCTTGTTGTCCTGGACGCATTGCGAAACCCATTTCGCATCGTCGGCATCGGCGAAAGCGACCGTGCTGCCGACGAGCGAAGCGGCGGCGAACAACAGCGCACCAACAATCGGCTTCATGACTGTCTCCCGTGAAAGTGGCGGCGACAATTTCGCCCGAGAGCGCGCATCTGCCCATGGCGGCCGAAAAGTTGCAATATCCCGTCGCGCATGCGACCTCGGCGCTTGCGCAAAGCGCTGGCCGCCCGGCAAGCGGCCATGCTAATCGCAATTGCATGAGAAATTCGGTCCGCTACCGCCTTGGCCTCAATCAGCCGGCCGAAAGCCCGACCGCCCAACGCATGGCGCAGATGGCCGCGTCGATCGAACGCGAAACCCAGGGCGGCCTCACGCTCGAGGTCCATCCGGAAAGCCGGCTCGGTCCCGACCCGCGGATGTTCGCCGATCTGCAGGCCGGCAAGCTTGAATTCTACCTGTCGGGCGCCACCCTCGGCGGCGTCGCGCCGTCGAGCGCGCTGCCGCTCCTGCCCTACGCCTTCACCAGCAGCGCCGCGGTCTTTGCCGCGCTCGACGGCGCGCTCGGCGAGGTGATCCGCTGCGAGCTGGCGGCGGCCGGGCTGCACGCCTTCCGCCACTCGCTGCAGAACGGTTTCCATCACATCACCACGAGCGGCGGCCGGCCGATCTGGACCGCCGACGATTTCGCCGGCCTCAAAATCCGCTCGCCCGGCGGCGCGCTCGCCGCGGACTTCTTCAAGACGCTCGGCGCCGAGGCCGGCATGGTGCCGTTCAGCGGGATGTATGAGGCGCTGAAGGCGCATCAGTTCGACGGTCAGAGCGACCCGCTCGGAATCGTGCAATCGCTGCGGCTGTACGAGGTGCAGACCAATCTGAGCCTGACCGGCCACTGGTGGTCGGGGTTTACCCTGCTCGCCCATGCCGACGCGTGGCACGCGCTTCCCGCCGACATCAAATGGGTCGTCGAGCGCAACGTCGAAGCCTTCGCCAAGCGGCAGCGCGCCGATGTCGAACGAGTCAACGCCGAGGGCGAAACCGTACTCGAAGAGCAGGGCATGGCGATCAACCGCGCCGACACGGCGAGCATCCGCGCCCATCTCGGCCTCTTCTACGCGCGCTGGAAGGCAAAGTTTCCGGCCGCGACCTGGCGCCTGCTCGAAACCTACGCCGACGGACTCGGCTGATGGCGGGCCCGGCCGTTGCAACAAACCCGTTCCGGCTCGACGGCAAGGTCGCGCTGGTCACCGGCGCCGGGCGCGGTCTGGGCCGCGGCATCGCCCTGGCGCTGGCCGGGGCCGGCGCCGAATTGCTGCTCAACAGCCGCTCGCCGGCCGAGCTCGACCGAGTCGCCGCCGAGATCGCGGCGGCGGGCGGCACGGCGCGCACCCTGCCGTTCGACGTCACCGACGCGGCGGCGCTGCGCGCCGCCTTCGCCGGCCTCGCCCGTGATTTCGGCCGGCTCGACATTCTCGTCAACAACGCCGGGGTCAACCGCCCGCTTCCCTTCCTCGAGGTCGACGAGGCGACCCTCGACCGCCTGCTCGACCTCAACGTGCGCGCCCTCTTCCGCACCGCCCAGGCAGGCGCCCGGCTGATGGTCGAGGGCGCCAAGGGGACAAAGGGCGGCGTCATCGTCAACATGTCGTCGCAGATGGGGCATGTCGGCTCGGAATTGAATCGCACCGTCTACGTGATGACCAAGCATGCGGTCGAGGGGCTGACCAAGGCGATGGCGGTCGAGCTGGCGCCCCAGGGCGTGCGCGTCGTGTCGATCGCCCCGACCTTTATCGAGACGCCGCTGACGACACCGTTCTTCGCCGACCCCAAATTCCACAAATGGGTGCTCGACCGCATCCCCTTGGGCCGGCTCGGCACGATCGACGAGGTGGCGCAGGCGGTCGTCTTCCTCGCCTCCCCCGCCGCCGGCCTCGTCACCGGCTCGAGCCTGCTGGTCGACGGCGGCTGGACCGCGTGGTGATGCGGCGGCGCGATCTGATCCTTGGCGCCGGAGCGGCGGCGGCGGCCTTCCGCTCGCGGGGGGTGCAAGCCCGAGCGACAGAACAGCCTCGCCGGATCGGCCTATTGACGGCAGGCGGGCCGGGCGGCGACGACATCGCGGCCTTTCGGCAGCAGCTCGACAAATTGGGGTGGCATGATCCCGGCAACGCGCACATCGAGCACCGCTGGGCCGGCGGCGACCCGAGCCGGCTGCCCCTTTTGGCGGCGGAGCTGGCGCGCACCAACCCGGAAGTGACGCTGGTGCAAGGGACCGGTGCGCTCGCCGCCATGACGCAGGCAACCCGCAGCCCGATCGTGTTCATCGCGGTTTCGGACCCGGTCGGACAGGGTTTCGTCGCCAGCTACCCGCGGCCGGGCGGGAACATCACCGGATTCACCCTGGTAGATCCCGCAATGGCCGGCAAGTGGCTGCAGCTGCTCAAGGAACTGGCGCCCGAGACCGACCGGGCGGCGGTGCTGTTCGACCCGGAGGTTTCCCCATCGGGCGGCTCGGCTTTTTTGCGCGCGCTGGAGGACGCCGGCAGACCGCTCGGCGTGGCGTCGATTGCCGCGCCGATCCACAGAGAGGCCGAGTTGGCCAGCGTTGTCGCCGACTTTGCGCGCGAGCCGCGCGGCGGCCTCGTTGTCCTGCCCGATGATTTCACGGTTATCCATCGCGAGGAGATCGTCGCCTCGGCGGCGCGTCACCGCCTGCCGGCGCTGTATCCTGTCCGTTTGTTCGCGGCCGCCGGCGGCGTCATGTCCTATGGCCCCGACAGGCAGGACCAATTTAGGCAGGGCGCAGGATACGTCGATCGCATCCTGCGCGGCGCCAAGCCGGGCGATCTGCCGGTCGAGCAGCCGACCAAGTTCGAGCTGGTGATCAACCTGAAGACCGCCAAGGCGCTCGACCTCACCGTGCCGCAATTGCTATTGGCCCAGGCCGACGAGGTCATCGAATGAGGCGGCGCGCTTTCATCGCCGGGGTTGGCGGCACGCTTGCCTTGCCGCTCGCCGGCCGCGCGCAGCAGCCAATGCCGGTGATCGGCTTCTTAAGCGGCCAATCGTCCGACACATACTCGCGTTTCGCGGCCGCGTTCCGGCAAGGGCTCGGCGAGACGGGCTATGTCGAGGGCCGCAATGTCGCGATCGAGTTCCGCTGGGCGGAGGGCCGGCCCGAGGCCTTGCCGGCGCTGGCCGCCGATCTGGTGCGCCGCCAGGTGGCGGTCATCGCCGCGACCGGCGGTCTCGCCACGGCCCGCGCCGCCAAGGCGGCGACGACGACAATCCCGATCGTCTTCAACTGCGGCGAGGACCCGGTCGAGGCGGGTCTGGTCGCCAGCTTCAACCGGCCGGGCGGCAATTTAACCGGGGTCACCTGGTTCGCGATCGATTTGACGGGTAAAAGGCTGGAGTTGCTGCATGAACTGGTTCCCGCGGCGACCGTCATCGCCTTGCTGACGAACCCGAACGATCCGGAAAGCCTGTCGCAACCGAAAGGGGCCGAGGCCGCTGCGCGCACTCTCGGTTGCCGGCTCATCGTCGCCAAGGCCGGCACGCCAGCCGAGATCGACGCCGCGCTCGCCGCGCTCGCCGAACAACGCGCCGGCGCGCTCGTTGTCGCTGCAGGGGCGTTCTTTGTCAGCCGCCGCGCGCAGATCGTCGCGTTGGCGGCGCAACATGCGATCCCGGCGATCTATTCCGGCCGAGCATCCGCCGAGAGCGGCGGATTGATGAGCTATGGAGCCGATCTTGCCGACGCCTATCGCCGCAACGCCGCCTATGTCGGGCGGGTTCTGAAAGGCGACCAGCCGGGCGATCTGCCGGTCGACCGCTCGACCAAGTTCGAGCTGATCATCAACCAAAAAACCGCCGACGCTCTCGGCCTCACCGTGCCGCAATTGCTGTCGGCGCGCGCCGACAAGATCATCGAATAACCTCGACCGCAAAATAGCCAAAATCGTCGCGTAGGTTGATTCAGCCGGCTGGGCGATGAAGCGCTGGCGTAGCTGTAGATTTCCTGCAAAAAACAGCGGTAACAGCAAAGGCGCCTCCAGGAGGCCTCCGATGCCCCGCCACATCAAAGAGGCCGCGCTCGCCGGCGCCCAGGACGAGGCCGACGCCAGGACCCGCGCCACGGTCGAGGGCATCATCGCCGACGTGCGGGCGCGCGGCGACCAGGCGGTGCGCGAGCTCAGCGAGCGCTTCGACCAATGGTCGCCGCCGAGCTTCCGCCTGTCCGACGCCGACATCCGCGACCTCGTCGCCCAGGTGTCGCCGCGGACCATCGACGACATCAAGTTCGCGCAGGCGCAGATTCGCAATTTCGCGGAAATCCAGCGCGCCGCCCTCAAGGATTTCGAGGTCGAGACCCTGCCCGGCGTGGTGCTGGGGCATCGCCACATCCCGGTCGGCAAGATCGGCTGCTACGTGCCGGGCGGGCGCTACCCGATGGTCGCCTCGGCGCATATGTCGATCGTCACCGCCAAGGTCGCCGGGGTCGGCCACATCACCGCCTGCACCCCGCCCAACCAGGGCGGGCCGCACCCCGAAACCATCGCCGCGATGCATCTCGGCGGCGCCGACGAGATTTGCGTGCTCGGCGGGGTTCAGGCGGTCGCGGCGATGGGGGTCGGCACCGCGACCTTTCAGCCGGTCGACATGCTGGTCGGTCCGGGCAACGCCTATGTCGCCGAAGCCAAGCGCCAACTCTACGGCCAGGTCGGCATCGACCTCTTCGCCGGGCCGACCGAGATCCTTGTCATCGCCGACGACAGCGCCGACGCCGAGATGTGCGCGGCCGATCTGCTCGGCCAGGCCGAGCACGGCCCGACTTCGCCGGCGATCTTGCTGACGAATTCGGAGAAGCTGGCGCGCGAGACGGTCGCCGAGGTCGAGCGACAGCTCACCACCTTGCGGACGGCCGATGTCGCCGGGGCGGCGTGGCGCGACTATGGCGAGGTGATCCTCTGCGCCGGCGAGGACGAACTGGTCGCCGAGGCCGACCGCATCGCCGCCGAGCATGTCGAGGTGTTGACCCGCGAGCCGCGGCGCTATCTCGACCGCCTCAAGAATTACGGCGCGCTGTTCCTCGGCCCGCTGACCAACGTCGCCTACGGCGACAAGGTGATCGGCACCAACCACACGCTGCCGACCAGGGGTGCGGCGCGCTACACCGGCGGTCTCTGGGTCGGCAAGTTCCTCAAGACCTGCACCTACCAGGAAGTCCGCACCCCGGAAGCGAGCGCGATGATCGGTGAATATTGCAGCCGGCTCTGCGCCATCGAGCGCTTCTGGGGCCACAAGGAACAGGCCGACCTGCGCGTCCGCCGCTACGGCGGCAAGAACGCGGCGGAGTAGCGTTATTCCTCAAACATTTCGCGCAATGCCGCGAACGCCGCGCGCAGCGTCGCACCGCTGACCCCGCCGAGCCGGCGCACCAGTCTTTGTTTGTCGAGAGCGCGAAGCTGATCGAGCAGGATAAGCCCCTCCTTCCCGCGGAACTTGACCGGGATGCGGTATGGCGCCGGGCGGCTTCCTGTCGTCATCGGCGCGACGGTCACAGTCCGCAAAAAATCGTGCATTTCCGGCGGCGATATCACGACACAGGGACGGGTCTTTCGAATTTCGGAACCAACCGTCGGATCGAGCGCAGCAAGCCATATCTCGCCGCGCCGCACCCCTCTCACCAAACCAGCGCTTCGTCGTCGATATTGCCAAATTCCGGCCACGCCAACTCGTCGTCGCCGAGAGCGGCAACGGTCGCCGACGCGCTGGCCCACCCAGTGCGCGCGGGCCGCTTCACCGGAGCCAGCACAAGTCGCCCCTCCTGCGTGCTCATTTCCACCGCGTCGCCGGCCGAAACGCCGATCTCGGAAAGAAGCGACCGGGGAATGATCACACCGGATGAGTTGCCAAGCTTGCGTATCGCAGCGCGCATCGTACCACCTTTGTAATACGATGTTATAACGGAAGAAGCCAACAGGCAAGCTGCGAAAGGCGAAGTCTATGCGCGTGTCCCGCTCACCTATGCGCCCTGCTTCGAGCGATCGCCCGCCTCGCTTCTCGCGCGAAGGTGGAATAGCAGGCCGGCCCCGAGCATGGCCCGCCGCAAAACGGTCCGGCAGCCCCGAGGGCGCCCCCGCGAAGATCGGACGTTTCGGCAGCTATGGCAAAAAAAGTTCACCTGTGACACATTTACTACTACAGGTTTTCAACCCCCGAGGAACTCTCCGCCGGAAAACCGCGAGAGGTAGGCGGGGTCGAAATCGGCCAGTTCGGACAGCCCCTCGATGTCCTTTACGGTGACCCGCTGGTCCTCGACGACGACGAGCCCATCCTCCCGCAGACGCCGCAATACGCGGTTCACGTGCGGAATACTGAGGCCGAGAGCGTCGGCAATCAGCTCTTGGGTGAGAGGAATCTTGTACGAACGATCCTCGGCAAGGCCGACCGACTGCAACCGCGTGAGTAATTCAAGCAAGAAATGAGCGACCCTTTCCAGCGCCGTGCGGCGGCCCAAATCAACTAGATGCTCTGCATAGATCGCCGATTCACAAGAAAACCACCACAATATCTTGGTAAGCAGACGTGGGTGGCTTGCAAACAAGGCATTTATCCGAGTGAACGGCACTACCGCCACCAGCATTTCCGTCAAGGCTCTGGTAGAATATAGCGAGCTTTCAATAAAAGGCCCGAGAACTCCAACAATATCTCCAGGCAATACGATGTTGACGATTTGCCGGCGGCCGTCATGAAGGATACGGTATCGGATGCCATTACCTTCAAGTATTATGAATAGACTGCCGTAGTGGCGGCCTTCGGTAATAATGTCCCGGTGACGCTGGACCGTCCTGGTGGCCGATTGGAGGTCGCGCAGGATCTCCGCTTCGTCCGGCGCGAGCGGGACGAGTTGCGATAGCCTGCGGCCAAAAGCGGTGGTTACCGCCGTCGCCGGCGGTGCGCCTCCCATCTCAAAACCTCCCGTTCGCGTCATTTGATTATAACGTGCGCGCACGTTAGGAGGGCACTTTGGCTAAGTCAAACGCCTTTGGTTTGACCGCCTGCACCCGCAAGAAACGGTCCTGTTTTTTGATATTGCTTTAAAGCAATACTCTACAGCAACGACAGTTCGCGCCGTTAGCGGATACTCCCCTCCATGCCCAACCCGCCGTTGGGCGCGCGATTTTGCAGCCTCGGCACCGGCGGCGTCGCGTGATGGTTTGCTTCATTGGGAGGGGGATAAATGATGAAGGCGCGTAAAATCGGCATCATCGCGGCGCTGGGCGGCAGCACGGCAGCCTTGGCGATGTTGACCGGACTTGGCGGCGCCCACGCCGGCGATCTGCAGGTCAACCAGCAGCTCCTCGACACCCGCATCGACCAGCTCGCCGCGGTCGGCCAGCAGCCCGGCGCCGGCGCGGTGTTCTCGGTCGACCAGAACAAAGCGGCGGGCGCGGCGGTCATGGCCGGCAGCTTCCCGCGCTCGATCCTCATCCCTGGCACCGACACCTCGCTCAAGATCTATGGCGATATCGACGAGGTAATCGATTACTGGATGTCGGGCGGCGGCGTGGCGGTCAACACCAGCCTGCCGAACACCACGGTCGGCGACAACGGTTTCGCGCAGAATACGCCGCTGCACAACACCATCGCGGCGGCGCGCGGCGGCGGCGTCTTCCAGCAAACCCCGCGGCAGTCGAAGATCGGCTTCGAGACCCGCACCCCGACCCCGCTCGGCGAGGCGCGCACCGAGATAGAGTTCGACTTCACCGAAGCCGGCTCGTTCGTGCCGGGCGGCGGCGACCCGAACTCGGTGTCGGATAACCTCGCCCCGCGTCTCAAATATTTGTATGGCACGTTGGGCGGCCTGCTGGCCGGTCAGGCGACCTCGAACTTCTCCGACCCCGACGCCAACGGCGAGACCCTCGATTTCGGCGGCAATGTCGGCGAGCCGGGCCATGTCCGCATCCCGCAGATCCGCTACACGATGCCGGCCTGGTGGGGCGCCTCGTTCTCGGTCTCGGCCGAGCAGCCCGAGACGATCGTCAACACCCCGGCCGGGCTCGCAGCCAGCGACGCCGGGGTCATCCCGACGGTCACCACGACCTGCACCGTCGCCGCTCTCGCCACCGCGACGACCTGCGCGACGGCGCTGCTGACCAGCGGCCAGCTGCCGCTCAACGTCGCCAAGACGACCGCGCCCGACTTCACCGCGGCGTACTACATCCCGCAACCCTGGGGCCACATCGACTTCTCCGGGGTGATCCGCCCCGGCCTCGACGTCACCGACGGCCACTTCTTCGCCAAGCAGTACATCGGCTACGGCGGCCATGTCGGCCTCGACTTCAAGCCGGGCTGGTTCGGCTGGGTGAAGGACGATTTCATCCTGCACTTCGAGGGCGGCGACACGATCGGGCCGTTTGTCAACGCCAGCACCAATTTCGACCTGGCGACCAATTACGG
>Ga0209483_1001823_pt1 | contig 15676 bp, 13 predicted proteins | sample NGEPerA_FD_184508 | JGI IMG/M metagenome (GOLD analysis project Ga0209483, IMG submission 184508) | Arctic peat soil microbial communities from the Barrow Environmental Observatory site, Barrow, Alaska, USA - NGEE PermafrostL2-A... | ecosystem: Environmental > Terrestrial > Soil > Wetlands >... | reverse complement strand
CTTCATCAGATCGCCGAGGGACATGTTGCCCCGCATGTGGACGAACGTCAGTTCCTTGGGCTCCGCTGTAATCACCACCAGCTCCGTCGCGTTGTCGTCCGACTTCTTGCAGACGTCGGTCGAGCCCGACCTGTCGCGGGTGTGGACGAAGCAGCTCCAGGTGCCGTCGGTAAGTTTCTTGCGGAAGACGTCAACGTCCTCCATCCGGTACATGCCGGGCTTGTCGTAGGTGTAGGAATGCACCACGACGTAGTCCATCTTGCCGGCCAGGCCGGAGCCTTTGCCTTTGCTCACCATGCCGAGCATGTTCTTGTCCAGGTTGACGTCGTTGACTTCGCTGGCGCCCTGGGCAAACTTCTCGGTCCCGGCGAACAGGTCGTCCTTGACCTGCGCCTCTCCGGCGACTGCTGCGACAAGCACCATCGGGCTGGACGGCTGTGCCGCCATCTGGGCCTTGCCCGGGTGCGGGGCCACCACCACGCACGCGGCGGCTGCCATCGCCGTCCATACACTTGATCGAATCGTCTTCATTGTCCTTCTCCTTTTCCCGTTCTACATTCCAAACTCAAACTCAATCGCCCAGCGCGAGGCCGACTCGCTGCAGGCTGGCGCGCGTCGGGTCGAGCGCGCGATCGGTCACGCGCATCGCCGTTTCGAACTGCTGGCGGGCTACTTCCGCCTTGCGTTCCTGCAAGCGCTGTTCGCCGACAAAGACACCCGTCACCAGGGCCGCCGCAATCGCTCCGCCGATCCAGGCGCGGAACACCGTCCGCCGCGGCATGGTCAGCACCTTGGCCCGCAGGGGGGTCTGAGCCGCCGCCCGCTCCAGCAGCCGTTCCGCAAAGCCTTCGGGCGGGTCGACCCGCCGCATTCTCCGGCCCAGTTCCTGTTCGAATTCGTCCTGCACTTCGTCAAATTTCCGCACGCACATACTCCTTCATCGTGGCCGAGGCCTTGCGCCGCAGCAGTTGCAGCCCGCGCTGCAAATTGCTCTTGACCGTCGCCACCGGCTGCCCCAGCATGGCGGCAATTTCATCCGGCAGCATCTCTTCCTGATACCGCAATACCACCGCCACCCGCATCGCCTCGGGCAGCGTCCGCAGCAACTCGTCGAGCCGGGCGACAATACCAAAGTCCAGTCCGGCGCCAGGTGTGTCCGAGTGCTGTTCGTCCATCCACTCCTCGGCCGCGGCCTCGGGGCGGCGCGAGCGGCTGCGCAATGCATCCGTCGCGCGGTGGACCGTGACCCGGCGCAGCCAGAACTTGATGTGGTCGTCGCTTTCCAGCCGCTCGCCGGAGCGGTGGAGTTCGAGGAACGCATCCTGCGCCACTTCTTCCGCGACGCCGAACTCGCCCGTGACCCGCAGCGCGATGGAGAAAACCATCGACTGGTGCTGCTCGACGAGATGGCGGAACTTTACGGGATCGATCTGCATTCCAACGCGCTCATCTGCCTATACGCAGAAAAGGCGCCGCCGGAATGCAAAATCTTTAGTTTTTATCGATGGCCTTTAGATTGTGTGGCTTACAGGCCCGTGGCGGCGGGTTGGGTTGCCTCAGGTGGAAAATGCGGCCCATTTTTCTTTGAGGTTATTGGCGCAGAGTGGCGTTTTTTGCGCGAATGGATGGCTTTATGTGCCACTTTGTGGCTTTTTGCCGGAAATTGGCGACTTAGTGGCTTTTTGCGACCATTTTGCGCCGAAAAGACGACTTTGTCGCGGTGCGTAGAACGACCGGCCTCTGAGGAAGGCCCGCGGCTGAAGCCGGATTGTGCCGGGCCGGATGCACCGCGGCGTAAAGGCCGCTGCTACTCCGAAAGGCAGCGGCGGCTCGGGTTGCAGGTTCCGGTTTCCGGTCTCCGGTTTCCAGTTTCCAGTTGCCGGTTGCCGGTTGCCAGTTGCCAGTTGCCGATTCTCGGATGGGGGAAGGAAGGGGAGCGGAGGCAAAGGCGTTCAGGATTACAGTTTCGAGTTTCGAGTTTCGAGTTGCCAGTAAGGACCCGCACCCTGAATGGCTCTAGTGTTCCAGCATCTCCACGGCCTGGGCGACGGTGAGGTTGTTTGGGACGCGCTTGAACTCGGTGCGGGCCACATCCTCGTTCTTGCCGATCGTTTTGAAGAGCGCGGCCTTGCCGCGGATGTCGCTGATGACGCGCACCGTGCGCCACTGGCCTTCCGCAATGGCCTTGGTAGTCTCAAAATTGCTCCCCGCCTTCACGCTCGCCAGCAACCCGAACCCGATGTTGACATCCGCCGGCAGACGGCCTTCGATGTGGTGCAGACGCATCCCCGTCTGCGTCACCAGCAACCACCCCGACATGCCATGCATCACCCTCTCTTCGATTCCGCTCGGCGAATAGTTAGGGTCTGGCCGGAAATCGATGTGCCAATCATCGCCTTGCGGCCTCATGTTCTCGAGGAAGAAGCCCTTGGGCAGCATATCCATCATCTGCCGCGCATGTTGTTCATCGTCCTTCTGCGCCTGTTGGAGCTTCTGAAAGGCCTCCGGATGCGCCGCATCGTTGGCCAGCCGGTCGCGTTCCTGCTTCATGCGTTCGGGCGAGATGGGTTTGCCGTCCACGGCCAGCAACAGGCGCACGCGCCCGAAAGGCGTTTCGACGATACGTTCCGTCCACAGGCGCCCGCCCGTGCGCTCCGAACGCTCGTTCGAGAGATAGATGGAGTTGTCCTTGTGGGCCTCGGCATAGCGCTCCTGCGCCAGCATTTCGGTGACGACATCCTTGGGCGTCGGCTGCGCGCACGCAATCGTCCCGAAGCCCGCCGTCGCGCACACCATCGCCGCGACGAACACCGATCGCATCACCCTTACGTGGAGCTTCCGTTCCTGGCTCGCTTCGTACATTTGCGCTACCGCCTGTCCGGCCAACTTGCTCTCGTTTCCACTCTTGGTGTCGGATGCAGAAATCCGCCCCCGTGCAACACTGAAGACATAGACGCAGTTCGGAAAGTCTACGGCATGGTCGAGTTACATGACATTACGGTCATTCAGGCCCCGGTGGCAAGGTGCTTCGACCTGGCGCGGTCGATCGAGGTGCATCTGCTGGGCAACACCCATTGGGGCGAGCAGGCGACGGCCGGGACGCGCTCCGGCCTGATCGGCATGGGCGAGCAGGTGACGTGGCGCGCCCGCCATTTCGGCGTCAGCCAGGAACTGACCAGCGCGATCACCGCGTTCGATCCGCCGAAGTATTTTCAGGACACCATGCTGCGCGGGGCGTTTCGCTCGATGCAGCACGATCACTCCTTCCGGGCGCTGGACGACGGCCGCACGGAGATGCGCGACGATTTTCGCTTTTCCGCGCCGCTGGGGCCGCTGGGGTGGATCGCCGAACGGCTTGTGCTGCGCCGTTACATGCGGAAGCTGCTGGTGGAACGCAATGCCGTTATCAAGCGGGTTGCGGAGTCGGGGGAGTGGGAACGGTATTTGCCGTAAGGCGAATTTGGTTGGCATGTATGCGTCTGCGGCGGGCCAGGGCTAAAGCCCATTCTCTCTGTGCGCCCTTTACCGCGGGCTGAAGCCCGCTGCTACTCCGGCACCGCACGCACAGGCGCTGCTCCGGCAGGGCGCGCACTGCTGCTACTCCGGCACCGCACGCACAGGCGCTGCTCCGGCAGGGCGCGCACTGCTGCTACTCCGGCACCGCACGCACAGGCGCTGCTCCGGCAGGGCACGCACTGCTGCTACTCCGGCACCGCACGCACAGGCGCTGCTCCGGCAGGGCACGCACAAAGATGTTCTATGGGAATTCGCTCTAGAGATTCTCGATGGTGTGCAGAATTATGTGTCGGGCTTTCAGCCCTTCCATGTTCTGCCACCGTGAACCTGGGCCTTCGGCCCAGGCTGGTTTGTTGTCGGGCCTTCGGCCCTTGAAAGGCTACTGCGCAGCAATACGGAATTCGCTCTAACTGTGAAGTCTCAACAGGTTGTCCATTCGATCTGACGGCGGCTGAGGCTCTAGCCAACGATCGGACGGCGGCGGCTGAGAAAGTCCGCGACAACCCATGCCGTTGCGGCGATGGCGAGAGTCTCCGTAGCTTCCGACCAGTTCGCGGCGCTGTGGGGATGGGCGATGAGCGCCGGCAGCCATGTCAGCAACAGGAAGCCGAAGATCATCGCCGTGGTCCAGCGGGCCGCGAGCCGGGCCTGGATGCCCGTGAGCAGCGCCACAGCCGCAAGACCAAACGCCACGGTGGTTGCGACGGCCCAGAACATTTGTCCCGGCGGCAGCCATTTCGGAACGAGACTCGCCGTTGCCGAGAGATAGAAAAGTTGTTCCAGCGCGAACGAGATCACACAGACACCGAACGTGCAGTACCCAATCCGGGCCAATCGCGTCGAGGCGGTTGGGCCGGAACACGCATACAGGATGACCGCTCCCGAGGCCAGCGAAAGCTGTTCGAAGACGTTGCCATAGCCGTTGTAGACCAGGGGCTGCTTAAGGATGAACGGAACGCCCAGCAACGCGAAGATGAAGAAGACTGCTCCCACCGCGGCAGCTCCGGCCCGCGCCGTTTTCGGCCATAGAACGCCTGCGCCGCCAAGGACCAGGGTGATGGCCGCGATGCAGACGAACATCTCGCGGTGAGGGACGCCTGCAAGCGCGTCGAAGTGGCGCCACACCAGGGCGCAGATGCCGCAGGCAATTACCGCCAGGCCGTAGACGAAACGCCCGAGAGAATATTTCATTGCAGCGCCTTTGCGGGAACGAGTGCGGATGCTGGAAACGGGAAGGCAGCCTCGATTATGGCACACGCCGATGCGGTGACGGCAAGCTGCGGAACATCCAGCCGTCCATGCGCGTACCTGTCGTTGCAGTCCTCCGCCCGAGGACCATCCCCATACGCGCCAACAGGAGGACACGCATGTCGACTCTTCGCCAGGACCTGCATTTTGCGCTCCGCCAGATCGTCAAGCGGCCGGGCTTCGCGACCGTCGTCGTGCTTACGCTGGCGCTCGGCATTGGGGCCAATACGGCGGTGTTCAGCGTGCTCGACGCGGTGCTGCTGCGGCCCCTGCCGTATAGTCAGCCGCAGCAACTGGTCAAGCTGTGGACGCGCTTCACGGGCATCGGCCTGCCCAACGACCAGAACAATGTCTCCCCGCCGGAGTTCCGCGACTTCCAGCAGCTCAACCATAGCTTTTCCGACGTGGCCGCCATCAGCGGCGGCGCTTTCAACATCGGTGGCAAGGGCAACCCGCAGCGCGTCGTCGGAGCCGCCGTCTCTCCCAGCCTGTTCACGATCCTCGGCACGCAGCCGCAGCTTGGCCGCACGTTCCTCCCCGAAGAAGCCCAGCCCGGCCGCGACAACGAAGTCATCCTCAGCTACGGCCTGTGGCAGCGCGCATTCGCGGGCGATCCCCACATCGTCGGCAGCACCATCCCCATCGACGCCGTCCCCATGACCGTCGTCGGCGTGATGCCGGCGGGATTCGACTATCCCGAAGAGAGCGAGATCTGGCAGCCGCTGGCGTTCGCGCCCTCCGACCTCACTCCCAACATGCGCGGCAACCACAGCCTCGAAGTTCTGGCCCGCACCCGGCCCGGACTCTCGCTGACGCAGGTCAACGAAGACATGGACCGCATGTCGAAAACCATCATCGACCAGAACCGCGGCTATCCCTATACCAACTTCGGGTTCAAGGTGCTGCTCCACCCGCTGCTGGACGAAACTGTGGGCGACGTGAAGACATCGCTGTGGGTGCTGATGGCGGCGGTCGGGCTGGTGCTGCTGATCGCCTGCGTCAACGTCGCCAACCTGCTGCTGACGCGCGCCGCCGAGCGTGAGCACGAGATCGGTGTCCGCATGGCGCTGGGGGCCAGCCCGTGGCGGCTGACTAGACAACTGCTGACGGAAAGCGTCCTGCTCGCCTTTATCGGCGGGCTGGTTGGACTGGCGATTACGCCGCTGCTGCTGCGCGGGCTGGTCGTGCTCGCGGCGAAGACTCTGCCGCGCACGGTCCACACCACCGTCGACTTCTCCGCGCTGGCGCTGACTCTGCTGATCTCTCTCGCTACGGGAATTCTCTTCGGCCTCGCGCCCGCGCTACAGGCCCGCCGCAAAGAGAACGCCGAAATTTTGAGGAGCGGACGCAACACCGAGGGCGGCCAGTCCAAGCGCCTGCGCCGCGCTCTGGTGATGGGAGAGACGGCGCTTTCGCTGATCCTGCTGGCCGGCTCTGGCCTGCTGCTGCGCAGCTTCAGCCAGGTCCTCAAAGTCGACCCCGGCTTCCGCCCCGACGGCGTGCTCACCATGCGCATCGCGCTGCCCGACGCAAAGTACAGCCGGCCCGAGCAGGTGCGCGCCTTCTACAGCACCCTGCTCGACCGCATCCAGGCGTCGCCGGGCGTGAAGGCCGCGGGCGCCATCAACCTGCTTCCTCTCGGCGGACAGAACAGCTCCGGCACCACCACCATCGACACCCAGTCCGTTCCGCTGCGGGACCGCACGCCCGAAGTGGACATGCGGCGCGTCACTCCCGATTACTTCAGGGCGATGGGCATTTCGCTGGTGCGCGGCCGCTTCTTCGACCAGCGCGACACCGACACCTCGCAACCGGTGGCCATCATCGATGAAACACTCGCCCAAACCTTCTGGCCCGGCCAGGACCCCATCGGCCAGCGCGTTCACCAGGGCGGCTCCACCACCGCCCCCTGGGTAACGATAGTCGGCGTAGTCCGCCACGTCCGCAGCCGAACGCTCGAAGCCCGCTCGCGCACCGAGGTTTACTGGCCGCTCACGCAGCGGCCGTCGAACACGATGGCGCTCACTGTCCTTACTACCGGCAACCCGATGGACCTCGCGACGACTATCCAGAAAGAGGTTTCCGCCCTCGACCCGGAACTGCCCGTCTACCGCGTCCGCACCATGGCCGAGGTGATGGGCGAATCTGTCGCCCGCCGCCGCGTGGCGCTGGTGTTGCTCGCAGCGTTCGCCGGGCTTGCTTTGTTGCTGGCGTCGGTCGGCATTTACGGGGTTACGTCCTATCTGGCGAACCAGCGCCAGCGCGAGATCGGGTTGCGGATTGCGCTCGGCTCGCGGCGCGGACAGGTGCTGCAACTCATCATCGGCCAGGGCATGAGGACGATCGTCATCGGCCTGCTGATCGGCATTCTCCCGGCGCTGGCGTTGACGCGGCTGATGAGCGGCCTGCTGTTCGGCGTCCGCCCCGCGGACCCGCTGGCCCTCGGCGGATCGGCCGCGATATTGCTGGCCGTGGCGTTGGTCGCGATCTTTATACCGGCGCGGCGGGCGTCCAACGTCAACCCGATGGTCGCGCTCCGCTACGAATAGGCCTTTACTCGCAACTCGCGGCTCGTAGCTCGTAGCTGAATCGAAAACCCACCGCCCCAACCGCCCGCGGAAACCGCAACGGCCTACACCTGCGCAACCGCTTCCGGCGAGCAGAACCACCCCAGCTCCGCCGCGTGGGCGAAGTATTCCTGGATCTTCGCGGCCTGCTCTTCGGGGCTCAACCTGCTGCCCTCAAATGCGGCCTCCAGCGCCTCGGTAATCGATCCGCCATCGCGCAGCGACCGCAGCAGCAAAAACGCTTCGCGATCGATGCGACGGTAGTAAACCGAATCGTCGAAGCGATGCACCGCCAGCCAGATGGGGGAGCGCCGCATACGCGGCAGCGCGGCGCGCTTGTCCTGGCGCACCTCGGAGACGGCGTTGCTTGCGACTTCAATCTCCGGAGTCTCCTTGCGCACGGCGAGGACGAGTTCATCGACCGGATAACTCAGGTCGAGCAACTGCACATGCGGCTGCAAGCGCAGACGTGTCTCAGCGCCGAGACCGGCAAAATCCTCCTCGCTGAAAGGCTTCAGGCGCGCGCTGTCGTAGGCATCGACATACGCCCACTCCAGCCGCGCTACATCGACTGCCAGCCCATGGCGAACACCGGCGACGTCGGGATGCGCCGCCAGCCACGCAGGCAGCTTCGCCCCGATGTTGCGCAGCGTGAATGAGGTGGAAGGATTCTCCTTCAGGTAGGCGAGAACCATCGCATCGAAACGCTTCGAACCAAGCACTGCATTCAGCGCGGGATAGTCTTCGGCCACTGCGCCAATCACACGGAACCAGTATTGCTTGTTGTAAATTTCCAGCCGTTCGAAGGAGGTCAGCAGCGCGTTCGGCTTCACGTAGCCGTCGGCGATTTCGCTGATGGAGTGGCCGTCCTCGGTCTGCGGCTGCATGTCCCAGTCCGGCGTCAGAGGGCGGCGCACGTCCTCCGACATTCTCCGTTGTAGATCGAGCAGGTTCACGCGAACGCCTCTTCCAATTGTTCCTGCTCTACCGGCTCAGGCTGCGCAAGATACTTCTTCGCCTTCAGCGCCTCGCCGTGGACTTCGTCGAAGGAGGGAATATTGTCGTCCCACTCCAGCAGCGTGGCGGTTTGGCCGACGCGTTCGATGGCGCGGGCGTAGAGCTTCCAGACCGGGTCGAGGACGGGATGGTCGTGCGTATCCAGCGTGTACTTCTCAAACTTCGAGTGGCCGGCCACATGTATCTGCGCAACGCGCTCAGCCGACACGGCGTTCACATACTCCATCGGTTTGAAGCCGTGGTTCTGCGAGGAGACATAGATGTTGTTGACGTCGAGCAGGATGCCGCAGTCGGCGGTTTCGGCAACCTCGTTGAGGAACTCCCACTCGGTCATTTCGGACTGGTGGAACTCGGCGTAGCTGCTGACGTTTTCGACGGCCACCGGAATTTCCAGGTAGTCCTGCACCTCGCGCACGCGGGCGGCGGTGATGCGCACGGCTTCCCACGTGTACGGCAGCGGCAGAAGGTCATGCGTGTAACGGCCGTCGACGCTGCCCCAGCAGAGGTGGTCGGAAAGCCACGGAGTCTTCGTGCGCCTGGTCAGGTCTTTGAGGCGCTTTAGGTGTTCGCGGTTCAGCGGCTGCGCCGAGCCGAAGTACATCGACACGCCATGCTGCACGACTTTGTACTGCTCAAGAATCCGGTCGAGCACCTTCAGCGCGGCGCCGCCATCGACCATGTAGTTCTCCGAGATGATTTCGAACCAGTCCACCACCGGCTTCTCGGACAGGATGTGCTCGTAGTGCGGAACGCGCAGACCGATGCCGACGCCATAGTCGGTGAATCCATTGAACCGGTTGGCCGGCATCGCATTCTCCCTTGCTAACAGCTTAAACGAGCCGGAGGCTCGAACGATACTGTCTCAAGCCTCCAACACAGACCGTGACTACGCCTTCGGACCTTTCGACCCGTCGGTCGCGCAGGCGCCCTTGCCCTTGCAGCTGTTCTTGCCGGGGTGCTTGCCGCCGCCCTGGCCCTTACAGTCATTCTTGCCCTTGCAGGAGTGCTTGGCTGTCGCGGGAGCATCCTGCGCCAGCATCACACCGGCTGCGGAAGCGGAAGGCGAGGTGGGTTGTGCGTTGAGACGGATGGCCGTGCCGCCGAGCAAACCGGCGACCGCGGCCGCGAGAGCGATGTTCTTTACGCTGTTGTTCGTCATGGAAGGAAAACCTTTCTTTTCGGTTAGGGCCGCACGCATTCGTCTGCGACGGACGTTTGTGGACTGAAGCTACCATGCTTACGAGACCAGGATGTAAATGGATGTACAGAAACCGGTAACGCCTTGAAATCTCACAACTCCGGCAACGTAAGTCGAGCCAACGCAACAACTTTCTCTGAATCTGGTGCGCGTTTTTCCGTGTCCTCAGGCGAGCGCCTTCTGACGGACGAACTGTATCAGATTCGGGCTACAACTTGCCCGCTTTTTCGGCAAATTTGTGACGGTCCGCCGCTGGATTTTGCGGCGGCGCCACAATCGCCCTCCGCACCCCGGCCAGCGGGGCCGCGTCGTCGAAGACGATCTTGCCGGCTTGCACCCGTATCCCCAGTTCTTGCCACATTTTCGCCAGGTCCACTTCGACCGGCGCGCCGCTCCATTTGGCGTACAGGTCTTCGAGCACTCGCGTCCCCGTGGCTTTATCACCAATACTTAAAACCCGCCCCACCGGCCAATCCGTATCGATCGTCCCGCCGGTCTCCACGATCCCGCGCAGCGCGTCCTGCAAGCCGCGGGCGTTGTGCGTCTGCTTGCGGATTTCGATATCCGCGACCAGGCAGAACATCGCCCCGCCCCAGTATGTCCGCCCCCACGAATGTGTCCGGTTCAGCCCCTGGTCGCCCGTCTCCGGCTCGCCGTTCGGCATTCCGTCGACCATGCCCTGCCACACCTGCTCCGGAGTCATCTGTCCGGCCTGCCCGCGCGCGATCGGTTCGACGTAACTGGCGATGCCCTCTTCGAGCCACGCCTGCTGCTCGTCCTGATCGGCCAGCGCCATGTGCGTGAGCTCGTGGGTCAGCTTCCAGTCCGTGTAGAACTCCTGCTCGGTGGTGTGCTGGCCGAGACGTATCCGCGTCAGCGCGGGAAAGCCGTCCACATTCCCCCACGTCGTTCCCTGCATTACCCCACTGCGGTCGGGCGCAACCACGATCCGCACCCGCGCCGACGCCACCGGGAACCGCCCGTAGTACGTCGCCACCGCCAGCGCCGCCCTCCGAACGCCCTCGTCGATCGCCGCCCGCGACATGTCCGGCGTCGCTCCGCTCAACTCCACCTGGAGCTTCGACTGCCCCACAGTCACAACGTCGATTGACGCGTCGTTCCCCACCGGCGCGGAGGTTTGCCGGGGATACGCCGCCAGCAGCACGAACGAACAGGTCAGTTTCCGCAGCAGCCCTATCGTCATGCATCCCCGCTTCCTGACACGTGAGACGATGTTGCGCGTAGAAATGATGCGACAAATCGCAATCCCTGGTGCATCATTTCCTGTAAGCCTTCGGCATTAAATCTCAGTGTTGCTTTGAACTCGGAAAGAGGCCGCATGAAACAGCTCACTCACCTTTATCTGCGCTTTGCGAAAATCGCCGCATCGCTTCAGTCGCCCTTCCTGCTTTTCGTCCGGCTGTACTGGGGCTGGCAGTTCATCGTTACCGGATGGGGCCACATGCACGGCATCGCCGGATTCATCCAATACTTCACCAAGCTCGGCATCCCGGCGCCCGCGGCGAACGCCTATTTCGTCGCCGGCCTGGAGTTCGTCGGCGGCATCCTCCTGGTCCTCGGCCTGGGCACGCGCATCGTCAGCCTGCTGCTCGCAGGGGACATGATCGTGGCCTTCCTGACCGCCGACCGCGACGCCCTCAAGACGGCCTTTACCTCCGACCCCACCAACTTTTACGCCGCCTCCGAGTACACATTCCTCTTCGCGGTCGTCATCCTGCTGATCTTCGGGGCGGGCTTCTTCGCGATCGACAAGTACATCGTCCGGCATCTCAACCGAACTTAGCGGCGGGGCCGATATCGCGCCGCTACCGCCCGGTCCAGACCGGCGCCAGCCACGCGATCGGCTTTGCCGGGTCGGCGCCCGGAGCATCGCCGCCGCCCGCATTCCACACCCGCACGAAGAAGTATTTGCCGGTGGTGTCCGCGATCGTCGGCTTCCAGTTCACGCTGTAGTCCGGAGCATCGGGCGTATACGTCTGCACCACTTCTCCATGGTCCTTCACGATGTCGATCTTCGTGATCTTGTCGTTGGGATTGCCGGTGTCGGGATCGCTGATTTGAATGTCGAACTTCAGGCTCGCCGGATGGTCCAGCGTCGAGCCCATGATCTTCCCGTTGACGCTGTAGCGGCACTGAATATTCTCGTCCAGCGACGCATACGTGCGGCGGTTCTTCATCGCATCGAGGATCGCCAGCTTCGTTTTCGAGGTCGCCAGCACAAACGTCCGCGACGTGAACTTACCGATCCCGGTAAGCCCGTGATTGTCGAGCCCGGAAACGGGAGAGACTTTCCAACCCTTGTCGAGCGCACGAATAAAGGCCTCGTAGTGAATATTCTTGTTGGAGTTGATGACCTCCAGCATCGTGATGATGCCGGTTGCCGCCGCCGTGCGGCCTTCCCAATCGCCGTACTGCTCTTTGCCGGGATGGTTGAAGCTCGCCACCACCGGCCCGCTGCCGTTGGGCTTGGCCGTCGCCAGCCACTTATAGAAGTAGGGCAGGTCGATGCCCGGGGCCAGCGCATCGAGGATGCTGTCGCTGTTCATCACGTTGAGGTGGCCCCTGCCTCCGGGCCCGTCATTTTCGGAATACTCAAAACCCGCAATTGCCACAAAGTCCGCATCGGTCGCGGCGGCGGCCTGCTGCTTGGTCGCGATCCACGCCGGGCTGGTCCTGCCCAGCGGCCAGAACGAAGCCTCCTGCGAGTGGTCGGTAGAAACATAGAAATCGAAGCCGGCCTTCTTCGCCAGCTCGAAATGCTTGGCCGGCGGCCCTTGGAAATTCTGCCAGTCCGGTTTCAGCGTCACGCTCGGCGCCGGATACTGCCAGCCGTTCACCACGTAGATGCTGGGGCAGGTCTTCTTCACGTAGCCGTCGGCCCAGGTCGAAACGAACGGCTCGCCGGCCTTGGGCGCATACACCAGAATGCCCGCGCACGCTCCCTTGGCCCACTGCTCGCCGTGCGACCAGGTGAACTGCGTATGAGCATGCGTGCTGCCGGCATAGATGCGATATTCCACCGCCGTATGTCTGGTCTGCGCCGACAGGCCGAGGCCCGCCAAAGCGCACAGCGCCGCCAGCAACCCAGGAAAAATGGACTTCCTTCGCATTGCGCCACTCCACGTCATAGCTTCTCCGATCGCGATCAACGGTATATGAATTCCAGCATGTAAGCGGGTACACAAAGCTCCGCATCAAGATAGTCTCGCCCGTCAGCCCGCCCTGCCACGCAATTTCTTCATCGCAGCCGCACGCGAAGCCCTGGCAACTCCCTTTGTCCGCGTGGCGGCTTCCATCGTCAGGCCAGTGTCGTAGTCCAGCTCGCGCGGCAGATAACCGTCGCTCTCGCGCTGCCGGGTCATGCCGCTGTTCTCCCACGTTTCGGGATAATCCGGACGCCACGCGCGCCGCCCCCAGTAATATCCGCGGAACGGGTCGCGCGAAATGTTCATCTGGTCCAGCAGACGGTCATGCAGATCGTTGCGGATCGCGGCATGTTCCTGCGAATCGATCAGGTTGTTCAACTCGCCCGGATCGCTCTGCACGTCATAGAGTTCGTCGGTCACCATGAGGTTGATGCTCAGCTTGTAGCGGCCGTCGAAGATGCTTCGAATCGGTTGGTAGCCGCCAAACCCGTCGTGGTCGACCTCGTACCGCCCCCACTCCATATGCACGTCCTTGCGCCCGCCCGTCTGGGGGTTGCTGAATAGCGGAAGCATGCTGCCTCCCTCCAGCGTCTTCGGCACTTCAAAGCCGAAGAAGTCCATCATCGTGCCGGCGAGGTCGATGTGCGAGACGAGGCCCGTCGACGCAGCGCCCACGGGCGTATGTTTCGGCCACTTGACGATGAAAGGAATGCGCGTGATCTCGTCGTACATCGCCGGGCCCTTGTCGGTCAGGCGATGCGACTCCAGAAATACCCCGTGGTCCGCGGTATAGATCACCAGCGCGCCCGGCGTGGTGGCTTCAATCTGGTCGAGTATCCGCCCAATCTCGTGGTCGATAAAAGTATGCGCGCCGAAGTACTGCGGATGCCGTTCCGGCGGCTGCACGAGCTCCATCCGAGGCGCCGCCCATATGCGCTGTTCCACGGGTTTGTTCTTCAGGTCGTCGTCGACATTCGGGCTGCGCGGAAACGTGTAGCCCTTGTACATCTCCGTGTATTCGATGGGGCAAAGACACGGATCGTGGGGCTCGTCGTGCGCCACCACCAGCAGAAAATCTTCGTGCCCATGCTTGGAAAGAAAGTCCACCGCGCGATTGGTGACTCGATGGCCGTAGCACATGTCCGCCGTCCACGTAGGGTCTTTGCTCGTCTGAGGGTCGCGCGAGCGCACGCGGTCCACCGGCGTCAACTCGGTGAGGTAGTCGCGCATGTCGTACCAGTATTTTGGGTCCCAACCGGCCTGCGGCTTGCCGGTATCGAAGTAGTCCGACCCGGTGAGATGCCACTTGCCCACGAACGCGCAGTGGATACCGCGATCGGTCAGCCGCTGCCCGATGGTATGCGTCGTGTCTCCCAGCGGCATACTGTTGCCCCATACTCCATTGGTGTGCGGGTACAGCCCCGTCCACAGCGCGGACCGCGCCGGCGCGCAGACCGGCTGGCAGTTGTAGGCGCGCTCGAAGCGCGTGCCCTGCGCGGCGAGGCGATCGAGGTTCGGCGTCTTGATGCCCGTGGCGCGATTGCAGTGCAGCATGTCGTAGCGCACCGACTCGCCGCAGAGGATGACCACCTGCCTCGGCTCCCGCATCACCGCCGACGCCACCGCCGGGCTGGCGGCCGACGCGATCCCCGCAACTCCCGCGGCCTTCATAAACTGTCTTCGATTCATGGCGCCTCGCAACCCTGCTTTTCCGCCGGCCAGCAGCCGGCGAAGAGCTTTTCTTCCACCCGCCCGCACCCAGGCGCGAAGTCGATGGACGAGATTGTAACCGATTTCATAAACCGTGCGCCAAGCACGGCAACTGAAAAGTCGCAGCTCGCAGTTCGTAGCTGAAAGTCGGCCCTTAGCCGTCGAAGCCGTTGGTAAACCACAGCGCGGATTGCGTTCGCCGCAAGAATCCCAGGGCAATAAAAGATGAGGAGGGGGAGCGGGCCGGCGTCGGACGTCGATATCCATGCGCTGCGGCCAGATGCGCCGCAGCACTAACCTGAGAAGCCGTCGCGGAGTGTAACCATCCATCCGCACAGAGCCATTACCAGGGCCGCAAACAGTGGAACGCATAACCCGAAGCGCAGCGAGCCAGTCCAACCCGAGACTAAACCCGTCAGCAGCGGCAGCACCGACGCTCCAATGCCCGCGGCGACGAACACCGCATTGCCGCCCTCGCCGCGATGCAGCACACGCGCGAGCACTGCCGGATACATCGGCCCAATGCCAAGCCCCAGCAGCAGCGCCGCCACCGGCACCAGCGCTCCGCCGTTCGCCGCAACCAGCAGCGCGAGCGCCACGCTCATCAGCCACGGACTCAGCCGCAGCAGCGGCTTCGCGGTGGACGCGGAAATTCGCCGGTTGGACTGCACCAGCCGGCTAAGCAGCAGCCCTGCCCAGAAGCACGTCACTGCTCCGATCGTCGCGTCCAACGTTCCTCCCGAGCGTTTGGAGTAGGTCGCCAGCCATCCTCCCGCGGCGCTCTCGATGCCTGTGGCCAGCGGCGCCATCAGCAGCAGCGCCGCGGGCGTTCGGCGCAACTGCTGCCACCAACTCGCGCCGGCGGAAACCGGTTCCGCGCCGACATGCTCCACCAACACCAGCGTGAGCAGGCCCAGCACCGCGAACGCGGCGGCGATCGCATACAGCATCCACTGCGCTCCCCAGATCGCCGCGCCCCGCAACTCGAAGCCCGGCCCAAAGCACGCGCCCAGCGCCCACAGCAGGTTCAGGCGAGTGATGTGCGCCGCGCGGTCCGCCGCGTGGCGTCGCGACACCAGGACGCTGACCGACGTCATCACGATGCCAAGGCCCAGCCCGAACAGCGCCATCGCCGCAAATGCGGTCACATGCGAAGCGACCGCCAGCAAGCCCGCTCCAAGCGCCGCCGCGGCGCAACCTCGCGCAATCGACCTCGGCAACGGGCCGCGCGACAGGACGGCGCCACTCATCGA
>Ga0209483_1001822_pt1 | contig 15679 bp, 18 predicted proteins | sample NGEPerA_FD_184508 | JGI IMG/M metagenome (GOLD analysis project Ga0209483, IMG submission 184508) | Arctic peat soil microbial communities from the Barrow Environmental Observatory site, Barrow, Alaska, USA - NGEE PermafrostL2-A... | ecosystem: Environmental > Terrestrial > Soil > Wetlands >... | reverse complement strand
GGTCAAAGCCGCTGCCGAGAATATTTTTGCCCAGGAAATTTTTGGCGCGCGCGTCGGCCAGGGCGCGGTTCAAGAGCTTTGCACCGTCGGGCATTTCCCCGCGAATGTAGATGTAGGCCAAATGCACGTCGTTGGCGAAACAAGAGATAATCATCCCCTCCAGCAATTGATGCGGGTCTTTGTAAATGATCTGGCGGTCTTTGAACGTGCCCGGCTCGGATTCGTCGGCGTTGCAAATCAAATAAATCGGCTTGCCGCTTTTGCGATCGACAAACGACCACTTCAATCCGCAGGAAAAACCGGCGCCGCCCCGGCCGCGCAAGCCGGAGTTTTTCACCTCGTCGCGAATCTGCTCCTGCGCGGACGACTTCTTGCCATCCGGCAAATCCTTCGCCGGGATGGCCAGGGCCTTTTTCAAGACCTCGTAGCCGCCGAAGCGCAGATAGCAATCCATGTCCGGCGTATAACCGGGCTGATCGACGTTCTTTAAAATGAGCCGATATTCTTGCGGCATATTACGAACTGGCCAAACTTGACTCTGCGTTCAAATTCCTTAAATTCTCTGTCTCCATCTGCCCGATGGTGTAACGGTAGCACAACAGACTCTGAATCTGTTTGTCATGGTTCAAATCCATGTCGGGCAGCCATTTCTGTCCGGGAAAGCGACAAGACAGAGCCTTTCCGCGCAAAATTCGGCGGAATCCGAGGGCGAAGCCGTGAAGTTCCCAAAACTCATACGACATAGAAAAAGCCAACGCACGATATATGGCAAGAGCAAACGCTCTCCGTTTCACTGGGAGACCTTATCAACGCGGACATCAGTTTCAAAGAGCTGGCGCGGCAGACCGGCTTGGGCGAAAAATCCCTTCGCCGGATGCTCAATCACAACGGCAACCCCACAGCGCGGGACCTGGGTCTGATCGTTAAGAGCATCGCCCAAGACTTGGGAATCAAACCCTATGTGGAAGTAGGTTTCTGACAAGTTTAAATGGCTCTCGACGGCCAACGGGCAGCGTGTATGGTTAAAACATGATAGTCACAGCAGAAGTTGGAACCAGCCAGCTTGCCGACCTGATCAAACAGGTGCAGGCCGGAGATGAGGTGTTGCTCACGCAAGGCAACAAGCCGGTGGCTAAAATTGTGTCCGCCTCTGATAATGGGATTCCCCCCGGCGTGGCCTTGAACATTCGCTCCATTAAAGGCCACCAGGTTTTGACGCCCATCATTTCTCAACAAGAATTGGCTGAGGAAATATTCGGACGGCAATGATTGGCTTGGATTGCAATATCCTTGTCCAGCTTGCTTTTGCCGACCATGCCGCAAACTCGAAAACGCCTGCTTACGTCCAATCCCGCAGATTTCGCGGTCTTTACCGTTTTGGACGGGTATGGGAAAAGGTGTAATGGGCGCGGTTATACGTTGCTGGCGCAACGTCCCTCGCCAGGGGACTCCGAATCCGTTCCCTTGCACCCCGCTTCCACGGGCCGTTGCACCGCCTCGCAAGGACTGCCGCCCTTGCGAATCCCGGCCCAACCGTGCGCCAGTTGGACGCCGCCAAAGCTTGCCGCTCTGGACTGGCAACTCATGGAGTCTTGCCCCCGATGCCCCCGCGTCAGGGCTTTCGCGCCCCGATAACGCAAATACTTTCACTCATCTCTTCACGAAGCCAGCGACCAACTCCAGCCTCACAATCATTCAAGGCTGCATCAAGTGACTTGTAGTTCCGCCGCCCTTTCCAAACCAAACCACCCTCGTCAAACACTCGAACAAACGAGCGAGTCTGGGAACACAGCCCAAACTCTATCCTGCCGTAAGCCTCCAGCCAACGAGCCATGCAAGGATATGTCTCTGCAATGATGTCAGTTTTGGCTTTTGACATGACGCGTGACTGCCACCTGACGTAGAAAGTTGAGCCACCGCTGATGTGCAACGTGAACCGCGATACCGGAACTGCAAGCGCCAACAGCGGTTGGCTCCGGCGACTTGTTAGGTGCGTTTCGGTTGTAAACGATAAACATATATTTCCTCGTTGGTGCCGCCTTTCCAGTAACCTTCAAGAATCCGATAACTACCTGGCTCAATCGGAATGGGATACTCGCCGTAAGCAGTGCTGCCGGGCTTGTCGCCAGCAAATAATAAAATCAATCCTGACTCGGTAAGTGTCATCACCTTCCCAGTGTCGGTCATCGCACTCGTTGGGGTGGATGCAATCGCGCGCTTCAACAAGGCGTCTGTGTTCGTGTCGGCCCAAGCCTCCAAATAATAAATGTCAATCCAGCCTTCCGGTGAATGTCCCCAAGCACTCAATGGTGGATTGGCCAGCACCATCGCCTGACCACTTCCCACAGAAATAAGAGCCATCTGCTGGTTGGTGGTCGCGGCGCACGCTCGACCGTAATCACTCGATGGACTCAGCACTGCCAAAAGCGATCCAGCGCCCGCCCACTGCCGACGCAATTCTTTTGGGAGAACCAAATGCGGGCCGCCATCGCAGGCTAAATAATCAAAATCGCTCATACTTGCAACCTTCTCGGAACTTGGCTGAGGACTCCTGTACGGCTGCTGGCCGCAACCAGCTAACATAACAACGACTCCCAAATATGACATTGCAAGTAGGCGACGCATAGCACCTAACCGATTTCAAGCCTGGGAAACTCAACATTCTCGTGGGCGCAAATGGCGCGGGAAAGAGTAATCTCGTGGATTTCTTTCGGATGCTTCGTGCGATGGCAGACGGGGGATTTCAGAAATTCGTGACGATCAGTGGCGGTGCCGACGGGTTCTTTTTCAATGGCCCCAAGGAGACGAAACAGATCAACGCCCACTTGAAGTTTGGGCGAAATGAATACCGATTTGCGTTGCAAGCGACTGTCGTAGGAGAAATGGCTATCAATGACGAAGGCACTTACTACGACGGGCCCCAGTGGCCCACTAGTTGGCACAAATGGGGCAGTGGAAAAAAGGAGTCGGACCTTCCAAGCTGGAAAGACCAAAAATCAAACCGGGGGAACTGGCCTTCTGTTGAGGCTCATGTTTACGACGCAGTGTCGAGTTGGGTGTTTATCATGTCCATGACACTAGCAGCACAGCACCGATGAGGCGCCCCTGCCCGGTTCGGGACTTTCGGGAGTTGCGGCCAGACGCGGGGAACATCGCTGCCTTCCTTCTAAATATGCGGATGGAGAACCAAGCGCGTTATCAACGAATTCGAGAGACCATTCAGTTAATCGCACCTTTCTTCGATGATTTTATCCTTGATCCGCAGAAGGTGGGTGACAGCGAAGTGGTGCGGTTGGAGTGGCGGCAGAAGGGAAGTACGTTTCCGCTGCAACCGTGGCAATTCTCGGACGGCACGATTCGCTTTATCTGCCTGACCACAGCTTTGCTGCAACCCAACTCTCCTTCCACCGTGGTCATCGACGAGCCGGAGTTGGGCCTTCATCCTTTTGCTATTGAGACGCTGGCAGCGTTGCTCCACGAGGCCGCTACGGGGCACCGACCACAATTGTTGGTATCTACACAGTCACCTGGTTTGCTGGATCACTTCGATGCAGAGCATTTGGTAATCGTTGACCGGGAGGGGGGGCTTCGGTGTTCAGAAGGCTCGATAGCGGAGCACTGGAACAGTGGTTAAAGGATTACTCGCTCGGCGAATTAGTGCGGAAGGACATTATCGAATCAGGACCCCGGAATGCCTAGAACAACTATTTTCTGTATTGTAGAGGGACAGACAGAAAATGCTGTTCTAAAGAGGCTCATCGCGCCCCATCTTGGCATGCGCGGAGTTGATTTTCATGTGCCGATTGTGAGAATTGGGCACGGACGAGGCGGCGTTCGATTTTTGGACGCCAATGACCTTTACGACCAGATTCGCCGATTCCTCAATGATCGCAGGCAACCTTATGTGACGACCATGTTCGATTACTACGGTTTCCCGACGAGCGAGTCAAAAGGATGGGAATTCGTTTCTAACCTAAAGACCAATGCGCCTATAGCCGGAGTGGAGTCGGTCGCGGAGAGAATTGAATTGGAAATTCGGAGTCGGGCGATTCAAGGAGTTGACCTACCAAACGTCCGATCCCGCCTGATTCCATACCTACAACTCCATGAGCTAGAGGCGCTATTTTTTGCGGAACCAGAAAAAATGGCGGCAGCTTTTGGCAGCGCGCTGTTGGCCGGTAGATTCGCGACGGCAGTCGAACAATGTGGAGGATGCGAGAAAATCAACGATAGACCGCAGACGGCTCCGTCTAAACGCATCCAAGACGCATTCCACGGCTACATCAAAGGACGCAGTGACTTCGCCCACGGGCCGCGCATCGCGGATAAATTGGATTTGGCCATAGTCCGGGGAAAATGTTCCCGATTCGATGCCTGGATGACAAAGCTGGAAAGCTTGAGTCCGATTACGGAGAGTCCATGATCCCCGCCACCTGCAAACGCCTGATTGAAGTGGATTTTCCGATTGCGGCGGTGAGCGCACACTCGGCGCGGGAGAAATCCATTCGGCATGGGCACCCATCCACGCTGCATTTATGGTGGGCGCGGCGACCGCTGGCAGCGTGCCGTTCCGTGCTACTGGGACTTCTCTTGCCTGATCCGTGCGACAAGGATTGCCCGTCAGACTTCAAAACGACGGCCCGTGAACTTCTCTCCAAGCGTTATGGCAATGCCAGCGCATCTGACACGGAACTGCGCGAACGGCTTCTGAAATTCATCGGCGAGTTCGCCAATTGGGATCACGCGGCAAACGCAACGTACCTGGAAATTGGACGAGGACTCGTCAAGGCCGCGTATCCTGAAGAAACGCCAGTGGTGGTGGACCCGTTTGCTGGCGGCGGTTCGATTCCGCTCGAAGCTCTACGGCTTGGCTGCGAAGCCTTTGCAAGCGACCTCAATCCCGTTGCTTGCCTCATTCTAAAAACCCTGCTCGAAGACGTTCCGCGCTACGGCAATGCGGAGTTCAAACTGGCGGACAGTGAAGGAAAAGAAATTATGGTTCACGGCCTTGCCAATGCACTGCGTTACGCTGGTAAGCAAGTGAAAAACCTGGCAGAAAAGGAACTCGCCCAATTCTATCCACTCGACCCCGATGGTAGCCGACCTATCGCATATCTATGGGCACGGACGGTGCGTTGCGAAGGTATTGGGTGCGGAGCGGAGATTCCTCTGATGCGCTCCTTTTGGTTGTGCCAAAAAGAAACTCGCAGACGCGCTTTGAGGTATCAGGTTGAGCGCAGCAAAGGGAAAAAGCCTGAAATAATCTTTGAAATTTTCGAGCCGAAAACTGAAAGTGAAATCGCTGGCGGAACGGTGAGCCGGGCAAATGCAACATGTCCTGCCTGTAATGTCGTATTGCCTGCTACACGGGTCTGCAATCAACTTGCTGCGCAACGCGGAGGCGCGGACGTTGAGTTTGACTCCGACGGCTGCCGGGTTGGCGGCGCAATGCTGCTGGCGGTGGTCATACTTCGTGTTGATACGATGGGAAGATTTTTCCGGCTGCCGACGACCAAAGATTACGCGGCTGTATATGCTGCGCAAAAATCTGTCGCAAAACTGCCTAAAGGTATCGTACCCGACGAACCATTGCCGCCTATAGGGACTCTCGGCTTTCGGGTTCAACGTTACGGGATGTTGCTTTGGGGGAACTTGTTCAGCGGAAGACAACTTCTACTCCTTGTCGGCCTTCTGCGTGCGGCGCGGAAACAGTGCCAAGGGCATCCCGTCCTTTCGGTACTAATTGCCCAAACCATTAGCCACGTTTTGGATCGCAATACTGCTCTTTGCCGATGGCGTCCTGAACCTTATATGGAGACAGTTGAGAGTATGTATGGCCGTCAGGCCCTTCCGATGGTCTGGGATTTTGCAGAGGCTGTTTCTCTTTCAGACTCTACCGGAAGCTTTGAGCATGCTCTGGAGGTTGTGTCCCAATGTGTGGAATCTTCCACCGGTAAGTTATCCAGGCATGGACATGTGGAAATCGCCGATTCGAGGGAATCTCCGCTAACAAAAGGAACGGCTGATCTGTGGTTTACCGACCCCCCTTACTACGATTCAGTTCCTTACTCCGATCTTTCGGATTTCTTTTTCGTTTGGCTTAAGAGGGCATTGCCAAACCATCCGATTTTGCACGACCCACAAGATTTGAGGAATCCACTGACTCCAAAGCTGGCGGAGATTGTTCAAGACGAAACGCGAGCGGTGGAGGGCGGCGTCAAAGACAGCGCCTTTTTCGAGCGCGAGATAGGCCGCGCATTCTTGGAAGGACGGCGGGTGATGCGTGATGACGGTGTGGCGGCTGTTGTGTTCGCGCACAAAACGACGGAGGGCTGGGAAGCCTTGCTCGCTGGATTACTTCGCGCAGGTCTCACAGTAACGGCATCTTGGCCTATCACGACGGAGATGAAGAATCGCCTCCGCGCCCGCGATTCCGCCGCGTTAGCGGGAAGCGTCCACTTAGTCTGCCGGCCACGCCCCGCCGACGCTGGCGTTGGCGATTGGACTGATGTAAAGGCTGCAATGGAAAAGCGGATTCGCGAGTGGCTGCCTATGTTGGTTAAGCACGGGGTTCGCGGCGCCGACGCCATATTCTCTTGTCTCGGCCCGGCGCTGGAATCTTACAGTAAATTTGAAAAAGTACTCACCGCTTCTGACCGTGAAGTGCCGCTCGGCGGCGACCCAGATGCCATCGAACCGGAGCAACGCGGTTTCCTGGCGTACGTATTCGAGACGCTTTCCAAGGAAGCGTTGCGCCAGGTGCTGGGCGATGCCGAAACGGAAGGTTTTGAGGAAGATTCGCGCATGACCGCGTTATTCCTCTGGACACTTCAAGCCACGAAAGCTAACGGGAACGCCGGGAAAAAAGTCGAAACTGTCGATGACGGCGAGGACCAGGCAGACGACGACGAGGACGACGGCAAGCCGAAAAAGGCCAAAGCGGGATTTTCCATGCCGTTCGACACGTTCATCCGCATCACGCGCCCAATGGGGATTCATTATGCCGCCCTCGAAAACCGGGTCATCGAAATCGAAAAAGGCATCGTCCGCCTGTTGCCAGTCCATGAGCGCAGTGAGCAATTGCTGGGCGAAGCGGCGAAGCGTCCGGGTCGGGAAATCAGTCTGGAAGACGTAAAACAGATGGAGTTGGGCCTCCTGACGCAGCGCCAGCAAGAAGCCACCCTGCTCCCCAAGCCCAAGCGCGGCCAAAAATCAAAGCCCGCGTCCGGCAAACCCGCCATCGAAGTCGAATTCACCATCCTCGACCGTCTGCATCGCGCCATGCTCTTATTCAGTCTTGGCCGCAGCACCGTGTTGCGTCAGGTCTTGGAGACAGAGTTGCGCCAAAGCAAACGATTTGAAAGACTCGCTCTTGCCTTGAACTCCCTTTATCCAGAAAACAGCGACGAGCGTCGAATGCTCGAAGGCGTCCAAGCCGCGATGAGGGGGGTGAAATGAATGCTCCACAGGAATACCCATTCGAGTATTTCGTCCATGAGGCTGGCCACGTAGTAGTCGCACACTGGGTCGGCGCAAGCGAGTGCTGGGTGGGCTTTGTTTTGGGTTCATCGGAACCGTTTCAAACTCGGTCCAGTATTATTGGTGCCCGCGCACGGATTAGGCAGTCTTTTGGGGGATTATTCGCCGAAACACTACTTGCAGATCAAGACATTAGCGTGGAACGGTTGCGTAACGCTTACACAGATCTAATTAACCCTGGCAATAATTTTCGAGCGCCTCTTTCAGCTAAGGAAGAGATATGTCTTCAACACGCGAAAGTTGATTTAGACCTTACGATTGATTACGCGAAAACCGAATTAGGAACTGACGACCATCGAAAGTTAACCGACTTCTTAATGGCAGAATGGGCACAGACCTACGGGTTTGTGCAGTTAAAAAAACAACTGATATTGGAAATAGCGAACAGATTGAAGGTTTGGTACTTAGGTGGCCTTGAGGCCCCATTGTTCGACGGCATTGCAGCCATCGCAACCTGTCAAGTGTAGATACTAAACGACTGCTTTAACTATGAAGAGATCGAGGACTCACGTTATGGAGGATGAATCGGGCAATCTGCTTCGCACGTTACTTCCTAAAGGAATGGATCGTGCGCCCTATTCTGAAAGATTACGGGATCGACTGTGAAATTGAGTTAGTGGATCAAGAGTCTGTAACTGGGAATAGAATTTGGGTTCAGATAAAAAGCGTCGAGGAGATTTCGTTTCAATGTATGCCGCACTCACCAAAAGCAGCGACCCGCGATCAAATCTTAAACAAAAATGAAACGAAGTTCACAACGTTTTCCCTCTCCACAAAGGAAGTTAGTTACGCGCTCCAGTGTGCTTTCCCTCTACTGTTGTTTGTTGCTGACTTGAAGGGCGGCGACATTTATTGGCTACCGATCCGAGACCATGTAATGGTCAATCTTAAGAAGAGGAACTGGCAGCATCAAACTTCGGTATCTGTAAGAATCCCAGCACTGAATAACCTTTCCGGAGAACGGAGTGGCAATTATTCAGGATTGCGCTGGTACGCCTTAGAACCGGCGCGGATGAATGCTTTCTTCCTCCTTCATCGGTATCACCATTAGTTTCAAACGCTCGGACGCCTTTCCAATTACAGTATTGGCGATGGGCGTATTGATGATGGGGAAGAAATGGAATTAGCCAACAGCCTGCAATTAGCTAGTGTAGTGTCCCGGAAATGACTAGACATATAAAAATCGTGGATTACGAGGGAAATGGCCCGAACCAACGAAGCCGTCCTCTGATAATATGTCTAGTTAATTGCGAGACACTACACTAGCGAACTTCTCTCAACAAGTATCCAATTAGACGTAATTTTCGGCGCAAACGGAATTGAATCTTACAAACATGTTAAGACTCGAATATTTGATGGGATTAGGGCGGCAGATGATGCATCCGTTGCTTTGAAAAAGGGAAAATACACCTTCGACTCAATTGCACCGTTAGTTCTCCAAGCAGGGTCCGCAATCGACCTGTTGCCGATTGCTATCAGCGGATATGCTCTTTTCGCGTCACAATTCTTGGTGACGGACGCGCTCACAGATGAGTCAAATTAACACTATTCGTTATGGAACCTTGGTATAAAGTTGTTCTGCCTCGCCAAGAATTGCGTGAAGGCCGGTCGCTCGATCCCAGCGAGTTCGCTGTACATTTGGAGCAAGTCGCGGCAGGCACCGCCCCTGCCGATTACGTCCAGCCGGAAAAATTCTTCGCCCGAAACTATTTTTCCACGGCGCTTATTGACCATTGTGGCATGGTGCTGCGGCGGTTGAATGGCGAAACAGCGAATACTGCACCGGTGCTGTCGCTCATTACGCAGTTTGGTGGAGGCAAAACGCATACGCTCACCACGCTCTATCATTTGTGCAACACGGGGTCAGGCGCAAAAGTTTTCTCTGGCGTGGCCGAGATGATGAAGGCAACGGACCTAAAAGAAATTCCCCAAGCCAAGGTTGCCATTTTTGTGGGCAACTCCTGGGACATTGCGCCCAACCGGGAAACACCGTGGCTCGATCTGGCTGACCAATTGGCCGGTGAACGGGGCCGCGCTTTATTCAGTAAGACCGCGCCCGGTACTAAGGCCATCGGGGAACTCCTGCGGATGGTGGAGAAGCCGGTGTTAATTTTGTTCGATGAGACGCTGAATTATCTCGGTAGGCACCCGGAGCAAGCGAACTCGTTTCATTCATTCATGCAGAATCTCACCGTCGCGCTCACGTCGGCTGAACGTGCGGTTGGCCTGTTCAGCTTGCCCGCCTCGCCAACCGAGATGACGGATGATCTGCGGGACTGGCAGGACAAACTGACCAAGATCGTCGGGCGAGTGGGCAAAGACCTCGTGGTGAACGATGCGTCCGAAGTAAGCGAGATCGTCCGACGCCGGCTGTTCGAGGAGTGTGGGCGTGAAAGTATGCGCCGTGCGGTTTCCCGGCAGTTCGCCGGTTGGGTTTTTAATCAGCGTGACAGGCTCCCGCCAGAATGGGGTCAGTTGTCAGAGGACGAGATTCGCGCACAGTTCGAGGCGTGCTATCCATTCCATCCTGCGACGCTGACGGTCTTTCAAAGAAAGTGGCAGGCACTTCAACAATTCCAGCAAACGCGCACGACACTGGCAATGCTTGGGATGTGGATTTCCTGCGCCTGCCGTGAGGGCTACGGCAAAGCCCGGCGCGAGCCATTGCTGACCCTTGGTTCAGCGCCCTTGGCGGACCGGGAGTTCCTCTCCGCCGTCCTTCGCCAGATGGGAGAGCCACGATTGCAAGCGGCGATTCACGCGGACATTTCCGCTCCGTTGGGCCAATCCAAGTCACACGCGGAATCGTTGGATGATGAGGATGCCGATGGCGCGGGCCGGACTATGATCCACCAGCGCGTGGCCAGGGCTTTGTTTTTTGAATCTTGCGGCGGGCAGACCGATAAGTCCGCCCATTTGCCGGAACTTTATTTCGCCGTAGGTGATCCAGACACCAATACAGCACTTGTCCATACAGCGGTGCAGGACTTGGAGCGGCGGTGCTATTTCTTGCGTGGCGCGGGCGTCGATGGCTGGCGGTTCGGCCATGTGCCCACACTCAAGAAAGTTCATGCCGACCGCAAGCAGGCATTGGACTCGGATGACGTGGTGCGCAACATGCGCGAATTGGTTAAGACGGTTTTCCAGAAGGATGCCGCGATTCACCTTTCGTTGTTTCCGAAAGACTCCACCGATGTCGTTGACCAAGCCATGCTCACAATGGCCGTGCTCCGCCCCGACGAAACGCTTGACCCCGGCGAGGAATCTGGTTCGCGGCATCGCATCACTGAATGGACCCGCAAATGCGGCCAGTCATCCCGCCAGAATCCCGGCGGCATCCTATGGATGACGTGCGAAGGCAGCGGATCGCTCAGGACTGCGGTTGAAGAATTGCTCGCATGGCAAGCCGTGGCGGATGATGCAAACCGGGGAACTCTTGGCGATCTGGAACCGGAAGACCTGCGGCGCATCCAGCGGGAACTCGGCACCGCCAAGGATCAAATAAAAGACCGCGTGTGGAGCAGCTACAATCACCTGCTTTTGTGGGATGCGAGTTCCACAAACCTCAAAGAGATTTCGCTGGGCCAACTGCACCCGAGCGAGGCAGGAAGCATCACTTCGGCCATTCTGGCGAGACTCAAGCATGACAGCCTGTTGAGCCGTGAAATTGGAGCGTCCTACATCGAACGTAATTGGCCCCCCGCACTAAAGGACTCCGGCACATGGCCGCTCGTGAGTCTCAAGGCTGCCTTCTTCCAAGGTCAATTCACCCGATTGGAAAAAGCGGACGACGCCCTGCGAACCACCGTTTCTCGCGCCGTTGGTCAAGGGTTGTTGGGACTCGCTTCGGGCAAAGACCCCAACTCTTTCGACCGCGTATGGTTCAAAGAGCCGGTCGAACTGGCCGACATTACATTCGACTACGACACTTACCTCTTGACTGCCGCAAAAGCGAAGGCCCTCAAGCAGGCACCGTCACAACCATCCACGCCACCCCCGGTTTCACCGACTCCCGCGCAACCTACTGGCCCCACAACCTCACCCACAATCCCAACGGGCGCAGGTACGTCGGCCCCCGTCGAACCCAAAGTGACGACTGTCTCGTGGGAGGGCGAATTGAAGCGCGAGCAATGGAATCTGTTCAGCCTGAAAGTCCTCACGCGCCTGGCCCAAGCGGAAGATTTGGAAATTGAAGTCAGGGTCAAAGCCAAACTCAAGGAAGCGCAAACCTTGGAACAATTAAACGCCGCGCTCAAGGAACTGGGTATCTCCCAATCGTTCGAGAAAAAATGACGCCTGACGAGGGTCAAAATAAACCGCCGCCATTTGGTTCTCCCGAGTGGCAACAAATTTCACGGGAGTCATTTAAGAAACATAAGGCCACGCCAACCATTTCCACAGACGCTTATTTTGCGATTAAAAGCGGGGACCTTGGGGCCGCGATGTCTCGAAAAAAGCTCCTTTATCTGGACACCTGTCATTGGGTAAATCTTCGCCATGTTATCCTAAAAAGTCCGCTCGAAAGACCTGGCTATCGCGAAATCCTTGACCTTCTCGAAGACCTTCAGCAGCAGCAAAAGATTTGCTGTCCCATCAGTTTTTTTATGGTGGACGAGGTGATGAAGCAAAATGATTCGGCGACGAGACGCAATACGGCGATGCTGATGGACCGATTCAGCGAAGGTGTCTGCTTTCAGTTCCCGACCGATATAAGACAGTTTGAATTGCGGAAATTCCTTGTGACCAGATTGAAAGGCACAAATGCCAGTTATCTGGCGGGTTCCGTCTGGACAAAATACGGCTTCTTTGCCGGAGAATTCTTGCCGCACATCTCATTGTTGTCCAATGAGGACAACCGATTGATTCAAAAAGCATGGATTGATGAAATGTGGATCAGCCGGTTTAGAGGACATACTGGAAAGGCCAACGCCAATGGCCTCGGGTACCGATCCTTGGATGCGTCAATCCGAGGCTGCAAACGCAGATGCGGCTACATACAGATCAGTCAAACCAAGCTACGATGTAGCGCTCCAAGAAGAAAAGGCGCTGTTGTTTCGTACCCTTGTTAAAGAGTTGGAATCAGTGGCTCAGGACCTCTGGGACGCCTTTCCTGAGTCGCGTGATCCGTCGAAGTTTTCCGAAATCTCAGCGGCCATCTATAGCCCGTGGGTTCTGCCGTCGCTGCAAGTCTTGGCGGGAATAACTGCTGCCGACATGCTTTCGCCAAAAAAGTTTAATGCGCACGACATGCTTGATTTTCACCACGCGGCTTTGGCGATTCCCTATTGCGACGCCCTGTTCTGCGACAATCCGATGGCTACAAGGCTTAGAAATAAACCATGCCAATTCGGCCAGGTTTACGGCAAAGTAATCCTGAGTCGTCCCGAGGAAATCCGAGAGTACTTGAGCGCGTTAGCCCACCCAACTCTATAGGCAGGCCGCTTCGCGCGTGGCATCACCGAATTGAGGCGCGTTACGTTCCGGTTCCTCGTTCACTTCCAAATGATTCCCAAGCCGAAACCAGCCTTGGGCTGCTCGCAAATAGTGGCTCTCTGGCGGAGCAAGGAGTTTCATTGTGATATTCCTGTCATTTACACGGACGACCGTCGTTAAGGCCAAATATGCCGCCGAAGCTTAATTTTAACGACGACGCTAAACACACTTTAAAAAATGACTTCAACGGGCACTGTTGGTCGGCACGAAGTTAGTGCCCCTGCCCGGCTTCACCACCCTGAAACATCTCCAGTGCGATCAGGAATGGATCGTTCAAGTCCATCCGAAGATCATGCTCGGGTGCGATCCGCTTGAATCCCGCAAACATTAGACACATCAGATGCAGGCCGCTGAATTGCTCACCCGGAAGCGATTGCAACTTGTATTTCTTGTCGGTGGAGGCGTAGTCCAGGCCATTGCGACCGGTCATAGCGATTTCAGACGCGATCTCCTTGATTTTCTCGACCGGCATCCTTTCGTAGCGCTTTAGCGCATCCAGGCAATAATAAACCGCAGGCGTGGTCTTCTGGCGCAGCAGAGCAGGATTAGATGTGCCTTCCTTGCGAGGTGAAGCAGTCACGAGATGCGCCCCCGAATCGGGCGTCCACTCATACCAGCCTTTAAGACCTACCATGTCAGCAAACTCGTCCACGAGTACGTATTCGTCGCCGGGGCCAAGAGAGAAGCGTCGCGCCTGCCAGTGTTGGAACAGGCGCTGGGACGCAGGGAACATTTCCGCGCGCTGATAGGCCGCCGCATATTGGGTCGCGCCGCGAAAAAGATCATCGGTGAAAAGAGCATACGCGCCGTTCAATGCCATGCCCGCCCGCAGGATCACCTTCGGCGTGACCTCCAGGATTTTGGGATCGCTGTTGGATTCCAGCGCCTCCCGCGCGCCCATGCGCAACGCTACAAATTGCGCAGCGGATAGGGCAGGCGTCCGCTCCCTCAATCGTGTTTCGATGAGCATGTCCAGCGGACAGTTAAATAGGAACCCGGCCAGTCCGCGTATTTAGCAACGCCGCTTCGCCCGTAGTAACTCTTCGAGCAAACCGCCCAGCTTCCGGGCGGCCTGAACGGTTTGTTGCTGGAACTCGATTAGTTTGGGTATCCGGCTGGGGCGGCTCAAGATCGCCCGGAAAAGTTTGAAGTAGTTGATCCGGTCGTCGGAGGTCATCAAGGCGTTGAAGTCAAGGGGAAGGTCTTGGCGGGCGTCGTCGGAAATGACGCGGATCGTTGCGCTCGGAATCTGAAACTCGCGGCAAATGGTGCGGATGACGGAGGATTCCATTTCAACTGCGTCCGCGCTCGTTTCGCGCCACAGAGCCGCTTTCTCTTCCGCCGTGATGGCGACGCGGCGGTGGCAGTGGAATTTTGCCGGCACGGCGCCCAATTCCTCTAGTTCCAATTTGAAACCGGCGTCCACATCCTGGTCGTAAATCACCGTCCCGCAGAGCAGCGCCGGATTCAGGCCGCCGGCAAAGCCCGCGGTGATGACACGTTCCGGGCGCAATTGCTGGATGGCTTTGCGAATGTTTAACGCGGCATTTCTCCGCCCCATCCCGGTCATCCAAATTTGAAGCGAAACCGAGCCGAGAAACGGGGGTGAAAAATAACGCAGTTCTTCCTTTACCGCGAAGCAAACCAGCAAATGCACCGGCGGTTTGGCCAGCGCCCCAACCGGTCCTTCACTGCTGTTTTTGTTCATAGACGGGTTATCTTAATGCGGAGAGCCGTTCTTTCCAAATCCGATAAAGTTCAAGGGTGGCGTTGACATCGCGCAAACAGTATTCGGCAATTTCCCGGCCCCGGCCTTCGGCCATCATTTTGTTGATGTCCATGCCGGTCACGCCCTGGCTTTTGGGGGAAGGGATGCCAAAGGCTTTGCAATAAAAATCGAGATTGAACCGGCGGGCCGCGCCGTCGCGTCCGCTGACATTGTAAAAGGTCAATTGCTCCAGCAAATCGCAATGGGGTTCAATCTGATAACGGTAGCCGAGCCAATCCTTGCGCGACACCGCCACGTTCAGCAAAGCCGAGCGCAAATAAATAAAGGGCACATCAAAGCCGCGCCCGTTGAAAGTGATGACGGAATCGTAACGCACCGCCACCTCCCAAAACTCGACCAGCAACTCCGCCTCGTCCGCGCAGGGCAGGAACTCGACCCCTCCAGGCGCACTGTGCTCCTCCTCAAAATGGTCGGAGAGAAAGAGGACCTTACCCCGGCAGCTCTCCGCATTGAGCATGGCGATGCAAACCACCTGGGAGGTCAAGGGCCAAAGACTGAATTGCCGTTGGATTTCTTCGCGCCGCATGGCGCGCTCGCCCAAGTCAGGCATATTTTCCGCTTCGCGAAACAAATATTCCTGCTGGACGGGATCAAATTTTTCCAGCGGCAAAGCTGAGGTTTCGATGTCGAAAACTAGTTTGGCCATTCGGCCCGAGGGTAGGGTGCCGCGACCCGAATGACCAGCACAAATTGCGGAAAAGGCTGAAGGCTAAAGTGAGAATCAGGCAGCGGGTTTACCAGTAGCCTCGCGAAGCGGGGTCAACGGTGGCGCCCCAAATGTTATTCGCCGCGCTGTCGCGTTGGGCTGGGGTAAAAAGATAACCCGCGACATGACTGTCCCCGTAGAGAATGTTGAAG
>Ga0209483_1001819_pt1 | contig 15686 bp, 13 predicted proteins | sample NGEPerA_FD_184508 | JGI IMG/M metagenome (GOLD analysis project Ga0209483, IMG submission 184508) | Arctic peat soil microbial communities from the Barrow Environmental Observatory site, Barrow, Alaska, USA - NGEE PermafrostL2-A... | ecosystem: Environmental > Terrestrial > Soil > Wetlands >... | reverse complement strand
TTCTGGGGCTGGTACTCGGTCAGGGAATGCGGCTGACGGTGATCGGGATTGTGGTTGGGCTGGGTACGGCGGCGGTCGCGACGAAGGCGATTACGTCGATGCTGTTTGGTGTGTCACGATTGGACGTGGTGACGTATCTGGCTGTGGTTGTTGCGTTGAGTGCGGTCGCGGTGATTGCGTGCAGTGTACCCGCGTGGCGCGCGGCCAGACTGGATCCGAATACCGCGTTGCGGGCCGAGTAGGGCGCGGATTTATCCGCGCCGCCATCATCCCGCCAAAAAAGGTGTCACCCCGCCGAAAAAGGTGTCATCCCGCCGAAAAAGGTGTCATCCCGCCGAAGGTCGGGATCCATGGACGAGTGCACAAACGCGTTGCCCAAGGTCGCGCGGTGGAACCGATATGCGTGGATTCAGGACGGGGGGTCGGGCGCAAAATTACAATCTTGCCGAGGTCTGCCCCTCGTCATGGATCCCGACCTGCGGCGGGATGACGGCTCCCACCAACGCCTACAATCAGGCCTTGTGTCTGTACGTAATCCGGCCGCGGGTCAGATCGTACGGCGATACCTCAACCGTTACACGGTCGCCTTCGAGGATACGAATGCGAAAGCGGCGGAGTTTGCCGGCGATGGTCGCGAGCACTGCCGCGCCATTGTCCAGCGTGACACGAAACGACGTGCTCGGAAGGACTTCGGTGACGGTCCCTTCGAGTTCAATCAGGTCTTCTTTGGAGATACGGTCCTCTGAGTGTGGGCTTTCTGGTACTGAGGTACTTCCAGTACAGCTATTGAGGTTAACCTATCTAGAAGCGGGCGTCCAGATACAGACTGGCCTGGACCCCGCCCCTCGGCCGGATTCCCTTGGCCAGATCGAGCCTTATCAGGCCGTCCATGAAGGAAGTACCTACCCCGGCGCCACTCACGGGGACCACCCCTTGATTCCAGTTCCGCCGGTCGCCGGCCCAGCCCAGATCGCCGAAAATCACGGGTCGGGCGATGACGCTGCCGAGCCCCAATTCCGCGCGGGTCATCCAGTAGGCGTTGCCAACGGCCGCACCGACGTCCTGGCCGCGGATTGTGGACGTGCCACCCAGATACCAGAGCCGTTGCACGGGGACGGTGCCGCCTGAGGTACCGCCGCTCAGTGTCAACGCTCCTGTCAGTGGGCCGCCAAGCGGGTGACTGACAGTGACGTCGGCCATCGCTCGCGTGTAATCGAACGTGCCAGCAGCGCCGTCGATGCGGATGTCCGAGAATGCGCGCAGTCCGTCCGGGTCCTCACCATACGAGCCGCGCTTGACGAGCGACAATCCGACTTCGGTTGCTTTCTGCACGTCGATGTTGTTCGGGAAATAGCCGCCGCCGAGTTTGCCGCCAAGTGAGAAGTGCGTTTTTGTTGTGGCACCGAATTGTTGTTCGCCGAAGAAACGCCAGCTGTCGAACAGACCGCTCTGCGTGTCGTGCGTCAGTTCCCCGCCCCACGATCTGTAATACACACCGTCGTCGCGACCGAACAAAAGTGCCGACAACGAAGAGCTCAGGCCGAATGGATCGCGTCCGAGGTCATTTGCAGAATTGAGACGGCGATACACGTTCACCCCGTACGTCTCGCGACCGTTGGTGCGCGCGACACCGAGCTCACCGTTGGGCGAGAGATCGAATCCGAGTCGCGCGATTGCGTGACTGGAGTATCCCGCGCCCATGTCATCGTCGACACGCAGACCTGTCGACAGTCCTTCGATTCGGTTGTAGCGCGACATCGAAAGACCAGACTGGAATACCGGTGGCGCGAATCCCCTGCTTCCGGCCTGGCGCTGCAGCGACAGCGCACTCGCGACGAGCGCGTCGACATCGGCATCGCCGAACAGCGAGTCGGGGGTGTCGTAGATCGACTTTGGAAGTGTTGGAGACGTTGCGAGCGCTGCTGTATCGCACGGAATGCGGACCAGCATGTTGACCGAATTCTCGTGTGACGAGCGCGTCGTCTCGCGGTACGTAGCACCATTGGTGCAAGCGCTATCACGTATTGCGCGACGTTCCTTGCGAGCATCAACCCCGCGCGCGGTATCGAGTACGCTCACCGCAATCGTCGGAATCTTGAGATCAGCGTTGACGGATTCGTAATCAAAGCGCTGACGCAGCTCGAATGGGAAGCGCATGATACCGGCGCGCGCCTTTCCTTCCACAGTCTGCATGCGCGGCAGCCAGAAGCGGCCGTCGTACAGTCCGTAATCGACGGTCATCACGTCCATCGATCCCGTTATCGGAAGTATCATCGGCTTGATCCAGCCGGGAATGTCTTTCTTGGGATCTTCGCCGTCTTCCTGTTTCGCGACTTTCATCGCATCGAGCGGTTCTGCCATGCGATAAACACCGCGCACAAGCTGACCAGTTGCGACGTCGAACCAGAGTGATCCTACAACAAGATTCCAGCTTGTGGTGCGCGGTTGTACGCGCAGTTCGCGCACGAGAATCGTCTTCCCGCCCGGCAATCTGAACGACACCGAGTCGCCGCTCTGATACGTATAGTACGCCTCGGCGCCGTTGCCGAGTGGGTGGATCATCGCTTCGGCATCAGCGTCGGCCTTTGCGACGGCGGATCCGATCCAGAGAGTTTCTCGGCCTGGATAGTATGGAATCGGAACACTGCCGCCGCCGAGATCGACCTCCGCGTCGCCGGCGCCTTTGAACATTGGTAGTGCGGATCGCGCACCGGTTACATCGACGACGGCGCCGTTGCCGCGTTCCCATTTTACGTGTGTTGCGCGTTCGGTGCGGAACATGAGACGATCGCGACCGAGGCTTGTGATTTTGGAATTGACGGAGATGCGCTCGTATGTAGTTGCGTCGTAGGATTGGAGCGCGGAGTCCTGTGTGAAGCGTGCAGCGCGTGCGCGATCGAGAAGGATGCGCGCGTTGGGATCCTTGAATGCAGTCGCGAGAAGTTGCGGTGTGAGCGGGATGTGGCGGGCTTCACGGCTTTTTACGCGGAACGAATCGCGGGCTGCGCGGATGGAGTCCATGCGCACCGCGAGAGTATCCTGGCGCGCGAGTCGCTCGGCGCGTTTGACGCTATCGGCGTGAGAAGGCTTGACACTGCCGACGGTGACGGTGACTTGGGCGAAGATCAGCAGTGCGGATAGCATGCTGGGTTGGTCACCGGGACTGGGTGATTAGTTCCTGGGGGCGGCTACGTCGGTGCAATCGCGCGTGGAGACGGCGCGGCGACGCGGATGAACCTGCGGGGCATGGGGCGCGACTGCGCGGATGAACCTGCGCGGAACGGGGCGCGGTCGCGCGTGGAGATGGCGCGGATGAATCCGCGCCCTACTTGTGGATCAACGGTTGGAGATCCGCGGGTGCCCACGGCGTCGTCTGCGACTTGGTTGCGGCGCGGACGGACGCGACCTGCTCGGCGGTGATCTTGGACGCAGTGTTACCCCAGCTGGAGCGTTCGTAGGTGATGATCGCTGCGATCTCGGCGTCGGAGAGCTGATCGCCGAACGGTGTCATCGCGTTATTGAACTTGGTGTTCTTGACCGTTATGTCGCCCTGGAGTCCGTGGAGGACGATGCGGATCGGGACTTCGGGGTTGTTGAGCAGCCATTCGGAGCCTGAGAGCGGCGGATAGGCGCCGGGAACGCCGAGTCCCGTTGACTGGTGGCAGGCAGCACATCGCGTGAAGAGCTCAGCGCCGTTGGGAGCAGCGGCCGCACCGCCGGCAGCGGAGGCGACAGCAGCGCCGGGAATGACCGCCTTGGTCGAATCGAAGTACATGACGCTGGTGGGCTCATTGGCAGCGATCGAAGTGCGATCAGTGTCGCGACTGTCGGCGCCACCGCAGGCGGCGAATGTAGTGCAGGCCGCGAGGGCCGCGAGAGTATAGATGCGTCTGGTGGTCATCGAATGAAAATATGTAGGACCCTAGTGTCTCACCAAGTTGGTGAACGTGATTTTGACGTCGCCGCCGTTGCCGGTGGAGTTGCAGTCGCGGCCGGTGACGGATCCGGTGAGCTCGGCGTCGGCGACAGCGAAGGAGCCGTAAAGCGTACCCGGGCATGGTGCCGGGACGACGAAAGTGAGGTCTGCACCAGTATTCGTCGTTTTACCGGTGACACTGCCAGAATAGATCGGCCGGCCGGTGGTGGAATCGGCGAGGAGGAAGGTGCCCGTGAAGTCCTGACCGAGTTGGGACAGAGCCATGGAGAAGCGAAGCGGGGACGAAGACGTGGGGATGTTGGCGTTGGTGATCGGATATTGGAATGTCGCCGCGCCCGAGTAGGCGGCGTTGTAGAGGGCCTGGTCGAGGCCGGTGATGGCCTGGCCGGAGCAGGCGGCGAGGGATAGGAGGGCTGCGGCGGCGAGGAGGGCGGGTTTTCGCATGACTCACGGCAATATAACGGGGATTGGCGACGGTTCTTGGAGAGGCGCGGTGACTGGTGCTAGCGGCTGCTACTATGAGACAGTCGCGTTGCCGTCCAACAAGCTGCGCAGGAACTCAGGTGCGAAGTCCGCGCCGTTTGGCCATGCGATGGTGTGCATTTCCGGATCTATGCGCACCGCAGCGAATGCGGAGGGATCTCGAAGCGCCTGGAAGATCGGTCCGGTGAGTTGTTGGCCGAGATCGATTTCGCCTTCGGCGCCATCGGTGAAACGGAGCCAGAGCCGGTGGGGGCCGCGAACCTTTACATCGCATACGTGCAACATTTCCGCACCTCCTTCCGGAAACTAGTCGAGAGGAGGAATGGGCATGAGAGGCTCGCTGCGGCGAGCGCGATCCCCGTTGGCGAGTACCTCGTCGCGATGCAACCGCGACCATTCGAGAACGAGGCATTTTCGTCTTCACACTGACGACGCTATATCACGAACTCTCGCCCTGAAAATGAATTCGTTGACTGTGCCCGTTTTTCCGCGCACTATTGTGAAACTTTTCCGAGCTGTTAGCAAATCGTTAGGTACTCACGGACTCGAATTTTATGTACGGTCTGACAAAGCTGGTTCTCGGTGTTAGTCCCTTTGTCGAGGTGGATGACACCACATACCGGAGTGCGCTTCATGCGAAGAAGTGTCTCCGTGAGGCGTTGGAAATCGAGGAGAAGTTCGACCTTCTTCTGAGTAACTACGGGGAATTCGAGGGCGAGCTTCTCCAGATCGGCCTGCGGGCGGCGATGTACTTCGAGAATGAGTGGTCCGCCAGTATCGGATCTCTTCAAACAATGAATCGTCGGATAGTCAATCTGCTCACGACCTGTCGGCTCTATCTTGACCAAGCTGAGCACAATCTCTCGTCAATGTACGGCCGCGATTCTAACGTTGCCCGTACGATGAAAACGGCGCGCAGCGCTGAGTATGACGCGCGACTCGGCTATCGTGTCATGGAATCGCTTCGCAACTATGTTCAACATCGCGGCCTTCCCATACATAGTATGTCTCTAGATGGCAGGTGGATCGATGAGGCGCGTAACGTTCGGAAACATATGCGACAGACCGTGAACCTTCGACTGGCGGTCACCAACCTCGCAGAGGATCGCAAGGTCCGGCGCGCGATCATTGCGGAACTCACCGCACTAGGAGAGACTTCCGATTTGAAGATGCTGATTCGAGACTATGTCGCAGGGTTGGGCAGTGTGCATGAGATTCTCCGAGTCCAGATTGCCGGTGATCTCATGACCTGGGACGCGACTATTCAGGATCTCGTTGAGCGGTATCTAGCGGTTGCCGGGGACACGGTCGGGCTTGCCCTTGTGCGCCGAGAAGGTGACATCAGTGTCGAACAAACCCCGATTCTCGCGGAACCAATTTCACGTCGCCGCCAACTCGCAGATAAGAACTTCCAAACGAAACATTACGACAAAATCGTCACCACAAATTACTGATCGGGCTCGTGACCATAACGCCCGTTGAAGCTCGGCGGAATTCTCTGCTGACTCACCCATAACTAAACTAGTATTTTCCTCAAGCTGAGCGGCATATTCACTATACCGCATCCAACAGTCCTCCGAGCGGAGTTGATAGTGGCTGAAAGAAAGGAAGCAGAAGTGGCTTGGGCCGAAGGACTTCTGCCCGAGCAACGCGTGGCGGCATCCCACATGGACGGCAACGCTCGCCTCTTGGCTGGGCCGGGAACGGGAAAAACTTATGCACTGAAGGCTCGCGTCGCATTCCTCGTCGTGAATCAAAACATCGAGCCAAAAACAGTAGTCGCGCTAACGTTCACGCGTGCCGCGGCCGGAGAGCTACGAAGTCGAGTGGAAAAAGCTCTGGAAGGTCAGGTCGCTGACCGCCCTCGCATCATGACACTTCACGCGTTCGCTCTCCGCGCTCTGATGAAGAATACAGAATTATTGGAGTCGCTTCCGCGTCCGCTCCGAATCGCCGATGACTGGGAGGAGCGAAACATTATCCAAGAAGACCTGAAGGGAATTACCGGTCGGAAGGTGAAAGATGTTCGAAAGGAGTTGCAGGCGATGTCAGCTGACTGGGACACCCTAAGAGCCGAAGACGAAGGTGAAAACCCGCTCAAAGCGGATGCGAAGTTCGTTGGCGCATGGCAGCAGCACCGAAGGTTATACGGCTATACTCTTAGGTCAGAACTTGTTTACCAACTCAAGCGCGCGCTTGAGCAGCGCGACGATCTGGATATGGGCGCACCAATCAGCCATCTCTTGGTCGATGAGTATCAGGATCTCAATGCGTGCGACCTCAGTACCATTGCACGCATCGCCGAAAATGGCAAGACAAGCATCTACGCGGCTGGCGACGACGATCAGAGCATCTACGGTTTCCGGCATGCCAACCCCGAAGGGATTCGCCGCTTCAACAAACAACACCCGCCCTGCACGGATCTCTCGTTGGCAACGTGCATGCGGTGTGATCAGGCAATCATGGATTTGTCCCGTTTCGTTGCGAATCTGGATACGCACCGCTTGGAGAAGCCGTGGGGCGCCCGAACGAATGCCGGGATCGGCGAAGTGAAGCTCATCCGCTTCGCCTCAGGAGAAGAAGAAGCCCAAGGGGTTGCTAGTCTGTGCAAGTATCTGCTGACCGAGAAAAAATACAAGCCAGACGACATCCTGATTCTCATCAGGTCTGATGGAAAGGGCGCGTTTTCAAAACCGCTCGCCGAACAGATGACACTCGCGGACGTACCCTTCAATCTGAACATCGATTCGCATTCACCGCTCGATTCCAAGTCGGGTCGCGTTGCCTTGAGCATGATTCGCGTTGCCGTTGATCCGAATGACAGTCTCGCATTGCGAACGCTTTTGGAAGTAAGGACGAACGGTATCGGCAAAAAGGCGGTCGACGGCATTGTAGCCGAGGCGACGGCTGGGAACCTGAGATTCGCTCAGGCGCTCCGGAAGCGAGCAGTGTCCGACGGAGGGCTGAAGAAGGAGCTCACCAAGCTCGACGCAATCCTCGACGAAGTGAAGGCCGTGGTGAGCGACGCGAAGACGGTGCTCACGCCTGAGCAGGTAAAGGAATCTCTCGCGACGATTGCCACGATTCTTGAAGTCGCTGGCGTGACAGACCTCGATGAAGCCAACGCCCATATGCTTGCAGTTGCAGAGGCAGGTGACGCTGACTCGTTTGCTTCGCTGTTGTCGTCTCTCTCGCTCGCGAGCTTTACGGATCAGGAACGAGCTGATGGTGCGGTCAACCTGCTCACTATGCACAAGGCTAAGGGGCTCAGCGCGCGAGCGGTCATCGTGATGGCAGCTGAAGACGAATATCTACCCGGGCGCCAGCAGAGTATTGACGAGGAAGCCGACGAGCGTCGGCTGCTATACGTGTCATTAACGCGCGCAAAGGAGAATTTATTTATCACCTATGCGCAGAAACGGACGGGCTCGCAACAGCACACCGGGCGAGATAGTGGCAAAATAAAGCGCACGCTCACTCGCTACTTGAGGAACGCACCGATTCACGCGACCCCCGCATCTGCATTCTTCGAGACTCTCGGCGCTTAGACGAGCCATGGCAATTCTCGATGGTTCGCTATCAATTGATAGGCGAGTCGGCACGGACTTCGGCGACCGAGGACCCGTTTGACATTGTCATCACGGTACTGGGCCGCAAGTTTCTCGCGTTTCTCGTCGCCGGCGGGCGGGCAGACCCGTCGGTCGGATGACTTACCATTACGGGATAGCAATTTCTTCACCGGACGTGTAATCCTTTGGTTCGCATTTGACTGAGTGCAGTAGAGAGTAAAAACCCATCGATCCCGTGAACTCAACTTTCGCCGAGACGTTTCGTACACTTGTTGTTCCACTTCTTACAATTGCGACAAGTGGTTTGGTTGCCGGCGTCGTCACCTTTCGGCTTAACGCGCGGCTCCAGCACCGGGAACTCCTGCGGGCGAAACTTGAGGAGGCATATGCTGCCACCCATGACTATTGCGCTAGCCTCGGGATCTATTATCTAAAATACTTCGCCGTTTTTCGCGGCCAGATCGACATCAATACGGCAAACGATCTCACAGTAGCAGTCGGCGCGTCGACAGATCAAACGGCGTACAGGCGAGTGGAAATGCTGCTCCGTCTCTATGTCCCGAGCGCCGAGCCTTCGTTTGAGCGATTGGTCGATCTTCGTACAAGACTCAATTCCATAATCGGTTACCACCGCCAGCGGTACTTGAGTGGCGAAGAACTCACCATCGATCTAATCCCGGCACTTAATGATGGTATCAAGGAGATTGACACCTACGAAGCGGCGATCAAAGATAGTATCGTTGCGATCGCGCGAAGGCTTTGATAGCGCGTGCTGTTCTGACGATGCCCTTTGACTGCACTCATTGCATTCAAGCGCACTCGAAAGCGGCGCTTAGTTGACCGCGAATGACCTGACACACCGCCGCTTCAACGAGCTCCGGCACGGCTGAATCCTCAGACGAACTTTCAGAGCATACTGGAGAGCCTGCATCACCGCGCCATGGCGGAATGCGCCGTAGCTGTCCAAGTTTGGAGAAAGCGTCCCTCTGCCTATGTCGCATTAATCGTTGCTCCTAACGTCCGTTAGCCTTCGCCCCACGTCCTCTTCGATGCCCATCAAGAAATCCGACCTTTACTCCTCCCTCTGGGCTTCCTGCGACGAGCTCCGCGGCGGCATGGATGCCAGTCAGTACAAGGATTACGTCCTTTTCATGCTGTTCATCAAGTACATCAGCGACAAGTACGGCAAGAGCACCGACTTCGCACCGCCGGTCACCATTCCGAAGGGCGCGAGCTTCTCGGACATGATCGCGCTCAAGGGAAAGAGCGACATCGGCAACATGATCAATACGCAGGTCATTCAACCGCTGATCGACGCCAACGCTCGGCTCGCACGCAGCGACTTTCCGGATTTCGCCGACCCCAATAAGCTCGGCGAAGGCCAGGCGATGGTGGACCGCCTCACCAACCTGATCGGCATCTTCCAGAAGCCCGAGCTCGACTTCTCCCAGAACCGCGCGGACCACGACGACATACTCGGCGACGCATACGAATATCTCATGCGTCACTTCGCAAGCGAGAGTGGCAAGAGCAAGGGTCAGTTCTACACGCCCGCCGAGGTCAGCCGCGTCATAGCGCAGGCTATCGGCATCTCGCCGCAGAATACCAAGGCTTCCACTACCGCATACGATCCGACGTGCGGCTCGGGATCACTTTTGCTCAAGGTTGCGGCGCAGGCTGGAAAGCAGATCACCATCGAGGGTCAGGAAAAGGACGTGACCACCGCCGGACTCGCGCGCATGAACATGATCCTGCACGACTTCCCCGGCGCCATCATTCAGCAAGGCGACACCTTGGTTGCTCCGAAGTTCAAGGACGGCGAACAACTGCGCACGTACGACTACGTCGTGGCCAATCCTCCGTTTTCAGACAAGGCCTGGAGCACGGGACTCACCCCATCACACGATAAGTATCAGCGCTTCGCGTGGGGCGAGCCGCCGGCCAAGCAGGGTGACTACGCTTACCTGCTGCACATCATCCGCTCGATGAAGAGCACGGGCAAGGCCGCGTGCATTCTGCCACACGGCGTATTGTTCCGCGGTAACGCCGAGGGCGTGATCCGAAAGCAGCTGGTCCTCTCCGGCATTCTCAAGGGAATTATCGGACTGCCCGCGAACCTCTTTTATGGTACCGGCATCCCTGCGTGCATCGTGGTGCTCGACAAGGAGAACGCGACGGCGCGGAAGGGTGTGTTCATGATCGACGCCAGCAAGGGCTTCATCAAGGACGGCAACAAGAACCGACTGCGCGAGCGCGACATTCACCGCATCGTCGACACTTTCAGCAAGCAGACCGACGTTCCGCGCTACGCACGCATGGTGCCGCTGGCCGAGATCTCCGATCCGAAGAACGATTTCAACCTCAACCTGCCGCGCTACATCGACAGTACGGAGCCCGAGGATCTGCAGGACATCGAGGGCCATCTGCACGGCGGAATTCCGGAGCGCGATCTGGATGCGCTGGACGCGTACTGGCAGGTGCTTCCCAACGTGCGAGCTGCATTGTTCGAAACGCTACGTCCCGGGTATGCAAAGCTGAAGCTGCCGATCAGCGAGGTGAAATCGGCGATACTCGGGCATGCTGAGTTTGTCGCATTCCAGAAACCTGCAACGAAACATTTCGACGACTGGCGCGCGGTCGCGACAAGGCAGCTTTTGGCTTTCGACAAGGATGGCTTTCCCAAGGCGTTGATCGCAACGATTTCGGAGGAACTCCTAAAGGCCTTCAGTCACGCACCACTGCTCGACGCATATGATGTGTACCAGCACCTGATGGACTACTGGGCGGAGACGATGCAGGACGACGCGTATCTAATCGCCGCCGATGGTTGGGTGGCAAAGACAGCGCGAATCGTAGAGACAGACAAGAAAGGCAGGCGCAAGGACAAGGGTTGGGCATGCGACTTGATTCCCAAGCCGATTATTGTCGCGCGGTATTTCGCGAAGGAGCAGTCTGCGCTCGATGCCGAGCAAACAGAGTTGGAAGCGACGATCGCCAGCATTGCAGAACTTGAGCAAGAACACGGTGGTGAAGAAGGATATCTCGGGGCTCTCGACAATCTCGCGGAGCCTGAGGTTAGCGCGCGCCTGAAGGCTATCACGAGCGACAAGGATGCCAAGGACGAGATAGTGGTGCTCAAACGCTGGCTGCATCTGTCCGATAGCGAGACAGCACTGAACCGAGCCGTGAAGGAGCGCGGAGTCGTGCTTGCCAAGCTGGCGTACGAGAAGCATCCGACGCTCACGGTGTCTGAGATCAAGATGTCGGTGGTAGACGACAAGTGGATGACCCGGCTTTCGGTGGTCGTGCTAGGTGAGCTGGATCGCGTGTCGCAGACCCTCACAGGTCGGATTCGCGACTTGGCCGTACGTTACGCTACGCCATTGTCAACGCTAGTTGACGAAGTGGAGATGCTCGCCGAACGCGTGGATCAACATCTGCAACGGATGGAGGCATCGTGGAAATGAGGTCCCGCTGCACCGAGCCTGACGTTGGAATCATTCCGGGGGATTGGAGTGTTACTCAGCTTCGCTCGACCGTACTTCATCATAACTCTGGCATATACAAGAAGAGCGAACTGTACGGCAATGGTTCCAATATTGTCGGTGTGTCAGATTTATACGGGATCGACTGTGTGGACGGTCAGCGCTTTGCCGAAGTGCCGCTATCTAGAGCGGAGTTGGCAAAGCACACACTGGCACGCAACGATCTTCTCTACGGCGAGTCTTCACTTGTACGGGAAGGAATCGCGCGTACTGTGTATGTCACTGAACTCGGCGCAGGCACCGCATTTGCGTGGCATACGAGGCGCTACGCGGTCGATCAACGCAAGTTGAGCTCCGTATTCGCCTACTACTATCTGCAGACTCATCGTGCGCGGAAGCACATGGTGGACCAATGCATTCAGACAGCAATCACTGGCATCAACACTGTCGCATACTTCGCATGTCCAGTGCTTCTCCCGCCTCTCCCCGAACAACGCGCCATCGCATCCGCATTGAGCGACGTGGATGCTCTGTTGGACGGACTGGAACGGCTCATCGCCAAGAAGCGCGACCTCAAGCAGGCCGCCATGCAGCAACTCCTCACCGGCCAGACCCGCCTTCCCGGATTCCGCGGGGAGTGGAAAGCGAAGAAGTTGGCGGAAGTCTGTTCAATGAAAAGCGGTGAATCCATTACGAGCGCGCACATCGATCAGGATTCGCCATATCCATGCTACGGTGGAAACGGGCTCCGCGGCCGCACGTCACGCTCCACCCATAAAGGGTGCTATGCTCTGGTCGGTCGACAGGGCGCTCTTTGCGGCAATGTTGTGATTGTCGAAGGCCAGTTCTTCGCTTCCGAACACGCGATCGTTGTTACCGCTGCTCCGCAAACGGATATTCGTTGGCTCGGTTACGTATTAGGTAGAATGAACCTAAATCAATATTCCGAATCCTCGGCTCAACCAGGATTATCAGTCTCGAAAGTCTTGCAACTCACAATCGAGATTCCCCCGACAATTAGTGAACAAACCGCCATCGCCACCGTCCTCTCCGACATGGACGCCGAGCTCGCCGCGCTCGAAGCCCGTCGCAACAAGACCCGCGACCTCAAGCAAGCAATGATGCAGGAGCTGCTCACAGGACGTATCCGGCTGGTATGAAGCCGCTGCGCATCTTCCTGAGCAGCGTCCAGAAGGAGTTCGCCGAAGAGCGGGCGGCGTTGCGGGACTTCCTGCGGGGCGATGCGCTGATGTGCCGAAGCTTCGAGGTCTTTCTGTTCGAGGAAGTGCCGGCCGCCGATCGCCGCGCGGATTCGCTCTACCTCGATGAGCTTGATCATTCCGACCTGTACCTCGGCCTCTTCAGCAACAAGTACGGTTTCGAGGATGCCGATGGTAGCGGCGCGGCCAGAGTCGCAGCCAGAGTCGCAGCCAGAGACAGAAGTATTGCGTACCCAATCAGTCGCCCCACCAGTCCCCCCACCAGTCGTGCAGTCCCGCCCAGCTCTCTTGAATCAACCGGTTCGGCGCACTATCCCCTTGGATGGCTCAACACACAGCGGCCGCGCGCACCAAATTGCCAGTGCCATCGTCCTCCCCGCCATGGACGCATTGCGACAATACCGGCGATATTAAGCAAGTAATGGTTCAGCAACTCCCAACAGGACGAATCCGGCTCGTATGACGGTGCTCAGTCCGATCCATGCCACTCCCGACGAGGTGATTCTGCACACGGTGTGTGCAGAATCGAGCAGGACGTGACTGACATGCCTACCGTCGTTCGGCCGCCTATCTGCCGTATCATCGCCGGACCGAACGGTGCGGGGAAGACGACCTTTGCACTGACATATCTGCCGCAAGTGGCTCCAGGCACCGACTTCGTAAACGCTGATCTGATCGCCGCCGGCCTCTCGCCCCTCGCGCCGGAACGGCAGCTGCTGGCGGCCAGCCGACTCTTCCTTCAGCAAATCGAACTTCACATCGCCGATGGGCATGACTTCGCCTTCGAGACCACCCTCTCTGGACGAGGCTACCTGCGCCTGGTCCAACGCCTCCGATCCGGCGGCTGGCGCGTGGAATTGCTCTATCTGGCCCTTCCCACTGTCGAGATGTCACAGCTTCGGGTCACCGAGCGTGTGGCTCACGGCGGCCACATGATCGCACCGAGCGACATCATCCGGCGCTTTCCCCGCAGCTTGCGAAATTTCCTCGACTTGTACGCCAGCGCCGTGGACCACGCGAGTTGCTTCCTGAACAGCGGGCCCTCGCCGGAGATCGTGTTCTTCCAGCAGGGCGAGAACCGCACCATACTTCAACAGGCTGTCTACAAGCAACTCCTTAAAGCGTCCAATCCATGAATACTCTCTCGATTGAGGACCAGCGGGCGCTGGATGCCCTACGCAGCGCGGTCGCCGAAGCGCTGGACCGAAAGCGTCGCCTCGGACAGTACGCTGTGATTTGGCGCGACGGCCATGTCGTGCGCATCAATCCGGGCGACGACGCGCCGTCCTCGCACCCGGTGCGAAGGAAGAAAGGTGGCTGAGGCAGCTCGATCGGCACGATCCGAGCGCAAGACCCAGAATCGCGTAGTCGCGATGTTCACGGATCCAACTCGGCCTGACTATCTGGGTTACGACAATCTCGGAGAGTGGAGCAAGCGAGAGAACAACCGCGGTATCGAAACCGAGCTCCTTCGCACCAACCTCGCGAAACGCGGCTATTCCAACGCACACATCGCCGCCGCGCTGCAGAAGCTGGAGGCTGCTGCTGACTCAACGGGTATAACGCTCTATCAGGCGAATCTGCGCACGTACCAACTGCTGCGATACGGAGTGCACGTGCAGATCGCGGTGGGCCACGCGCACGAAACGGTACATCTGATCGATTGGGAGTCCCCAGAGAGGAACGACTTCGCGCTCGCCGAGGAGGTGACGCTCAAGGGCGGATACCAGCGGCGGCCGGATATCGTGCTCTACATCAACGGTATCGCGATCGCGGTGATCGAGCTCAAGCGCAGCTCGGTCGAAGTCGGCGACGGAGTGCGACAGCTCATCACCAATCAGGAAGAGATCTTCAACAAGCAGTTCTTCAGCACCGTGCAACTGGTGTTCGCGGGAAGCGATTCGCAGGGGCTGCGTTACGGAACCACCGGAACACCGGAACAGTTTTTCACGGGATGGAAGGACGAGTTTCGGAACAACGATGCACCAACTGCCGGAGCGCTGCTCGACCGGCCGCTCGCGCAGCTCTGCAACAGGACTCGGCTGCTCGATCTGATCCGTAATTTCATGATCTTCGATGGCGGCCAGAAGAAGGTGCCGAGGCCGCATCAGTATTTCGCGGTGAAGGCGACGCAGGAGCGCGTCGGCCGGCGCGAAGGCGGTGTGATCTGGCACACTCAGGGGAGCGGCAAGAGCATCCTGATGGTGCTGGTCGCCAAGTGGCTTCTGGAGCACGATCCTGAGGCGCGCATCCTCATCATCACCGACCGCGACGAGCTCGACAAGCAGATCGAGGGAGTGATGAAGAACGCCGGCGTCGTTGGCGCCGAGTCGCCTTCGCCTCGCATCACGTCACGTGCGGAGTTCGTGGAGACGCTGGGCGCTGCGACGCCGCGGCTCCTGTGCGCGCTCCTGCACAAGTTCGACGTCGCGGACCTCAAAGGCGAGCCTCCGAAGGTCATGGGACGGTTCTACGTGTTCGTGGATGAATGCCACCGCACGCAGGGTGGCGACATGAACAAGCAGATGAAACGCTGGCTGGCCGATGCGATCTTCATCGGCTTCACGGGCACACCGCTGCTTCGCAAGGACAAGGTGATGACGCGGGATGTATTTGGCACTTACATCCACACGTACAAGTTCCACGAAGGCGTCGCAGACGGCGTCATTCTGGATCTCAAGTACGAGGCCCGCGACGTGCCGCAGCGGCTGACGTCGCCAGCTGCCATCGACGCATGGTTCGAGCACAAGACCAAAGGCCTGAACAACTTCCAGAAGGCAGTGCTCCGGAAACGCTGGGCGACGATGGAAGAGTTGATGAGCTCCGGAGAGCGCAAGCAGCGGATCATAGCTGACATCATCGAAGATTTCGGCCTCAAGCCACGACTGAACAGCGATCGCGGTACCGCGCTGCTGGTTGTGGACTCGATCTATGACGCATGCCACTACTTCCGGCTGCTGCAGAATACCAGCTTCGGCCGGTACTGCGGGAT
>Ga0209483_1001818_pt1 | contig 15688 bp, 8 predicted proteins | sample NGEPerA_FD_184508 | JGI IMG/M metagenome (GOLD analysis project Ga0209483, IMG submission 184508) | Arctic peat soil microbial communities from the Barrow Environmental Observatory site, Barrow, Alaska, USA - NGEE PermafrostL2-A... | ecosystem: Environmental > Terrestrial > Soil > Wetlands > Peat... | reverse complement strand
GGCGGGACGTAGGGGTTGCGCAGGAGGAAGCCGAGACGGCACCACTCGGTGACCATCTTCAGATCGCCCGCGGGGGTTTGCGGAAGACCGCGCGCCCAGTTGAATATCTGGAAGTTGGGGTTGGATTCGGTGCCGGGGATGAACTCGAAGACCTGCATGGGCCGGTGCGCGGGCCACCAGAGCGTTTCCCACACTTTGTCTTCGCGACGCATCCAGGGGTCGTTGGGATTGTCCGGATTGATAGTGTTCCAAAGTTCGTAGGTGACGTCGATGGGCTGCGTGGAGCACTCGTTGAAGTCTGCCTGCCAGGGCAGGGCCGCCATTTTCGTAAGGTCGCCGGGCTGAAGGCCGACGGCGTAATCGCTGCCCAGGCTGAGCGGCTGATCGATGTAGGCGATGTAGTCTTCTTCGGGCACCGGGAAAGCCCCGACGCTCTGGTTCTGGTTGGCCGCGGTCTGGCGGAAGCTGGAGAAGAGCGGGTCGGTCTTGAGGCGGTAGGGCTCGGCGAAGATCGCCGGGTTGCGGATGATCCAACTGACTTCAGCGCCGGGGCAGAAGGCGCCGCCGGCGAGGTTGGCTAGCGCGTTGCGATCAAGCTCGGGGCCGGTCTTCGACTGGATGTTAGCGTAAGGCTGCCAGACGTCGTAGTCCTGCTTGTCGAGCCAGCCTTCGAGGAACTCGTTATAGAACTTGCCTTCGGCCCACTGGCGCAGCAGGTAGAGCTGGTAGTCGGTGAGGCGCAGGAACTTCGAGGGCAGATCGTTGGAGAGCGGGTTGTCGCCACACAACAGCGGCATCAGCGGCAGATGATGCACGCGGCTGGTGGGACGGCTTTCGAGGCGGAAGATGTTTTCCTCGCCCTCCTTGCGCAGCAGGTCGAAGAGATAGTTGCGATAGGGGCCGTAAGCGTCGGTGGTGGACTGTGCCAGCGCGCGGGCGAGAGCTTCGGTCAACATGGCCCCCGAACGGAAGCTGCTGGAAAGGCGCTCGAGATTGTTGGAGAGGGCCTGGCCGGTGGTGGCGGGCTGCTGCGAAGGCGGCGCAGTCACCGGAACAGCGCCGCCGCTGAGCAGGTTTTCAGCGGCCGCCGCGCGTGGCGGCTCCAACTCCTTCGCATACGCGGCGATCGCGGCCTGCAGGCGATCGCGAGCTTTCAGATAGTCCTCATTGGTGTTGCTTTCAGGTTCCTGCGAGGCGGCATAGGCCTGTTTCCAGGTCGCGAGGTAGGGATCGACCTCGGCCGGTGCAATACCACCAGAGGCCATCGCGGCGAAGTTGCGCAGCGCGGCTTCGAGTTCGGCGCGACTGGAGAGCGTGGGCGCAAGGCTCACGAGCTTGAGCACGCGATGGACGCGAGGGGAGTTCGTGGCCTTCCGGTCGAGCAGCAGCAGCGCCGAATCGAGCGCTTCCATAAATAGCTGGCCGTTGTTGTTGGCCTCGACAGCCTGCTGGCTTGCCCGGGTATACGCGGCCTGGTTCACCTGCGGCGGCAGCGCGAGTTTGTCGGGGTCGAAGTTGCCGCGGCTGGTCTGGTTATGCGGGTAGTTGGACTGGGCGAGGATGTTGGTCAGGTAGGTGAACTCATCGGCGCGGAAGAGAATGGACCAGATGTCGCGATAGAACCACGGCTTGTAGTCGGGGTTCCACATGAGCGCGGAGGCCTGCCACAGGGCGAGCGCTTCCGGATCGCTGGGGTCGATGCGTTGCGGGTCGTTGAAGGTACCGGTCTTCCCGTAAAGGTCGGTACGCGAGGCGAACTGCGTGATGGCGCTATTCTGCAATACATCGTCGAGCGTCACCATATCGAGCACCTGCGGCACGTACGCCGGATAGGCTGCGATGACCCAGGCGGGAGACTCGACATCGATGTAGCGCGGCCTTTCGACCAGCTCGGAATACATGATTAAACGCGCCGTTACGGGGCCGTCGGAGGTGTCGTCGAACCAGCCGTCGTTGTTGGCGTAGTCGTCGATCCGCGGCTGACCGAAACCTTCCAGCCAGGTCCCGGCATGACCGTGACCGCCGAGCACCAGAAGGCGGCCCGTGTCGTCGATGAGCAGTTCGCCCAGCGTGTCGATCTTTTTCGGGTACAGGTTCTCAGGCGGGAATGTAGCGGCGTAGAGGCCGCCCGCGCCGCGATCGAAGCGCGCATGGCGGACATTCTTCAGATCGACGACCTGGGGTCCGGGGTCGATGATGAGGCATTGGCGTTCGTTGGGGTCGGTGACGGAGGCATTGCGGAGCGGATGGCCAGCCTGATAACCGTGTTCGCCTTCGAGCTGTTGAAACTGATACCAGCAGGCCTTCTTATTGGCGAGGTAGACGCGCCACTGAATATTGACCAGCGTACCCGCATTGCCGCCACCTTCGATGCGGTCGCCGACCTTGAGGGGGCGGCCTTCCGGCGATTGGTCGTCGTAGACATAGACCTGGAAGCGAGCGGCCTGGCGCTTGATGCGCCCTTGCTCGTCCTTGAAGCGAGTGACAACGGCGGTTGCCGCGCCATCGGGTGAGAGCACGGGATTTCCCTGTGCGTCGCACTCGATAGGCAACGCCGCCGGGGTTTCAGGCGAGATGCAGAAGGCGTCGGGGCTGTTGCCGAGACGGGCAATACCGATGCCAGGATGAATCTTGTAGACCGGAATAGAGTGCTGGGTGCTCACGGGCGGGTCCTTTCCGAGATAACCGAATCAATCGAGGAAGTTGAGGGAGACGCCGTCGAGGCGCAACAGCTCGCGGTCCTCTTCGTAGTCCGCGCCGATGACGACCAGGGTGATGCTCAACTGCGTCGCGCCGGCCTCGAACAGCCGCCGCGCACACTTGGTGACATCGACGCGATGGTTGCGCGGCGTGTTGTGGCTGCGGGGCCGGAGATCGTACTTCCCGCGCACCGGCACAGCGCAGTGCCCGGGGCCGCCGATGCACTCTCCGTGGCCGAAGACGGCGAAGTAGCCGGCGTAGTTGTTGTGATCCAGCGGCACATTCGCGTCGGCGTCGGGTAGATTGAGGAAGACGCGGATGAAGCATGACCGGGGCAGTTGCGGCACACGATGCAGGCGAACTTCGGCGGTGCGAAACGCCGCGCGGGTGTTGGCCGAGACATCGATCGGCTTGGACACAAAGCGGGCCACCGGCGACTCCGCTCCGACGGGAAGCAGGCAGGAGCTGCGCACGTACTCATAACCGAAGCGCTTCATCTCCAGCGTGTCGCGGATGGTGTAGCTCCAGGGCGTGAGCACGGAGTCGAGCTCCACGGGGTTGGCGTTGGGATTCAGGTCCTGCCACTCATGCCACAGGCGGTCGATGTTGACGTGGATGGGCCAGAAGACCGGATCGTAGGACGCTGTAAGGTTGCTGAGCATATCGCCCGTCGGGGGCTGGCTGTAGAGATCGGACTTCTTATGGAAGCGGCGGCCGGCGACCTTCACGCCGCGGTTGCGATCGGCCAGCAACGCTGCGGCGTTGGGCGCCGCTCCGGCGGGGTCGGGATTGAAGCCGCCGGTCCAGATGTGCAGCGTGTTGTGCGGGTTCTGATCGAGGAAGCCGAAGGCATCGTCGTAGGAGCTGCCGCCGCCAAAGTCGCGGAAGGTGCGCAGACTCATGATCTGCGCAATGTCGTCGGCCGTGGGATAGTGGTAGTGGATTTTTTTGTTCATGGTGCTGCCGGAGAATTCCGCTGGATAGCGCAGCGGGTACCACAGAGAATTGGCCGCCAGCAAGGCGTCGATGAAGCGGTTGCGATGAACGCCCCTGGTGTAGATGGGATCGATGAGCTTCGCGACCTCCGCGAAGAAGCGCGCCTGCGACGCGAAGCGCTTGCCGAGCAGCGGTTGCAGCGGCTCGGTGGGAATGTTGTGGCCGGCTAGATAGACCAGCGACTCTTCGGTGAGAAAAGCCTGTAGCGCGGGTGGAATAATCTCACCCTTCTCCGGCTGCGAAGGACGGTACTGTGGCATCGTCCAGTCCCAGTACGGCATGGTGACATCGGGACAGAACTCCTGTATCGCCTGCTCCATTTCGTAGAGGTACACACGATGCCACGGCAAAAAGCGCTCCCACCCATGCTGGCAGTGGTTCTGGTGGATGAGCGCAATGTTGTTGTAGCTGCGCGCGTCCTCGGGCCAGTCGTTGAGCGCATACATTTGAGCGAAGGCGTAACGCAGTTTTTCGATCTGCGCGGGGCCCATGCAATCGATGTTCATGCGCTGGCGCAGCTCGCCGCTCTGATAGCGGTACTCGTTGGTGGAGCCCTGATACTCCGCGAAAGCCTGGACGACATCGTCACAGGCGGCGGGCTGTACCTCCTGCATGGTGAGGTGACGGCTCCAGTCGCGGGCCGGGACGGGGATGTCGGTGGATGAGGTATCGCTTGCGGGAGCGCCGTCGGCGATCCACTGCTCGATGAGTGCGATGTCTTTTTCCGCGAGCGGCGGCCGTCCCCAGGGCATGCGCGGGAACTGCGAACCGTCAAAAGGGGGCGCACCGCGCACGCTCAGCACCAGCGCGGACTGGGCCGTCACCGCGCCGCCGGAGCAACAGCTTTTCTTCGCCGCGGGAAGGGAAATCAGTGGGAGGCCGCCGAGCATAGCCGTCAGGAGCTGGTCACGCGAGTACGTCCACAGGGGAAGGCCGGCATAGGCAGAGGCATTGCCGGCAGCCGCGGCTTCAAGCAATTGCTGTATCGCAACAAGGCGCGAGGTGGTTTCTTCCGTTGTCATAGGGGCCGCTTTCTGTAGGAACGCGAGAGGTCAGGCAGCGCTATGGCGATAGCGAGCGCCGCTTCGTTCGGAACATTGGAACTCGGGGGCCGGGAGACGAAAGTCCTTCGCCGGGATGCGACAAACGATAAACCTGAGGCTGCAATGGCATCACGAAAGCTCACTCCGCACACGCGGAGAGCAGGCGTTGCCAAGACAGTTCGCAGACGCGGTATCCACATAGAAGGTCTCTCGATCGAACCTTGAACTCAGAAGTGGACTACGGTTGACAGAAGCTTTGGGCCTAGGCAGCAACGTTCTCATAGAGGCTGCCTTTCGTCAAGAAAAAGTTTCGCGAAAAAGTTTTGCGCGGATGGCTCTCGTCTAATAACTGAACCGCAGAGCGAACTGGGCGACGCGCTCCTCCGCGGTAGTTGCGGCGATGGTCCCGAAAGCAGTGTTCCCCACGACGCCGTTGGGCTGTGCGAAGGCGGGGGTATTGAGAACATTGAAAAGCTCGGCGCGAAACTCGAGGTCCGTTCCTTCGCTCAAACGCGTACGCTTCATCAGCGAGAGATCCAGATCGCGGAAGGCGGGGCCGCGAACCGGGTTGCGAGACGCATTGCCCAGCGTGAACTGCGGTGCGACCGCAAAGGCGGAACTGCCCTGGTAGCTGGTCGCGACCGCCGCGTTCGCGTTATTGAACCAGTGACCGACCGTCCGCTGGTCCATCGGAACCGCGGGGTCCCGCAGGTAGTTCGGACGCGCCGTCACGAAACCCGCGAAGCTGTTGAAATTTGTCGCTTGCGTTACTGTTACCGGCATCCCTGACTGCGCGCTGTAGATGCCGTTGACGGACCATCCGCCCAGGAAGCGGCTGGATAGCGGTCCGGAAGCGAAACGATGATTGCGGTCGGAAGGCAGGGCGTAGACCACGCTGACCCCCTCCACATTCGGCATATCGCCGCTTGAGCTGTCGCGCTCGAGATACGGCCGGTAGACGTCGGCGGCGACCAGGCTGGATGAGTTCGGCGAGGAGAATACCGTGGACGAGAAGACGCTGGATGCATCGTCGATCAACTTTGAATGCGTGTAGGCAACGGTAAATGTGAGGCCGTGGGAGAGACGCTGCTCCACTTTGGCCTCGATGGCGTTGTAGTTCGTCGTGCCCGAGTTGTTGCGGTAGGTGGCGATGTTCTGAAAGCGCGGATACGGTTTGAGCAATTGGGCCGCGGCCACCGTCTTTCCGCCGATCGAACTCGAGGATGGGACCTGGCCGTAGTACGGGTTGGGGACCTGTCCGGTCAGCGATCCAGGATTGGTAAGGCCGGCCGCAAGTTGACCGGCGGTGAGCTGATTCAAGTTGTAGTCGGGGATGCCGACATGCACAATGTGCGAACCGACATAGGCTACTTCCCCGGAAAGCGAGTCGCCGAGAGTGTGCTGCAGGGCAATATTCCACTGTTCCACATACCCGGGGCCGGAAGTGCGGTTGGCGGTGTAAACGCTCTGGCCAAGGCCGGCGTTCGGCGTCGTTGCCAGCGGGGTCACCGTGGGCCCGCCGGCCAAGGTAAACGCCGCGTTCACGGAGTCCTGCGTTTTCTGCTGCACGTTCTGAATGAACGGAAACTGCGGCGTCGTAAACGGTGTGGTGATGCCGGATTGATCGATGAAAACGATGTCGAGACCGGAGCGAACGACCGTGTGCGGCGCGAGCGCATAAGCGAAACCGACGCGCGGCGCGAAGTTGAGGTAGTGGGTCTCGCGGGCGGAACGGGGATATCCGTTCACGCCCAGATAATCGAGCTGCTGGGTCGCGAGGTTGAACACGGCGCCCTGATTGCTCTTTTCGGTCGAGGGATTGTGAATGTCCCAGCGCAGGCCGATGTTGGCTGTCAGCCTCGACGTCGCTCGCCAGTCGTCCTGCACGAAGAACGCCTCAATGTGGTCGCGCGGCCGAATGGTCGAGGTTTGCAAGTCGATGGAGAACGTGTCCACCTGGCCGAGGAGAAAGCTGGCGAATGCGTTGCCCCCCGCGGCCATGCCGGTCGCTTGCGTATCGGTGCCGGTAGCAGTGAACGCAAAAGACCCCGTCGAACTCGGCGGCGCAACCGCGTTCAACTGGTACCAGCGAACGTCGACACCAGCCCTGACGGTGTGCGCTCCGCGGTTCAACAGTACGGTGTCTACGAACTGATAGACGCTCGTCTGGTAGTTGGAGAATGCGCCCGCGGGCGCGCCGATCTGGCCGAAGCCGTTCGAGAAGGTAAGCGTCGGCAATGCGTTGTTGAACGCCGCATTGCTCGGAATCCCCGGGATGCCGAGAGCGCTCGAAGCGGTCCCGGCCACCGTGGCTCCGGCCAGGTAGTTCGCGCGGCGCGTATAGCCGAGGCGGGCATCGTTCAACAGATGTGCCGTGAAGGTATGCATCTCATGGACGACCGCCTGCTGCCCCAGCACGTTCGAGTGTCCGGTCACGTTGCCCGTTCCCAGAACCGACCCCGAGATTGCACCGCTTCCATCCGGGAACGGCGTCACTGGCTGCTCCACTTCGTTGTAGTAGGTATAGCGTCCGAACACGTGATCATGGTCGCTCTGCGCGAAATCAAGACGAATGTCGAACTGGTTTTGATGATCGATGTCGTTCGCTGTACGGCTGTAATTGTTGGTGGCAGCCGCCGACGTAGGAAGCGGAATGCGGGCCAGCAGCGTCTGGGCGACCGGATCGAAGGGTACATCGATCGTGTTGTTGGGAAACTGCTGCCGCGCGTAGACGCTGCCGTTGTAGACCGTGGTTGCCGGATTGTAAATCGCCGTGGAACCAAAGTTGCCCGCTCGCTGCGCGGGGGTGGGCACGGTTGAAATGCGCGTTACGCCGATCGCCTGCTTGATCCCCTGATAGTCCCCGAAGAAAAACAGGCGGTCGTGCAGGACGGGCCCGGAGACGGCGCCGCCATAAAGGTTCCGTCGATAGTCCGGCTTGCGGCCCAGGGGCGCAAAGTAGTTGCGGGCGTTCAAATCCTCGTTGCGAAGGTACTCGAAGAAGCTGCCGTGGAAGGTGTTGGAACCGTAGCGCGTGCTGACGTTCACCACGCCGCCGTTGAAGCGGCCGAACTCCGCCGATACGTTGTCCGCTTCCACGGCAAACTCCGCTATGTCGTCGAGGATCGGAAAGAACGCGACCTGCCCGGGTTCAGGCTGCAACGCGGAGATGCCGTCGTAGAGATACTCGTTGGTGCGAGGACGGCCGCCGTTGATCCGCGGGAGCAGCGTTCCGGGAGGCAGTTCCACTCCGGGAGCCAGTTGCGCGAGGTTGATGAAATTCCGGGAGTTCAGAGGTATCACTGCGATCTGGGCAGCGGGAACCGCCATCTTTATGTCCGAGGTTTGCGATTGCAGCAGCGGCAATGCGGACGTCACCTCGACATGCTCGCTCATTCCTCCGGGCACCAGTTTGACCGGCACATCGACCGTGCCACCGATCGTCAGGACGATGCCGCGCTCGATATCGGTGCGAAAGCCAGGCGCCTGGGCCTCCAGGTCGTAGCGTCCGGGCAAGAGTTCCGCGAAGCCAAAATAGCCCTGTCCGTCCGCGGTGGTGCTGAAGGCGGCTCGCGTCTCTGCTTGCGTAAGATGAAGCTGGGCCCGGGCGATAGGCAATCCGGAAGCATCTCGAACACGTCCGTGGACTTCACTCGCTACCTGGGCCAGCAGCGCGGAAGACCACAGCAAGGATAGGCAAAGCGAGGCAAGTGCTCTACACATGAAGCCTCCAATCGATGAATTGCGATTTGTGACGATATGATGCGGTTTTATGGCCGCTTTGGCCGTTTTCCTCGGACCTCGTTGCTTGCGTTGCATCATGCGGAATTTTGTATACGGTGACTCCACAGCACGCTAACGCCGATTGCGAGTCACTGCCGGATGACCGTGCCTACCGACTCTCCGGCCAGCGCGCGGGTTAAATTGCCTGGCGTCAAACCATTCACAATACGAATTTGTTTCATCAGCTTGGCCTTCATCAGAAGGTCCAGCACAGACCGCTCCACGGGCAGCGTAGACAGATTTCTATCGATCAGCTCCTGCGCGCGGATATCCGGAATGAACTCGGCTTCCGGGTCCGATTGGGGATCGTTCGTGTAAAGGCCGTCAACGTCTTTGACGAAGATGACGCTGCGCGCTCCGAACACTTCGCCGATCAGATACGATCCTGCGTCGCTTCCGTGCGGCGGCAGCTTCCCGACAGCGGGCGGGTGCTCCCACAACGCATACGGGGGAATCCCATTGAAAACCGCCCCGCGCGCCGCTGCCAGCATGGCGGGCAGCAGTTGAACTACAAACGGAGCTTCGAGATACACGAACCCATATTGGGCCAGCAGGCAGGACACCATATAGGCATTTTGAGCAGCGTCTTTCGCGCTCAACGTCGCCAATGCGCCGGTGGGCAGGCCCAGATCGAGCCCGATGGAAAAGATGTGACGAGAGCGCACACCCGCTCCGACTCCGATGATCATTCGGTGTTGAGACTGATTTGCGACAATCTCTTCCAGAAGGGGTATCAATGCGGACCGGCCGCGGTCCATGATGGACCGCCCCCCAATCTGAATCACATTCACATCGGGAAGGATGGAAAACACATGGCCGTCAGTGCGGTCGATGACGTGCTTGTCCACGAGGGATTCGCGCATCAGTTTCGATTCCACATGGTGGGCGCCGGAGGTAGGAAGGGTCATCTCGCATATCCATTCTTGTAAATGATGGTCCCGACAGGTTCGCCGTTCAGCGCGGCCGTTAGCTGGCCGGGTACCAGACCGTTTACGAACTGAATCTCGTGGATGTTGCGCGACCGCGCAAGGAACTCGAGAACGGCGCGCTCCACAATCAGATCGTCAAGGTCGAGGGCCAACAACTCGTCGACGGAAATTCGGGGAATAAATTTGGCGGAGGGGTCTTTCTTCGGGTCGGCGGTATAAAGACCGTCCTCGTCCTTCACATAGATCATCTTTCGCGCCCCGAAGACTTCCGCCGTCAGGAAGCATCCGGTATCGGTCCGTTGCGGAGGAATGCGGCCCGAAGCGGGGTTCTGCTCCCACAGCTTGTACGGAGGCATTCCCTGGCAGACTACGGCGTTGCGTTCCATCAGATAGTGCGGCAGCGTGCCGAAGCCTTCCGGCTCAACGAACGGAATTCCATACTGGGCAAGCAGGTAATGCAGCATCTGTGCGTTTTGCCAGGCAACGGCGGTCGCGAGAACGGTGAGCACTCCGGTCGGCAAGCCGAGGTCGATGGCGAGGCTGTAAATATGACGGGCGCGGGTCCCGGCCCCGGTGCCGAGAATCATCTTGTGTTTGTCCAGATTGGCCACAATCTCGCCGACCAGCGGATACACGGCTGCACGGCCGCGATCCATGATGCTTTGGCCGCCAATCTTGACGACATTCACCCACGGCAAGATGGCGAAGTCGAGTGAGTCTTCCGACGACTTTTCCAATTGCGCATCGGAAAGCGAATGGAATAGTTGCTCGCCGGGCTTGGGCCGGGGAAGGGTATCGTTTCGCGTTTGGTCTGTCGTCATGCACCCGCCCGATAGTCGTTATTGGTTCCATTCAAAACGTGTAGATATCCATTTCAAAGCTGCGTGTTTCTTCGACTTCCGTATCGAGAGAGCCAAACGCGACCTTGGCCCACGCGCGCAGCTTGTCGAGTGCCCGCTGCTGCACGTGTGCGGGAAGAGCGGCAAACCTGGCGCCGGTACGATGCCGCCGCAGGAACGCCTCAGGCGTGGCGGCAGCGTTCCATGAAGCAGCCTCCACATGGACGTGATGCGCCGCCGCGGCATCGAGCCATTCCAGCGCCTGCCGTCTCGAGTGCTCCGGGCGGAACGAATCGACGTTCAGCTCTTCGAGAATGCCTTTCAGGTGGCGTTTGAGTTGCGCATCGATTCCCGATTCCGGATTGACGGTGTGGCCGACGGCCACGCTGCCGCCGCTACGCACCACCCGCCGAGCTTCACTGACGATTGCCTTCCAATCGCTCGCCCCGCTGAGGACCTGCATGAGCAGGACGACGTCGAAAGAACCATCGGGGAACGGCAGATGACTTCCATCGGCCTGGGTGAGCGTGCAATTCGCGGAACTGGGCGAAAACTCCCGCAACATTGCGAGGGATGTATCCACGCCGAAATAGCTGTCGCCAGCTGCGACGAAAGCTCTGCCAATTCGTCCAGTCCCGGCGCCTATATCGAGCACGCGGGCCGGGGCGGACAGGCCAACCGCGGACCATATCGCCGAGCGAATGGCCTGCGGCACTTCCGCAGGAAACGAACGGTGGCGCTCGAATGTCGGCGCGGCGGAATCGAATGGGGAGGACATCACTTGAGAGAGCAAGAGCCTCCTTGTCCGCGGTTGAAAAATGGCTTCACGACGCCTGACCTGCCGGTATGCACCCGCTGCCGGTGCATGTGCGATGCCCGTCTCTCGCGGGTCGCAACCGTGTGCGCCGCAAGAGACCGTCGGCCGGCAAGTGCCTCAATGGTGCGTGTACAGGGTTTTATCGGTCACCACCTCGACCAACTGCATCATGCCTCGATCTTCGTGAATCAGGATGTGGCAGTGGATCACGTACTGACCGGTGAAGTCCACAAAGCGGGAACGCATCCTGAACCAGCCTGGGATCGTCTCCGTGCAGGTCCCTGTGCATGCGGTATAGGGTTGGAGTTTTTTCGGACAGGTCTTCACGTCGTTCGAGTTGGTGCATTGGCTGGTGATGTCGAACTGCGCCCCTGTGGGAATGCCAAAGGTGTCCCACCAGACGTAGGGCGCCTCAGGCTGTTGCGAAGGGCACGGCTTGAACGTCGAGGGGTCATTCGGGTCCACGTAACAAGGGTTCCCCTTCGTGGTGGCTGCTTGACTGTTGGGTTCGAACAGTTCCGTGATCTGGAATGGGTTGATGTGGATGTGGAACGGATGCGCCTTGTCGTTGGCTTCGTTCATCACCGTCCACTCTTCCTCCGTGTTCAGCAGCATCGCCTGGTTCACTTTGTTGGGGTCGAACCGCTTTCCGTCGATGGTCGTGTTTCCCGCTCCGAAAACCAGCTTCCGCTTTGTGAATATCTTTGTTTCATCGATATCGCCGAGGAAGTCCGGCATTTGCGGGAAATCGCTCCGGTCCTGGATGAAATCCATCGTCGGAGTGACGGGATTGCCCGTTACCTGCACGGTAAGCAACGGAAAAGAATAATCCGCATCCGGAGCTGTCTGGCATCCGGCTGGAGACGAGGGAGAGCAGGTTTGCAAATTGACGCCGGTGTTGGCGATGGCCTGAAGAATATACGTTCCCGGCTGTGTGGGCGCCTTGACCAGAAGATCGGCGCGATTGGCGGGCGACAGATTGAACGAGTGATTGGGCGAACCCACGCGCTGGTAGTTTGTAAAGTCGAACTGCACGCCATCCTGCGCGATTTGCCGCCAACTGACGCACGGCGTCCCTACCGTCTGATTGCAGGACTGCGTCGACCCTTCAGGAGTGAAGCTGACGAACTTAACGGCGTCGCGGAAATCGCCGTTCACAATGCGCCACATCTGCACTTCACCGGGCTGCATGGTGACGATGGGTTGCCGCCTTCCGTTCACCGAGATCGGCGGCCTGGCTGCCCCCGGGCCTCCGGTGTGCGATGGATCGGTTACTGGAAACGGCGTCGAGGAAAGTTGTTGCACGACCAACACCTGCTCACGCAGTTTGCTGTCGTAGAACTTTTGCAACTCGTCGTCGTACTTGCCTTCGATGATGAAAGCGCCGGTCATGCCGTTGGCTACGTTCAGCGCGGTGGACCCGTGCTTATGGGCGTGATACCACTGCGTTCCCGGAGCTTGGCCCATAAGGGTCGGAGGAGCGCCCGGGGACGGCGGCTCGTTGAAGCCAGGCAGGCGGAAACAGTACGGGAATGCGCCGATATTGAATTGCGGCCACAGTCCCTGCGCGAGTTCCGCTTCGTTGGGAGGCCATAGCTGCATCATATGAGGCAGCTTCCCGGGTTGACCCTTATACGGTGCGGTCGCATCGTATTTCTTCAAAAGTGCTTCTTGACGCTTGCGCCACACAAGCGGAATTTGTTCCCACTTCGTCGGGGAACCGTTCGCCTCGCACGCGCTAAAAATCTTCGCGAAATTGCTCTTCACTTCCGCTTCGCTGGGCTCAACCGCCCCGCCGCTCCGCAGCGCCGGATGAACAAACAGCAAGACGTTGTCTCCGGTGGTGCTGGGCGTGGTGTGCGTGCCGTGAAAGTGGAGGTTTGAACTGCTCGATCCATGCAGGCAGTCGGGCATGTAGTCGCCGCCGGTGGGATAGATCGGCGCATTCTTATTGGTCCACACGACCGTGCCGTCGGTTACGGTCTGTCCCGGAGTTTGAGGAAAGACCGGGGCGGTTGCGCCGCTGGTTCCGGCCTTTGTGGAGGTATAAACATATCCGGCTGCGTTATTGCTCAGGGGTTTAATGCTCGCCCCCGATCTGTAGGCCTTGCTCGCAGTCCAATCCGGCCGGCTCCCATTGGCGGTCACGACATCGCACCCGTCTATACTGCCCTCGCCTTCTTCGCCCAGATCGAGCGTGTTGGCAAAATGCTGCGGGTTGACCAGGTTCTGAAACGTAACCTCGACCAGGTCGCCAACCCGCGCGCGCAACGTGGGGCCGGGCAGCGGCTCCGGGGTCGTGGGCCAGGGCTGGGGGTGGTTCGTGTCCTCTCCGATGTAATAGCGCATGTACTGGCTGGCGCAGCGAGTATCGGTGGTGGATTGGCCTGGAATACCTACGGCACCCCATACCGTGCGCAGGCCATCCACATTCTTGATGGTTGCACGCAACACGCCGTCTGGCGTTCTCACGATTTCCGGAATGGTAATCAGGCTCTGAGAACCGGGCGTCGGGCACGGCACAATCTGCGGATTCTGGCCGTAAGCCAGAGGGACGATGGCCAATAAGAAAAGCCACGCAAAACAAACTGTTCGGATGTAGAGATGCTTGAAGGGAAGCATCGCCTCTTGTTCAGACCGTCGCGAGCATCGGTTCCATTGCGGAGTTACAGCGTTCAAGACATTCATACGGCATCCTTTCTCAGCGGTTCTGCCAAAATATCGTTTTATCCCTGCACCTGGATCGTGCCCGTTTCGTCGGGATGGAGCGAACAGGCGTATTGCAGGGTTGCATCGGCGGCGGCGGCGAACGCGTCCGACGTCGAGTGAGGCGCAATCTGGTTGGGTATGAAGTAGGTCTCGTTGATGGACCCATCGGGATTCAATAGGCCGGGCCAGTGCGCGATGTTGTCGTTATTTGCCCAGAAGATTTGATCGCCGGGCGCGACCTGGGCCAGAGGATTCGGGTCGAACTTGGCCAAGGGTGGTTGGGGCTTGTTAGGTTTGATGTTGATAGTCCAGTTAAATGGCATCTGTGTTGCTCCTCTCGATGCTGGGGATTCGGATCAAGGCCCTGTGATGGAGACACAGCTTCCGTTGGCTCTACGGAGCGGCAACGGTCGCTGTTACGAACGTCAATCGCATGTCAAATGAGCGAAATACACCGAATGAATATGGCCGATTGGGAATGAAACAGCGCAATGAAGATGTAACCTGAACGCTTTTCGAATGCGTGATGACGCTATGTATATAGGCTTCGGAAATGTATACAGCGTTTCCATTTGGCAGTCAAGGCCACATGACTGGTTTCCAATGCGAAGAAGTAATGCGCTCGTTTACGAGCAACCATTGACGTCAGCTCAACGAAACAACTCCCGTTCTTCGCTGTAACCAACGATGAAGGCCGTAGGCGATTGTGCGAGCCAAGTCGTGTTACGGTTTCACGAGGGCAAGGGTGTCTGCACGGAGGAGGCTCGCAGGTGAAGAAAATTTTGGTGCCAGTCCTTATGTTGGTATCGAGCAGCCTAATGGCGACGGCTTGGCTGGGGCACTTGAAGTTCCGCAACAGCATCGGATTCTGGATGGCGTTGGGCGCCAGTTGGCTGCTGGTTTTACCGGAGTACGTTCTCAATGTCGCCGCTACCCGATTTGGATATGGTACCTACAGCGGTGCGCAGATGGCCTCGTTTCACCTGGCAGGCGGCGTCGTTTGTGTCGCGCTTGTCTCCCACTACCTGCTGGGGGAGCGTCTCGGGCTTGTTCAGCTTCTAGGCTTTGCACTCCTTGCGGTCGCGATGCTTCTGATCATGTACCGGCCTTCCATTGGGTGAGGCCACTCTATCCGCAGCCCAGAACCGCCCGCTCCAACCGCAACCCATCTTTTAGCATCCCTGTATGCTGAGACTTCAACGATGCGATACTTCCGGCTCATTCTGGGCGCCCTCGCCATGCTCTTCGTGGCACTGCTCTTCGCAGGCGTCACCATGCGCATCGCGCTGCATGGCGGAGAGGTCGCGGTCCCCAGCTTTTCGGGAATGACCGTTGCCGAAGCGTCCGACGCCGCACTCAGCAAGCACCTCGACCTCAGGATCGACAACAAGTTCTACTCCACCGTCGTCCCCGCGGGACGCATCATCTCGCAGGCGCCCTCCGCCGGTTCCCGCGTCCGCAAGAAGTGGCAGGTGCGGGTCACAGTGAGTCTCGGCCCGCAGCAGGTTTCCATCCCCGACGTCGTGGGCCAGGACCAGCGCGACGCCACCATGAACATCCGTCGTATGCAGCTCGACCTTGGAACGATCGCGCACATCGGCGCTCCGGGAGACCCGGACATCGTCCTCGCTCAGACACCACCGCCCAACGCCGGCGTAGACCGTCCGCAGGTATCGCTGCTGCTGAGTGAAACCAGCGACGCAGGCACCAACTCCTTCGTGCTGCCCTCATTCGTCGGCCTGAGCTACTCGGCGGCGAACCACGCCGCCCAGGCCCTCGGGCTCCGCCTCTTCTACATCGCGGACACACCACCGCCTCCGCCTACTCCGCCCGCCGCGCCACCGACTCCTCCACCACCAGCGCCCGCGCCAC
>Ga0209483_1001817_pt1 | contig 15689 bp, 18 predicted proteins | sample NGEPerA_FD_184508 | JGI IMG/M metagenome (GOLD analysis project Ga0209483, IMG submission 184508) | Arctic peat soil microbial communities from the Barrow Environmental Observatory site, Barrow, Alaska, USA - NGEE PermafrostL2-A... | ecosystem: Environmental > Terrestrial > Soil > Wetlands >... | reverse complement strand
GCCGAAATCCGCGCTGCGATGGCCAGGAAGGCAGACGAGTTCAAACAGAGCGGCGGAGAGATTTATCTCCACAGGCCAGCTGCCGAATAGGAATGGCTGTCGCAATACGTCCCGCCACGGCTGCCGACCACGAGGCGGTCTGGGGCATCATGGAGCCCATCATCCGCGAGGGTGGGACATATTCCTTGCCGCGCGACATGAGCCGCGAAGACGCGCTGGCGCACTGGTTCGCGCCCGACCGCAGCGTCTTTGTCGCGGACGAGGGCGGCGAGATCATCGGTACGTATTATCTGCGCGCCAACCGGCCCGGTCCCAACGCCCATGTCTCCAACGCCGGCTTCATGGTGTCGGACAAGGCTGGCGGCAAAGGCGTGGGCCAGGCGCTGTGCGAACATGCGCTGTCCACAGCCAGGGCGCGGAGTTTCGCCGCCATGCAATTCAATTTTGTGGTCGCCGCCAATGATCGCGCGGTCCGGCTCTGGCGGCGCATGGGGTTCGCCGAGATCGGCCGCGCCCCGGACGCTTTCCGGCACCCGCGCTTGGGGCTGGTGGACGCGTTGGTGATGTATCGTAAGCTTTGATCCATGCTGATCCGCCGCGCCACCGACCAGGACGCACCCGCCATCATGGCGCTGGTGCCGCGCCTGGTGGCGTTCGGTCCGCCGCCTTGGCGCGACGCCGCTACCATGACAAAGACCGATCTCGCCGTGATGGACGAGGCGCTTCGGGCCACAGGCGACGATCCCGTCGTGTTCGTAGCGGAAATCGAGGGGGCGGTGGCGGGTGTAATTCATCTGCGCTCGGTCGAGGATTATTACCGCCGCCGCAGTCACGGCCATGTCGCGGATTTGATCGTGGCGGAAGGCCGTGAAGGGCAGGGCATTGCCACCGCGCTTCTTGCCAAGGCCGAGGAATGGGCGCGTGCCAAAGGTTATGACTGGCTAGGCATCGCCGTGTTCGAAGACAATGTCCGCGCCGAAAAACTCTACCAAAAATTTGGCTTCCACCGCGAGGTGATCCGTATGATCAAGCCGCTCTAACGGTGTTCTGTGAATAGCCCATGCGGGCCGGTCAAATCGCTCATCAACATCAGCTTGACAGTGAAGCCGTCGCTGGCGGAGGTGAGCCCGGCGCCGGCGCCGAATTCCACCGAGATGGGATCGCCATTGTAATCGCCGGTGAGCCATAATTCGTGGAACTGCTGGCCGCCGGGCAGGAATTTCCTCAGCTGTCCGAAGCCGTCATATTCCTCGATCGCCGCGGTCCAGGTGTCGTCGATCTTGTAGTCCAGCCGCGTCGCGGGATTGAATTCCAGCCCGCCGATGCCGCCGTGATAGTCATTGTCCAAAATGGGATTGAAGGTGAAGCTCCAGCGATTGTCGGGGCCGAAGCGGAAGCCGATGATGGGGCGAATCTCGCCGCTATTGACTTGCGATTCCCACCATTTCTGGTTCCAGCTGAATTCGAAATTCATGCCGTAATAGAAATCATTGTTGGCATAGTCGGGCTTGACGAACAGCGCCCGCAATTTGAAGCCGTTATAGGTCGGGCCTTGGGTTTGGATGTCGGCAAAAAGCGGAAGATACAACCCCGCTTCGAACCAGGGCGTCACGCCATAGGCCCATTCGACGACGCTGCTATAGGCGTGATTGTCGACCAGCGCGCCCGGATAATCGGGAGTCTTCAAGCCGTCTGGCGTGTAATTGTTGTGCCAAGTGACGCCGAACACGCCCTCCGGCTCGATCTCGCTGGTATAGACCTGGATCTCGTCCGTCGGCGTGGCAAGCGCGCTTGCCGCCGAACCCAGCAGCAAGAGCAGGGCGAATCCAAGAAGCTTCATTCTAGTCCCCCGGCAAGTGACATGTGATACCGCGGGCAGATGTGCGTTTCATCCGCTATCTCTGCGAGTGAAAGCAAGTCGCAGAAAAAGAAGATTGGTGATCTTCAACGAAGCGTGCGGCTGCCTGTGACAGCGTAATAAATGAACAGAACGATGATCGCGCCGATCACCGCCACGAAGGTCGAGATGATGAAACCATGCGCTTCATAATGAAAGCCAGTGAGGGACCGGAACAGCCAGCCGCCCACCAATGCTCCGACCAGGCCCAACGCGGTATTGACGACGCAGCCTTCGCCGCGTTTGTTGACGATCAGGCCGGCAATCCAGCCGGTGACGGCGCCGAAGAAAATCCAGCTCAAGACATACATGGGCGTGAAACCTGGCGGTTAATTCAGGCTCACATATATCATGGCGATCGTCGCCGCCGCCATCACCGCGGTCGAGATCCAGCCCAGCGCGCCCAGCACGGGGCCGATACGGAAAGCGCCCATCTTCTTGCGGTTGCCCGCCACATACATCATCGCCGCCATCATCGGCACCGCGATCACGCCGTTGAGCACCGCGCTCCAATACAGCGCCTTGATGGGATCGAGCCCGGAATAATCAATCCCTAGGCCCAGGATCATGGCCGCGCCGATCACGGCATAGAAGCCCTTGGCCTCCCAGGGCATGTTGTCGAGGCCGGTTTTCCAGCCCCGCGATTCACCCACGGCATAGGCGACCGATCCCGCCAGCACCGGGATCGCCAACAACCCCGTGCCGACAATGCCCAGCGCGAAGATGAGCGAGGCGAACTTTCCCGCCACCGGCGCCAGCGCCTTGGCGGCCTGGGCAGCGGTCTGGATATTGGTCACGCCGGCCTGATGCAAGGTGGCGGCGGTCGAGACCATGATGGCGATGGCGACGGCATTGGAGACGAACATGCCCGCGATCGTGTCCACCTTGATGCGCTGAAGCGCGTGCCGCGCCTGGGCGGGCGCTTCCAAAAGCGGCTTGCGCCAGCTTTTCTGATCCACTTCCTCCACTTCCGGCGCGCTCTGCCAGAAGAAGAGATAGGGGCTGATGGTGGTGCCGAACAGCGCGACAATGGTGGTGGCGGCGCCGGGCGAAAGATCAGCCCCCACACCGATCAGACTCAACCCGATCTTCGCCCAGTCCAAATGAATAAAGAACAGCACGGCGACATAGGCGAACAGGGAAAGCGTCAGGACCGTGAGAAAGCGCGCATAGAGGCGATAGGGAATGAACAGCTGCAAGACCAGCGAGAAAAGCGCGAAGGCGATGGTGAATTCATGCTGGCCGAATCCTGCGACCAGCTTGGCGGCTTCGCCCATCGCCGCCAGGTCCGCGCCCAGATTGATGGTGTTGGCGACGAACAGCAGGGCCACCAGCAAACCCACCAGCCTTTTGGGCATCACATCGCCCATATTGCGCGCCAGGCCATGGCCGGTGACGCGGCCGATCAGGGCGCTCACCATCTGGATCGCCACCATCAGCGGGAAGCACAGGACCATGGTCCAGATCAGGTTGAAGCCCGATTGCGCGCCGGCCTGGCTGTAGGTGGCGATGCCGGAGGGATCGTCATCGGCCGCGCCGGTGATCAGGCCGGGGCCCAATTGATTGCGCATGGCGACGCGGCTGAGCCGGCGGACCAGGCTTATCTTATGTTTTGCAGCGGTCATCGGCCTAAGGGGAAAGGAAGGAAAACAGGATTCCAGGAGCAGCAGGCTCCGTCAAAGACTATTATCCCAAACGCATGATCTGCCAGGAGGTCTCCATGAGAAACGCCGCGCTGGCATTTTTCGCTTTCGCCATCCCGCTCGCCGCCCAGGCGCAGACCGCTTCGATGACTCCGGCCAAGCCCGCTTCGCCGGTCTGCCTGCGTCAGGACATGGTGTGGGGTTGGAATGTGGTGGACGATAAGACCCTGATCGTCACCGACAAGGCGCACAAGGCCTATAAAGTCTCACTCAAAGCAGGCTGCTTCGACCTCAAATGGCATTTGCGGCTAGGCTTCAAAAGCTATAGCGGCCTGGGCGTCTCCTGCCTGGAGCGCAATGATTTCGCGACCGCGCCGCCCGACGCCGGCATGCCGGCGCAACGCTGCTTCATCTTAGATATCGCGGCTTATGCGCCGCCGCCTATCCCGCCCAAATAAGAATCAGGTTTGTACGGGATCGGACGGCCAAGTCTTCCACATAGCAGCTGCGTGGGCCGCCGCCAGCACCGTCACCAGAAACAAGCCCCAGATCAGCGTGGTGGTGACCATCAGGAACAGAGCCGTCACGCCCTCAAGAAAGGCCAGCACGGTGCTGGGTCCCTTGGGTAGTGCCCAAAGCGCCACCGCGCGTCCCGGAAAGCGCATCCGCGCCAGGCGGAAGAGCGCGCTGGCGGCGAAGGCCTGCGCCAGGAACGGCATGAGGGATTCCAGCAGCCGCATACTCATGGTCATTCGGCCGCCACGCCCATGGCGCGCAGGATCTCGCGCTCTGTCGCGGTGCGGGCGCTCCAAAGCTGCTCCACCAGCTGGAAGTCGGCGGCATAGAGTTTCCGGATGCGAGCCTTCTGCCGCGCCGAGAAATCCAGCGGCATGCGTATCGAGCGGTTGAGCCAGGGCAGCCGCGCCACGCCGTGCGCGCTGAGATAGGCGGAAAGCATCTCGTGATCCCGGCCATAAAGAAAAAGACGCTTCACCAGCGACTCACCGGTCTTGAGATCGCAGACGAACCAGCTTTGCGGCCGCATCACGAAGTCCAGCGCAAGCGCGTCGTGCTCCTCGATGAAGGAGAGATAATCGTCCACCGAGCGGATGTTTTCCGTCTGGTCCAGGAACACGTCGCTCAGCCGGCAGTTCACCGTGCCGCCGCTCCTGACAAAGGCATAGGACGACGCGAAACGGTCGTAAGGATCGCGCACCACCGCGAAGGATTCCGCGCGCGCCCAGAAACCAGGCGCCACCGCCCTGAAGTAGCGGGCGCTGTAATGCTGGATGCAATGCTCGCCATAAAGGGCATGGGCGATGGAGGTGCCGGCGGCGCGCGGCACATGCAGGAAGATCAGGTTCCGCCGGCGCATCGTCTTGGGTATCCGCCAGCCGAATGCCCGCATGGCGGGTGACGCCATGCCGCAAAATTTCTCGAATATGTCTTCCTGATAATAGACGCCGAACAGCAGGCGGTGGATTTGCTTGGGATCAGGGAAGGAAGGCGGCGATCGGTTCAGTCTTCCGTCCACGGGCGACCCCAGAATCCTTCACAAATGATAGTGAAGGTTCCTGGCGCCGCGCTTCCTCGCGGAATTGTGCCAGATCATCGCAAAGTGTGTTGATTTCTCCCAATGCAAAAATTCCGCACAACGTAAGCGTGCTTTAATGTCACCGCTGTAAACGTAAGGTTGTAAAGTGAATACTGTAAGCCCTGAATGATATTTGCGCGCCGCCCCTTAAGGGGCCGGGTTCTTTTTGTCCCGAATCGCATGGACCGCGGTCATCACATTCCGCCAGATCTCGAACGCCTCGACGTCGCCCTGATCGAGCACGGTGTCGGCATGCCCGGCGGCGATAAGCTCCGCCTCATCGGCGTAGCGGGCGATCAATTCCCTGGCGATGTGCTGAATGTCGGTGTCCTCGTTCTGGTTCGGCATGGTCGCGCCGGAACGCTGCGAGGTGAAGTCTAACGGGGGGACATTACGAGAAGCTGACATCTCGGCCAGCACCGCCAGAACCCGCGCGTTCCTCACCGTAAGCTTGTGCCGCCGGCCGCCACCCGCATCCCGTCATGACGGGCGAGCGGCACGCCGCAGCGCGCCAGCACTTCGCGCACATCGCGCACCGGCTGGAACACTTCGTTGTTCCAATCGTCGCCCTGCATGTCGTGCGCCTTCTGCTCTTCCTCGACGATATGCTTGTCCTGGGTGAAGATGCCTTCGGTGAACCAGGTCACGAACGGCCAGGCGAGATGGATCAGGCCGGGTATCTTCGGCTTCTTTACCGAGAGATAGCCGAAGGTGCGGTTGGTTTTCTGCGCCGCGTCGAGCGGCGTATAGGCCAGCCACACATCCAGCACCGGATCGCCGGGACCCACCCAGACTTTCAAGCGCTGATAGGGATATTCGGTGCGGATGGTCATGATGTCGCGATTGGCGGCATCGGTGGGCGCGCGCATCACGCCCAGGATGGTGGTCTCGCCCAAAGTGGCGCGGCCTTCTGTGCGGCTGAAGGTGTAATCCACTTCGCACCAGTCCGGACCTTGGCGCCGTCCCAGGCAGGTCGCCTTGATCGAACCCATCAGGCTGCGATGCAGAACCTGATGATTCATGTCGAACAGATTCTCGTGCATGAAGCTGTAGTGGCAGGCGACGCTGCGGTCGAGCCGGCGCGTCTTGTAGGACCGGTCGGCGCGCGAGCCCAGGGATTTGAGCAGCCGCTCTTCCGCGCGGGTGGGATCGCCGGGGAAGATGAAGATCATCCCGTCCACTTCGCGCACTGGATAAGATGTGACGCCATTGGGCAGCCGCTCGCGTCCCAGATAAGGGATGTTCACGCAATGGCCGGCGCAATCATAAGTCCAGCCGTGATAGCCGCATTTGAGCGCTTCGCCTTCGACGATGCCCAGCGAAAGAGGCACCTGGCGGTGCGCGCAGCGATCTTCCAGCGCATGCACCGTTCCGCTCTGGCCCCGGTAAAGCACCACTGGCTCGCCGGCGAAGCGGCAAGCCAGGGTTTTGCCGCGCTTGAGGGTGTGCGACCAGGCCAGCGGATACCAGTAATCGGGATGCGCGCCGATGCGTCTCAGGTCCGTCGTGGGAGCAGACACAGCCGTCATCGGCGATCACTCATCTTGGACACTGCCTTGTTTGGGCTTGAGGTCCCGCCCCCCGGCAGGTTCGCCTATAACCCGAACATGCCAGAGGACGAATGTCCACGCTATAATGTAGGTTAATCCGGCTTTCTCCGCTCCGTTGCCCTTCTGGCTGGAACGGGTTCCTTTCCGTGCAGTGAAGCTTGGGGCGAAAAGATGAGGGGTTATTTCGGAGTCGGCGTGGATGGGATTTCCAAGCCCATGAATCTGGGCAATCTGGTCCGCATCGCTCATGCTTTCGACGCCAGCTTCTTTTTCTCCATCGCGCCGCGCTTGAAATTGTCAGACGCGCAAAGCGACACCTCGCGGGCGCAAGGCGCGCTGCCGTTCTACAATTTCGCCAAGCCCGACGATATGCGCCTTCCCATCGGCTGCCGCCTGGTGGGGGTGGAGATTACTGACGACGCGGTGGAACTTCCCCGTTTCCGCCATCCCATGCGCGCCGCCTATGTGTTCGGCGCCGAGCGCCTCTCGCTCTCGCCCAAAGTGCTCAAGGCCTGCGCATTCGTGGTGAGAATTCCCACCCGCTTCTCCATAAATGTGGGGATGGCGGGCGCCATCGTCCTCTATGACAGGCTGGTGTCGCTGGGCGGCTATGGCGCGCGCCCGGCCAAGGCGGGCGGCGAGGGCGCCGAGGTGCCGCCGCCGCACACCTGGGGTGCGCCGTTGGCAAAGGTCCGGGAGGACTAGCGCTCTAGTCCACTATCGATTCGCGTCAAGGGTGCACGTCAAAAAATACAGCGCTTTCCAAGCAGAAATGGGCGTGTTAGTTCCGGCTCATGACTCCCGCTCTGTCCATCTCCAACCTGCGCAAGGTTTATCGCGGCGGCACCGTCGCGGTCGAAGACATCTCGCTGACGATTCCGGAAGGGGAGTTTTTCGGTTTCCTGGGTCCCAACGGCGCGGGCAAGTCCACCACCATCCATTGCGTCACCGGGGTGGCCGAGCCGACCTCGGGCAAGATCGAGATTTTCGGCATCGACGCGGTCAAGAATTATCGCGAGGCGCGCCGCCTGGTGGGCCTTTGCCCCCAGGAATTCAATGTCGATCCCTTCGCCACGCCCCGCCAGATCGTGGACTGGATGGGTGGTTATTTCGGCATGAACGCCCGGGCCCGCAAAGAGCGTATCGATTATTTGATCGAGCGCTTCGACCTTATTCCGCACCAGAAGAAACAGTTTCGCCAATTGTCGGGCGGCTTGAAGCGCCGCGTGGTCCTGGCCCGTGCCCTGGTCAACGATCCCAAGCTGATCATCCTGGACGAACCCACCGCTGGCGTGGACGTGGAATTGCGCCGGGTGCTGTGGCGCTATCTCGCCGAAATCAACAAGGACGGGCGCACCATCCTTCTCACCTCGCATTATCTGGAAGAAGTGGAACGGCTCTGCCGCCAGATCGCCATCGTCAACAAGGGCAGGATCGTGCGCGAAGGCACCAAGGACGAAATCGCGGGCACACCCGGCGGGCTCGAGGATGCCTATCTGGTGGCGACTGGCGCCGAGCCCGATCATGTTGCGGGGCAGTGAGATGCAGACCTTAAAGCCCATAGGCGTCAACTGGATCGGCCTCTACACCATGGTTCGGCGGGAGGTGCAGCGCATGGCGCGCGTGCCCATCCAGGCCTTTGTCGCGCCCTGGATTTCGGCGCTGCTGTTCATTTTCATTTTCGGCTCGGTGGTGGGCGGGCGCATCTCCCAGATCGGCGGCCATAAATATTTGGAATTCGTGCTGCCCGGCATCCTGATGATGAACATCATCCAGGCCGCCTTCCTGCAATCCTCCACCGCGATCTATTTCTCGCGTTTCATCAAGTTCGTGGAAGAGATGCTGGTGGCGCCGCTCTCTTATGTCGAAATGATCGTGGGCAGCCTCAGCGTGGTGGTGCTGCGTGCCACTGTCACCGGCATCGGCATCCTCTTGATGGGCATCGGCTTCGGCGCCACCCACATCGAATCCTGGCCGCTGTTCGTGTTCTGGTTGGTGAGCGTCTCCGCCGTGTTCGGGCTTCTGGGCCTGATCGTGGGCCTGTGGTCCAAAAGTTTCGAGCAACTCTCCATGCCGGTGGTGTTCTTCCTCACGCCGCTTTCGATGGTGGGCGGGGTCTTCAACACCGTCCAGATGCTGCCGCCCTGGCTGCGCTGGTTGGCCTGGGCCAATCCCTTCTTCTATTTCATGAACGGCATTCGCGGCGCCATGATCGGTTACGACGAGACGCCGCCCGGCCTGGGCATCGGATTGACCTTGGTGTTCGTCTCGGTCCTGGGCGTGGTCGTGTGGCGGCTTTTCGCCAAAGGTTACGGCCTGCGCGAATAGGCTGGCGGGGGCAGGGGCGCTTGGCTTATTCTCGCCGCCACGCGGGCAAGCCCATGAAATCGCCCGATTCCGGCCCCATACACCGGCCCCGATATGCTGGAGCATTCATGATACGCAATCTTTTGCTGGGTTCCCTCTGCGCCGCCGCGCTGGCGGCGCCCGCCTTCGGCGAGAGCGCCAATCTTCTGGGCGCGTTCGGGAACTGGACCGCATATTCCACGGGAACGGGCGACAGCATGACCTGTTTCGCCATGTCCCGCCCCCGCGCCACGGAACCCAAAAAGGGCCTCAAGCGCGGTTCGATCTATCTGATCGTCACCGACTATCCCGCCAAGAAGATCAAGGGCGAGCCCGAGATCGTACCCGGCTATGAGTATAAGGATAAGGCGCCGGTGACCTTGGAGATCGGCGACGACCGCTTCACCTTCTTCGGCAAGAACGAGGCCAAAGAAGGCGCGGCCTGGCTTACCTCGCTCAATGACGGCCAACGCCTGATTGATGTGATGAGCAAGGGCGTCTTGGCGATGGCGATCGGAAGCCCCAACAAGGGCGCCAAGAGCATGGATACGTATTCGCTGGCAGGCTTCAATGACGCGCTCGCCAAGATTCATGCCACCTGCAACATGTAAATCCTTGATCGGGCTGTCGCCTGCGGAGCTGGCCGCGGCGCTGACCGAAAGCGGCGTGCCGGAAAAAGCGGCGCGCATGCGCGCGCGCCAATTATGGAACTGGATCTATGTTCATGGCGCACGCGATTTCGCCGGCATGAGCAATCTCGCCAAGAATTTCCGCGAGGAGATGACGGGTACATTCACTTTGGCGCGGCCCGAAGTGGTGACCGAACAGATTTCCAGCGATGGCACCCGCAAATGGCTGCTTAGGACCGGACCGGGGATCGAATTCGAAACCGTCTATATCCCCGAGGCCGAGCGCGGCACGCTCTGTGTGTCGTCCCAGGTGGGCTGCACGCTGAATTGCCGCTTCTGCCACACCGGCACCCAGAAGCTGGTGCGCAATCTCACTTCCGACGAGATCGTGGGGCAGTTGCTGGTGGCGCGGGATTCGTTGGGCGATTGGCCCTCGACGGCTCCAGGGCGCAAAGTCACCAATGTGGTGATGATGGGGATGGGCGAGCCGCTCTATAATTTCGACAATGTGAAGGCTGCGCTGGCCATCGTCACCGACGGCGATGGCCTGGCGTTGTCGAAGCGCCGGGTGACGCTCTCGACCGCCGGCGTGGTGCCGATGATCGAGCGCGCGGGCGCTGAGATCGGCTCGGCCCTGGCGATTTCACTTCATGCGGTGAACGACGAATTGCGCGACGTGATCGTGCCGATCAACAAGAAATATCCGCTCAAGGAATTGATGGCGGCGTTGCGGGCCTATCCGGGCGCCTCCAATTCCCGCCGCATCACCTTCGAATATGTGATGCTCAAGGGCGTCAATGACAGTCTGGCCGAGGCGCGCGCGCTGGTCCGGCTGTTGGCGGGCATTCCCGCCAAGATCAATCTCATCCCCTTCAATCCCTGGCCCGGCGCGCCTTATGAATGCTCGGACTGGAGCCAGATTGAGAAATTCGCCGAGATCGTCAACAAGGCCGGTTATGCCAGCCCGGTGCGCACCCCGCGTGGGCGCGATATCATGGCGGCCTGCGGCCAGCTCAAATCCGAAAGCGTCAAAGAGCGCGCCTCGGCCCGGCTGGCGGCCGAGAAGCTGGCGGCGGTGCAGTCTGGTCAGTTAGCGCGAATGCCGAACTGACGCAGACCAGCCTTTCCGCCGCAACGCTGGATTTTTGACCCCCGATCCCTATAGTCCGCCGCGATTTGGAGCGTGGCTATGGCCAAGAAAGACATCAAAAAAGTCGTGCTCGCCTATTCGGGCGGCCTGGACACGTCAGTGATCCTCAAATGGCTGCAGACAGAATATGGCGCCGAGGTCGTGACCTTCACCGCCGATCTAGGCCAGGGGGCCGAGATCGAGCCGGCGCGCCAGAAGGCGCTCACCTTGGGCATCAAGCCCCAGAACATCTTCATTGAGGATCTGCGCGAAGAATTCGTCCGCGATTATGTCTTCCCCATGTTCCGCGCCAATGCACTGTATGAGGGCGTCTATCTGCTAGGCACTTCGATCGCGCGTCCCCTGATCGCCAAGAAGCAGATCGAGATCGCCGAGAAAATGGGCGCCGACGCGGTGTCTCATGGCGCCACCGGCAAGGGCAACGACCAGGTGCGCTTCGAGCTTTCCTATTATGCACTCAAGCCCGACATCAAGGTGATCGCGCCGTGGCGGGAATGGGATTTGACCAGCCGCACCAAGCTACTGGAATTCGCCGAAGCGAACCAGATTCCCATCGCCAAGGACAAAAGGGGCGAAGCGCCCTTCTCGGTGGACGCCAACCTGCTGCACTCTTCGTCGGAAGGAAAAGTGCTGGAGGATCCTTCCAAGGAAGCCGACAGCATCGTCTATCAGCGCACCATTTCGCCCGAGGAAGCGCCCGACAAGCCTACATATGTGGAGATTGGCTTTGAGAAGGGCGATGCGGTGAGCATCGATGGCGAGAAGCTCTCGCCCGCCAATCTTCTCACTCAGCTCAACGAGTTGGGCCGGGCCAACGGCATCGGTCGTTTGGACTTGGTAGAAAATCGTTTCGTGGGCATGAAATCGCGCGGCATCTATGAGACGCCGGGCGGCACCACCCTGCTCGCGGCCCATCGCGGCATCGAGAGTATCACGCTCGACCGTGGCGCGGCGCATCTCAAGGACGAGATGATGCCGCGCTATGCGGAGCTGATTTATAATGGCTTCTGGTTCTCGCCCGAGCGCGAAATGCTCCAGGCTTTGATCGACAAGAGCCAGGAATTTGTCGCCGGTACGGTGCGGCTCAAGCTCTACAAGGGCAACACCATTCTGGTGGGGCGGCAATCGCCTTATTCGCTTTACAGCGAAAGCCTGGTTACGTTCGAGGACGACAAGGGCGCCTATGACCAGAAGGACGCCCAGGGCTTCATCAAGCTCAATGCGCTGAGGCTCCGGACACTCGCTATGCGTAAGCGGCAGAATAAGAGATAGCGGCGAAGAAATGAGCACCATGAGCGTGAACCAGGCCCAGATCGATTTCTGGAACGGCCCCACCGGCCAGAAATGGGCCAAGCATCAGACCGATATGGACCGCAATATGGCGGATATCGCCGTGGCGGGCCTGGCGCTGGCGGACGCGCGGCCTGGCGAGCGCGTGCTGGATATCGGCTGCGGCAATGGTTCGACCAGCCTGGCGCTGGGCGAGACGGTGGGGCCATCCGGCGATGTGATCGGCGTGGATGTCTCCCAGCCCATGCTGGCGATGGCGAAGAGCCGCATCAACGCGCCCAATGTCCGTTTCATCGAAGCCGATGCCGCCACCCATCCCTTTGCGGCGGATCGCGACCTGATTTTCTCCCGCTTCGGCGTGATGTTCTTCGTCGAGCCGGTTGCCGCCTTCGCCAATATCCGCAAAGCCGCCGCCACAGGCGGACGTCTCGCCTTCATCTGCTGGCGCAAGGTCGAGGAGAATGAATGGTCGATGCGGCCCTATCTGGCGGCGTTGCCGTTCCTGCCGGAACAGAAAGAAGCCGATCCCAATGCGCCGGGACCCTTTGCCTTCGCCGACCGGGAGCGCACGCGCGGCATCCTGGCCCAAGCCGGCTTCCGCGACATCGCGATCGAGCCTTTCGACGGTTATATGCGCCTGGGGGCCTCGCCGGAACATGCGGCACTGCTGCTCACTTCGCTGATGGGGCCGGCCTCGCGGGCGCTGAAGAATGTGGATGAGGAAACCCGGGTCAAGGCGCGGGATGCCATCGCCAAGGACATGGCGGCGTTCCAAGGCAGCGCGCCCGAGATTGCGCCCGGTACCGCCTGCTGGCTGGTCAGCGCTCGCTGTTAAGGACGCGGTCCTTTTGCGGCGAGAGCAGGAGCGCGTGCTCACGTGCCCACGCACGCTCCGCGCGACGCTCCTGCTCTCGCCGCAAAAATCCTCGCGTCCCTTAAATATCGACCGAGGCCGCCAACGCATTGTCCTGGATGAATTCGCGCCGAGGTTCGACCACATCGCCCATCAGCTTGGCGAACAATTCGCCCGCCTCGTCGGCATGCTGGACTTTGACCACCAGCAGCGAGCGGGCGTTCTCGTCCAAGGTGGTTTCCCACAATTGCTCCGGGTTCATCTCGCCCAGGCCTTTGTAGCGTTGCAGGGCCAGGCCCTTCCTGCCCCATTCGAACACCGCGGCCAGCAATTGGGACGGCGAACGGATCTCGCGGGTCTCGTCCTTGCGCTTAAGGCTGCCGGAGCGGAGATAGGTCTGCTGCAACTCGCCCGCCATCTTGTCCAGCCTGCGCGCATCGGCCGATGAGATCAGCGCGCCGTCGATCGCCACGGCCTCGCGCACGCCGCGCACGTCGCGCCAGAATTTAAGGCCGCCATCGGGTGTGGGCTCGCCGTGCCAGCCGCGCTCGAATTCCTCGGACAGGGTATCGAGCCTGGTGGCGATATAGTGCGCCGTCTCCTTCGCCCGCGCGGCATCGGCGAGGATGTCGGGATTGAGCGCGCCGGCGATCGCCGCCTGTTCCAACACAAAACGCGGATAGTGGCGGGGGAAGCCCTCCAGTGCCGCCACCGCGCTACGCGCGCTGTTCACCAGCATGGCGAAATCCGCACCCGCCACCGTTTCGCCGGTGTGGAGGGTGAAGAAGGCACCTGCCGAGCCTTCGTCGATCAGGTAATTCTGCAGCTCGCTTTCGTCCTTCAAATAGCGCTCGGACTTGGCGCGGCTGGCTTTGTAGAGCGGCGGTTGGGCGATGAAGATATGACCCCGGTCGATCAGCTCGGGCATTTGGCGATAGAAGAAGGTGAGCAGCAGGGTGCGGATATGCGCGCCGTCGACGTCGGCGTCGGTCATGATGATGACCTTGTGGTAGCGCAGCTTGTCGGGATTGAATTCCTCGGGCCCGATGCCGGTGCCCAGCGCCGTGATCAGGGACACGATACTGTCGGATGAGAGCATCTTGTCGAAACGGGCGCGCTCGATATTGAGGATCTTGCCGCGCAAGGGCAGCACCGCCTGGTTGGCGCGGTTGCGGGCCTGCTTGGCGCTGCCGCCGGCGCTGTCGCCCTCGACGATGAAGATCTCGCATTTGGAGGGATCGCGTTCCTGGCAGTCGGCCAGCTTGCCGGGCAGCGAGGCGCCATCCAGCGCGCCCTTGCGACGGGTGAGTTCGCGCGCCTTGCGCGCCGCTTCGCGGGCTGCTGCTGCTTCCACCACCTTGCCCACCACCATCTTGGCTTCGGCGGGATGCTGCTCGAACCAGGCGCCCAGCTTATCGATCAGCGCGCCTTCCACCACCGGACGCACTTCGGACGACACCAGCTTGTCCTTGGTCTGGGACGAGAATTTCGGATCGGGCACTTTCACCGACAACACGCAAGTCAAGCCTTCGCGGCAATCATCACCGGTCAGCGCCACCTTGTCCTTCTTGGCGCTGGCCATGTCTTCGGCATATTTGGTCACCACGCGGGTGAGACCCGCGCGGAAGCCGGCCAGATGCGTGCCGCCATCGCGCTGGGGGATGTTGTTGGTAAAGACCAGCGTGGATTCGTGATAGCTGTCGTTCCAGGTGAGCGCGATCTCCACCGTCATGCCGTCGCGTTCGGATTCGATCATCACGGGCGCGGGGATCAGCGGGTTCTTGGCGCGGTCCAGATATTGCACAAAGGCTTTCAGCCCGCCTTCATAATGCAAAAGCGCTTCCTTGGGCTCGACTCCCCGCTTGTCGGTCAGTGCGATGGTGACGCCGGAATTGAGGAACGCGAGCTCCCGCAATCTGTGCTCAAGCGTGGCGTAATCGAATTCGGTCTTGGTGAAAGTGACGGTCGAGGGCAGGAAGGTGACTTCGGTGCCGCGCCTTGGCTTGCCATTTTCGATGGGTGCATCGGCCACAATCTTGAGCGGCGCCACGGCGTCGCCGTTGCGGAACTGCATGTAATGTTCCTTGCCGTCGCGCCAGATGCGCAGGTCCAGGATTTCGGACAGTGCGTTCACCACCGACACGCCCACGCCATGCAGGCCGCCCGAGACCTTGTAGGCGTTCTGCTCGAATTTTCCGCCCGCATGCAGTTGGGTCATGATCACTTCGGCGGCGGAAACGCCTTCTTCTTCGTGGATGCCGGTGGGAATGCCGCGGCCATTGTCGCGCACGGTGCAGGAGCCATCGGGATTGAGCGTGACGTCGATGCGGTTGGCGTGGCCGGCCAAGGCCTCGTCGACCGCATTGTCCACCACTTCGTAGACCATATGGTGCAGGCCCGAGCCGTCATCGGTGTCGCCGATATACATGCCGGGGCGTTTGCGTACGGCATCCAGGCCCTTCAGCACCTTGATGGAGCTGGCGCCATATTCGCCGGTCACTTGGTTTGCAGGTACTTCAGACATCACTTCACCATGATCGCTATGCCGGCGCCGGCCATTACCAGGCCTGCGCCTTTGTTCATGCGGCGGCGTGCCTTGACGCTCGCCACCAGATTCTTGAGCCGCGAGGCCAGCGCCGCATATCCCATCGTGACCGCCGGGATCAGCACCAAGGTGGCGGCCACCAGTTCCAGATAGCCCACCCAATTGAGGCTCTTGAGGTCGATGGCGGTGGGC
>Ga0209483_1001816_pt1 | contig 15692 bp, 11 predicted proteins | sample NGEPerA_FD_184508 | JGI IMG/M metagenome (GOLD analysis project Ga0209483, IMG submission 184508) | Arctic peat soil microbial communities from the Barrow Environmental Observatory site, Barrow, Alaska, USA - NGEE PermafrostL2-A... | ecosystem: Environmental > Terrestrial > Soil > Wetlands >... | reverse complement strand
CTGGTCCTCGTCACCGGAGCCCTCGTCGCCCGCCGCTTCATCAACTCTCAGGTCGCCGAACGCCTCGAACGCCTATCCATCGACCAGGACCTCGAACACGCCAGCGAGCTCCAACAGCGCGTCCTCATCCCCGAGCCCATCACCTCAAACGTCTTCACCGTCGAGACCGCCTACCACCCCGCCCGCACCGTCGGAGGAGACTTCTTCCAGATCATCCCCTACCCCGACGGCTCGCTCCTCATCATCGTCGGCGACGTCTCCGGCAAAGGTATCGGAGCCGCTATGCTGGTCGCCATCCTGGTCGGCACCGCCCGCACCGCCGCCGAATCCACCGCCGACCCCGCAAGACTCCTCTTCTGCCTGAACGACCGCATGATCGGCCGCGCCGGAGAGCACTTCGCCACCTGCATCGCCGCGCACATAACCACGGACGGAACCATGCGCATCGCCAACGCCGGCCACATCCCGCCGTTCCGCAACGGCGTCCCGATGGACCTCCCCGGCGCCATTCCCCTCGGCATCATCCCCGGAACCAGCTACGACGCCGCCACGATCCACCTCAACCCCGGCGACCACCTCACCTTCCTCACCGACGGAGTCCCCGAAGCCCGCAACGCCGCCGGCGCGCTCCTCGGCTTCGACGAAACCGCCAGCCTCTCCTCACTCTCACCCGAAGCCATCGCCCAGGCCGCCTCCGCGCACGGCCAGGACGACGACATCACCATCGTCAGCGTCCGCTTCCACCCACCCGCCTGACCCCTTCGTCCAAGTATCATCACCACAAGGCCACATCTCCGGAGTGTCACTTGACCCGTACGATCCTCTCGCTCGTCCTAGCCGCCGTCATCTCGATCATCGTCGCCCCGGCCCGCGCGCAGCAGGCACCCACAATCCAGACGTCACAGCAACCCGGCTCCTACTCTCTCCAGGTCAACTCCCAGATCGTCGTCCTCGACGTCGTCGTCAACAACAAGAAGGGCGAATCCGTCTCCAACCTCACCCGCGACGACTTCAAGGTCTACGAGAACAAAGTCCCGCAAACCATCCTTTCCTTTGAACCTGCGATCCAACCTGGTGCTCACGCCACCGCGCCCATCCCCATCGCTTCCACCGCCGATCTCGACCGCCAGGAGCCCAACGCCCCCGTCAGCATCATCGTCCTCGACGAGGTCACCACAAACTTCGAGGACGAAGCCTTTGCCCGCTACTCCCTCAAGAAATACCTCAACGGCCAGGGCGACACGCTCCGGCAGCCGACAATGCTTATCGCCGTCAACTTCCGCAACATGATGGTGCTGCGCGACTACACCACCTCGCGCAAGGAAATCCTCGACGCCCTGGACAGGCACTTCGCCGGATACAACTGGAAGGCCGTCAACGGGGCCTGGACATCGGAGCAGCTCAACGCCGCCTTCGCCTCGCTCATCGAAGTCGCGCGCGCCACCGCCGGCCATCCCGGGCACAAGAACATGATCTGGGTGGGCCGCGGTTTCCCCAGCTTCCGCTGGGACAAGCTGTTCCCCAACACCCAGGAGGCGCTCCGGGCCGCCATCGCCAACTGCGCCAACATCCTCCGCGACTCCCGCGTCACGCTCTACGCCATCGACCCCGCCGGTCTCTCCGCCGCTCCGCCGCCCGTCGACGAGGACGGCTTCTACGTTGAGGAACCCTTCGGCGGCCAGGTCGATTTCGACACCATGGCCCAGGCCACCGGAGGCCAGTCCTTCCACGGCCGCAACGATGTCGACCGCCTCATCTCGACCGGTGTCAACGACGGCGAAACCTTCTACACCCTCACCTACAAACCCACCACCGTCAGCCAGGACCCCAAAGACTTCCGCCTCATCCAGGTGCTGCTGAGCGACCGCAGCCTGCGTGCCAGCACCCGCGAAGGCTACTTCGCCACGGCAGCCCCGATCCAACCTGCGCTCGACGCCACAGGCAAGCCATCGAAGCAACTGACCTTCGATATCGATGTCGCCGGCCAAGGCCTACTGGTCTTCGACGGCGTTCCGCTGACCATCACCCGCGACCCCGCCGCCCCGGACACCTTCCACCTCCACGTGAGCGCCTCCAGCCTCACATGGCAGCAGGACCCTTCCCGCAAAATGCAGCAATCTGAGATGACCGTGTTCGCGGCCAGCTTCGACAAAAAGGGGAAATCCCTGTCTCGCAGGGCCCAGCTCATGACCGTCCAGCTCCCTCCCCTGCCCGCTGGCGTCACCGCGGACAACCGCTCAGTCACCGTGCCCCTGACCATCGCCACGGCCCCCCCAGCCGCGCGTCTACGTTTCGTCGTCCGCTCCAACGGCAACGGCAGGATCGGCGCCGACAACGTCTTCCTGGTCGACCGCAAATCCCTCTCCGACCCCGCCACCGGCCTAAAAGCGGAACACCCCAAATAGTTGTCAAGCCCCCCAGCCTGTGCAAAACTCACAGACCCCGCATGAACACAGGCGAAACTAATTCTCAAAACCGTGCGTGTTATATCTCTCAACTCGCTACAATTAACTCAGCACTCAAAACTGCCAACTCAAAACGGAACAGGACCCTCTTCCAGACGCCCGGAACCTGGATCTCTACGCTCAAAACCTCTAAGCTCTGGGCTCATTCCGGCCCAGCAATGCCAACATCCGCAAGGTATCCATTGGTGTCGCTAACTCCCATCGAATGGACACTTTGCAAACTAAGTCCTTTGTTTAAGGCACTTTGCAAATCACAAAAAGAAGGTACGGAGATAAGCCCTTTCGATAAGGGACTTTGCGAGAAATAGGGGGAGGGGGTCAGCAGAACCGGCAACTGGAAACCGACAACTGGAACCTGCCAGCAAAAGCTGGGAGCGGGCAGCTCGGAGCTGGAAGCCGTTATACGACCATGACCGCCGCCACACCCGAGGTACCAACCTAACTCGTTTCGATAAGGGACTTTGCGGGAAATAGGGGGAGGGGTCGGCAGAACCGGCAACTGGAAACTGGCAACTGGAACCTGCAAGCAAGAAGCTGGGAGCGGGCAGCTCGGAGCTGGGAGCCCTTAGACGACCATGACCGCCACTACACCCGGGGTACCAAGCTAACTCGTTTCGATAAGGGACTTTGCGGGAAATAGGGGGGAGGGGTGGCTCCCCAAAAACTCAGGTAAGCGGCTCATCCGCCAGCTTCGGCGCCCACTGCTTCTTCGCCCGAATCGCCCAGACAAAAACAACGGCGCCGCAAACCACGCTCCCCAGCGCCGCAACTTGGGCATTCGACATCGTGTGCCCAAAATACAGCTTCGGATTGATCCGCACGAACTCCACCAGGAACCGCCCGAACCCGGACAGCATCAGGTACACGCCGGTCAGCCACGCAATCGGCTTATGCCGCTTGCCCAGCTCCCACAGCACCCAGCAAAGCACCACCGCGAACAGGAACTCGTAGATCGGAGTCGGCTGCACCAGCGCATTCGGAGGAGTCGGCGGCACCAGCGCATCCTTGGCCATATGAACGCCCCAGGGCAGCGTCGTGTTGATCCCATAGTCGCCATCGCCCGAGGTCAGGCAGCCGATCCGTCCCACGCCATAGCCGATCGCCGCCGCGGGAGTCGCCAGGTCCAGCATCCGCCAGGCGCCAACCCGCCCGCCCAGCGTGCCTTCCTTCGGCCCCTTGAAGCGCGCCAGCCGTCCCTGCCACATCAGCATGGCTACCCCGGCCAGCAGGCCGCCGAACCATGCAAACCCGGTCTGGAACCAGTGCAGGAACCCCATCAGCACCTGCCCGAAATGCCCCCACCCCGGCAGCCATATCTGGTGCCAGGCCAGCGCAAGTTCCGCAGGATTTTGCAGTTCGTGCCAGAGTTTCGCGCCGACGATGCCCGAAAGTGTCACCAGCGCAACGACGTTCAGAGCATCCGCATCCACGCCGTTGCGGATGAAGTTGCGGTGCAGAACGATCGTTCCGCACACCGCCGCCAGCCACAGCAGCAGGCCGAACGTACCGAGTTGAAAGGAGCCAATATGGATGTAGGGATACATGGGTCTCGTCAAGTATAGCGGCGCAACGCACGAATACCGATTGCGCCCCAGTTTTCCTCATTCCCTTTCGCGCTAACCTACGCCCATGTCGACGAACCTGCCCGCCTTCGTTCCCCCCGGCACCATGGACGTCCTTTTCACCAAGGACCAAATCGCAGAACGAGTCAAAGCGCTCGGAAAACAGATTTCAGAAGAGTACGCGGGCCAGTCCATCGTCCTCATCGGCGTCCTCAAGGGAGCGGCAATCTTCCTCGCCGACCTCGCCCGGGCCATCGAGGTCGACAACACCTTCGACTTCGTCGCCGTCTCCAGCTACGGCCGCGCGCGCGTCTCGTCGGGCGCCGTCAAGCTCATCAAGGACATCGACAACCCCATCGAAGGCCGTCACGTCATCATCGTCGAGGACATCCTCGACACCGGCCTCACCCTCAGCTATCTCCGCGACCTGATGCTGCAGCACAAGCCTGCATCGCTCAAGATCGCAACCTGCCTGGACAAGTTCGAGCGCCGCCTCGTCCCCATCCAGGCCGACTACGTCTGCTTCAAGATCCCCGACCGCTTCGTCATCGGTTACGGCATGGACTACGCCGAGCGCTACCGCGGCGTCGAAGACATCCGCATCATGCCCGAAGACCCTCCGGGACACTAAGCGGAACTGCGGAGAACCAAAGCCTCGACGCAAAGTTCGCGAAGAAATGCGCCAAGTTTCGCCACGGAACCCTTTGCGAAACTTGGCTAACTTGGCGAACTTTGCGTCAAGGTACTCCTACCACTGGCACAACTGCTCGCCTTGTCGGCAGAGTCGGTTAACATAGAACTCATGTCCTCTGCTGCATCCTCCACGATCAAGATCATCGCCCCAGCCCGCGGCTTCCGCGGCTCGCTCACGCTGCCCGGCGACAAGTCCATCTCGCACCGTTACGCCATGCTCGCCGGCTTCGCCGAGGGCACATCCCGCATCGCCAACTTCTCCACCGGCCAGGACCCGCACAGCTCGCTCGGCTGCATGGAAGCCATGGGCGCAACCACAACGCTGAATGGCCGCATCACCGCAGTCACCGGAACAGCGGGCGTTCTCCGCACACCTTCGCAGCCGCTCGACTGCGGTAACTCCGGCTCAACCATGCGCATGCTCGCCGGTCTCATCGCCGCGCAGCAAGGCGACTTCACCCTCATCGGCGACGAGTCCCTCACGGTCCGCCCGATGGAGCGCATCCGCAAGCCACTCACATCGATGGGCGCACGCATTGACCTCACCGAAGGCCACGCGCCGATGATCGTCCACGGAGCCGCCCTCCAGGCCATCGACTTCGATACGCCGATTCCCAGCGCGCAGGTCAAGACAGCAGTTCTGTTCGCCGGCCTGCAAGCCTCAGGCACAACCTCGCTCTCCGAGTCCGTCCGCACGCGCGACCACTCCGAGCACGCTCTGCGCGCCTTTGGAGCCAAGCTCACCCGCGAGGGCGACCGCCTTCGGATTGCGGGCGGACAGAAGCTCCACGCCATTGACGCCGCAGTTCCCGGAGACATGTCGTCCGCTGCATTCTTCCTGTGCGCGGCACTGCTGTTCGAGGACTCGAACCTTGTGCTCGACGCCCTCGGCATGAACCCGACGCGATCCGCGCTGCTCGATGTCGTCCACGCACTCGGAGGCGTCGTCAAGGTGCTCGACGTTGGTGAGCAACATGGTGAAATGGTCGGAACTATACAAGTGAATCGCAGTCCGCATGGATTGAAGGGCATCGACATTTCCGGCGCGCTTTCGGCGCAGCTTATCGACGAGTTGCCGGTCCTCGCCGCTATCGGGCCGTACACAAAAGATGGCATTCGTATTCGCGACGCGAAGGAGCTGCGCATCAAGGAATCCGATCGAATTGCGCTGGTTGTGAAGAACCTCCGTGCCATGGGTGCGGAGGTGGTTGAGCATGACGATGGAATGGACATTCCCGGAGGCCAGACGCTCCGCGGCGGCGTCGTTGACTCCGGCCTCGACCACCGCATTGCGATGGCTTTCTCCATCGCGGCGTTGCGCGCTGAGGGCGAGACGGAGATACACGGTGCAGAGGCTGCTGCGGTCTCCTTCCCCGAGTTCTTCGACTACCTCGACGAGCTGGCAATCCGGTAAGTCATGCCGCCCTCGGCCAACTCGCGCCCGATCGTATTCACGGAGGTCGAGCAGTTCGGCGGAGCGGAGCGCGCTGCTCTTGCGCTTTGCCGTTGGCTTGCGGAACGCGGTCTTGCATGCCATATTGTGGCGTATGACGACCGCTGTGGACTGGCTGCCGACGCGGCGTTTCCGCTGGAGGTCGTGGAGTTGCGATCCGCTGGCGGAGCCTGGTCGAGAGTTACCGCGCTACGCCGCTACTTCGCCGGCCGTCCTGCCAACGCGCCGAAGCCGTTGCTCTCCGGATATCAGCCAGCGATGCACGCGACGCTCGCCGGCCTGCGCGGCTTTCACACGCTGATGCACGACACGCCCGCTCTGTTCGACCCGACCGGCAAGCAAACTATGCGCAGACGCATCTCGAACCGCATTGTGGGCTTTGGGCTGCGCACGGGTGGAGCGACCATCGTGACCAGTGAGTTCCTGCGCGACGAGTGTTGGCGCGACTTCCGAGTCAGGACCGAGATTGTCCGCATGGGAGGGCTTGCGGGCACGTTCGCTCCGCGCAATCCCGGCAACACACTGCGTCTGCTCTCGGTCTCCCGGATTGAGGCGAATAAGCGCATCGATTGGCTGTTGGAGGCCCTGGTGGAACTGGAGTGTGGCATCGTTCCTCCGCTTGCAGCGCCGCTTTCACGGCTTGTCGACTGGCACTTCGATGTCGCCGGTAAAGGCCCTCTGCTGGACGAGCTGCGCACGCTGGCAGAACGACTGGGCATTGCGCAGCGCGTGGAGTTCCACGGCTTCATAGCTGATACAGAGCTTGAAGCGCTGTATGCCCGCGCGGATGTGTTCCTGATGCCTGCGGTTCAGGGCTATGGCATTCCTGCAATCGAGGCGCTGGCCCGTGGAATCCCGGTCTTCCTGCACCGCGAGTCCGGCGTCAGCGACATCCTGCTCGACACGGGCTGGGCCACGGTGATGGAAGGTGGCAAGGCCAACACCGCGGCGGCGCTGGCGAAGTCCATCGACGGCATCTTGCGCGGACACCACTTGACGGCCGCGCTTCCGGAACTTCCCACTGAGGATGCGTGGGCGGAACGAGTCGCGCGACTTTGTGGCTGGCTCTAGCGGCTACATCTTGTAGCGGCCCATCTCGTCGTCGTTGAGGCCTTCGAGCCAGCGGCGCAGGTCCTCAGGCGTTGCAGTGCTCGCGCCGTCGGCGTTCTCGCGGGCGCGGTCGAGCACCTGGCGGCTGACGAAGATAGGGCAATCGGCCCGCAGCGCGAGGGCGATTGCGTCGGACGGACGTGCGTCGATGGCCACGGTTTCTCCCTGCTGGTCGAGCCAGATCGTGGCGTGGAAAGTGTTCTCCAGCAGCGCACCGACGACCACGCGGGTCACGCGGGCGTTGAGGCCGTGGATCACGTCGCGGAGAAGGTCGTGCGTCATCGGGCGCGGCAGCGTCGCCTTCTCGATCTCCAGCGCGATCGCGTTGGCCTCGAAGATGCCGACCCAGATCGGCAGCACGACTTCGCCGGCAATGTCGTTGAGCACGACGACCGGCGAGTGCGTCGATGGGTCCATCATCAGGCCGCGGATGCGGACTTCGACGTCCGGTTCGGCCGGTGGCTCAACGCGCTCGGGCTTTGTGCCGGGAAACTGCATGGCTGCTAGTGTACTGCTACGCGAGCATTCAGCGCTTGCTGCGCCAGAAGCGCCGGCGAAGGCACAAGCGGCACAGAAACCGCCTCGCCGACCAGCGAGCTCGGAAAGATCTGCGTGATGCGAACATCGACGTAGCTGCCGATCGGCGGTGTTGTGCTGCAGGCGAAGTTCACCGTCTTGTTCTGACTGGAGCGACCGGTAATCTGGCCGCGCGAGTTCGCGCCGTGCTCGACCATGACTTCCATCGTCTGGTCGAGGTGGCGAGCGTAGTTGGTGCGCTGCAACTCGCGCTGGCGAGCGTTGAGGATGGCGAGGCGCTCGACCTTGACCTCTTCGGGAATGCTGTCGTGCATGTGGATCGCGGGCGTGTTCGGACGCGGCGAGTACTTGAAGCCGTAGATCGCGTCGTAGCCCACTTCGCCCAGCAGCGTCATGGTGTCCTCGAAGTCCTTGTCCGTCTCGCCGGGGAAGCCGACGATGATGTCCGACGTGAGCGAGATGTCGCGGCGAGCCGCTTTGGTCCAGGCGATGCGTTCGAGATACCAGTCGCGTGTGTACTCGCGCTGCATCGCGCGCAGGATGTCGGTCGAGCCGGATTGCACGGGCAGATGAACGTGGTCGCAGAGCGTTGGGACCGCGTCGATGACGTCGACGATGTCTTTGGTGAAGTCGCGCGGATGCGATGTGGTGAAGCGCACGCGGCGGATTCCGTTGACCTCGCCGACTGCTTGCAGCAACTCGGCGAAGCTACGTTTGCCGCTGGGATCGCGGAAGCTGTTGACGTTCTGGCCGAGAAGCTGGATCTCGGTGAAGCCCTGCTGGGCGATCATCTGGGCTTCGGCGAGCACGGAAGCGGATGTTCGTGAACGCTCTTTTCCGCGTGTGTAAGGCACAACGCAGTAGGAACAAAATTTGTCGCAGCCTTCGATGATGGTGATGTAGCCGCGGTGGGGGTTGGTGCGGGCGGTGAACTCGGTGTCGAAGGTTTCGTCGGTCTGGCGGTCGTCGAGGCCGGTGATGCGGGTCTCGCCGGCTTCCAGGCGGGCGAGCATCGCGGGTAGGTTGCGGTAGCTGGCCGAACCGGCGACCATCGAGACGTACGGCGCCTTCTCGAAGATCCTGTTGCCTTCCTGCTGCGCGACGCAGCCGAGGACGGCGAACTTCTTGCCCTCGCCCTGCATCTTCTTGTACTCGTTCAGCCGGTGGAAGACCTTCTGCTCCGCCTTGTCGCGGATGGAACAGGTGTTGTACAGAATCAGGCCCGCGTCGGCTTCGTCGAGGACCTGGGAGTAGCCCTCCTGGAGGAGCGTCCCGACAACTTTTTCGGAGTCGTGGGCGTTCATCTGGCAGCCGAATGTTTCGATGTAAAAGGTCTTCATACGCTACGAATCAGTATACGGGTACCCCCCACCCCTCCCCCCTATTTCCTGCACCGGGTTCCTTCCATCCTGAGTCATGGGTTGACTATTTCCATAGTAGGACTCGACTTGGTGGGAAAATGGTTGCGAGGGTTTGGCTATGGGTGCTCTGGAAGATTTGGCTGTGATCGCGCGGCAGGAGGAGTTGCTGCGGTGGGAGGGGTTCGATGCAGATGTGGCGTGGCGGCTCGGCGGCGTGATGCGGGAGATGCTGGTGGAGCGCGGCGCGGGCGGGACTGTGGAGATCGAGGTCGCCGGGCAGGTGCTGTTTACGGCGGCGACCGTCGGGGCTACGCCGGGGCAGGCCGACTGGATTCGGAGGAAGCGGAATACGGTGCGGCGGTTTGCGCGGAGTTCGTATGCCGTGGGGCGTCAGTTGGAGCGTGATGGGGACACGATGGAGGCTCGGCATGGGCTGATGCTCGCGGACTATGCGGCGCATGGCGGCGGGTTTCCAGTGTGGGTGCGCGGCGTGGGGGTGGTCGGGAGCGCGATCGTGTCGGGGATGCCGCAGCGGGACGACCATAATCTGGTGGTTGCGGCGATGGCGCAGGTGCTGGGAGTGGAGGCTCCGGTGCTGGAGTAAGCCGTGGTTCGGGTTTTCACGAGCGCAGAGCTCAGAGATTTTGAGCTTAGAGAAAAGGCGGGCGGGTATACACTGAGTCTGCGGAAGTTGCGGCCTGCCGGGTATCGGCGGGCCGGATTGTTTTGTGCAGGGAGTGGGGTTTCGTATGGCGGTGAAAGAAGAGTTGCTGAAGAAAGCGGAAGAGAGCGCGGCGGTCGCGCCGAGTGGGCACGGCCTCGGCTGGGCGGTCCCGGTGACGCTGCATGGGCGGACGCTGGAGCCGAATCGGCGGATGCATTTGAACCTCGATTGGGTCGAGGAGGTCCGCGTCAATACTTCGGCGGTGGAACGCAGGGCCGCGACAATTGGGACTCGGCGGAGCGTGAAGAAGGATTGGCAGGCGGCCTGGCTGTTGCGCGCGATTGCGTGCATGGATTTGACGACGCTGTCGGGGGATGACTCGGCCGAGCGGGTGAAGCGGCTGTGCGCGAAGGCGCGGCGGCCGTTGCAGGACCATCTGGTTGCGGCATTGAAGATTGAAGAGTTGAAGCTGCATGTGGGGGCCGTGTGTGTCTATCACCTCTTTGTGGAGACGGCGGTGAAGGCGCTGGAGGGTTCGGGGATACCGGTGGCGGCGGTGTCGACTGGCTTCCCTGCCGGGCTGTCGCCGCTGGCGGAGCGGGTGGAGGAGATCAAGCGGAGCGTGGAGGCTGGGGCTAGCGAGATCGATATCGTGATCACGCGCGCGCATGTTTTCAATGGCGAATGGAATGCTCTGTATGACGAGGTTGCGGCGTTCAAGGAGGCTTGCGGGGCGGCACATATGAAGGCGATCCTCGGCACCGGCGATTTGCTGACGCTGCGCAATGTGGCGCGCGCGAGTTGGGTCGCGATGATGGCCGGCGCGGACTTCATCAAGACTTCGACCGGCAAGGAAGCGGTGAATGCGACGCTGCCAGTTTCGCTGGTGATGGTGCGGGCGATTCGGGAGTATGCGGAGCGGACTGGTATGTCGGTTGGATATAAGCCGGCGGGCGGGATCAAGACGGCGAAACAGGCGCTCGACTGGATGGCGCTGATGAAGGATGAGTTGGGTCGGCCTTGGTTGGAGCCTTCGCTGTTTCGGTATGGGGCTAGCTCGATGCTTGCGGATATCGAGCGGCAGTTGGAGCACCATGTGAGTGGAAGGTATTCGGCGGCGTATAGGCACCCGATCGCGTAGGAGTAGGCGCAACCGCCTAAGTGTGAACGAAATGACCTGTTATCGCATTCGCATGAAGTTCGGAAAAGACGGCCCTGATATCTCAAAAGAGGCTTGGGAGGCAGGTCTTGTCGGCATTTGGTTCGGTTCGTGGGGTATTCAAGACCTGTACCACTCATATGCAGCGTATCCCTCGAAGCAACCCGGAGAAGTAACCAACGGAGAGATCGAAAGTTACATAAACGCTCAGCTACGACTTCGACATCTTCCGTTGAATATGAAGGCCGACTTCGTCCCTGCAATCAAGACCTTCGACGAAACCCTAAGCGAAAACTCTTGGATTTGTACATATTTCGATGGCAAACTGCATCTCGGACAGATTGCCGACAAAGAGCCGCGTGACGAAGCACGCTTTGATTTGAACAAAGAACGATTCAAAGCAAGAACTATCAAGAATTGCAAAAGCTTCGAAGTCGCAACTCTCCCTGACGCATTTCGGCTGATAGCTTCAGCAGGGAGACAAACAATACATAAGCTTGATAGCCATCGGAAGCTTGTCTCGATCCTGATTAATGCCAAAAATGTTGACGCAGTGATTTCGAAGATTCGAACGCTTCCCTTTGATGAGTGGATGGACATTTTGGGCGACAAGGGGTGGGAAAGTGTTTGCACTGCGTATCTCATCATGGAACACGGGTTCCTACCGACTGGGCTACTTGTTGGCCGCACACTTCCTGATTTTGACATTGTTGGGCATGATCTAAGCGGAATCCCTATTTATGGTCAATGCAAGAAGAATCCCGGACTATATTCCTTCAATGAAAGAGACAGGCAGAACTTCGCGCATCTTCCAAAGAAAGCGAAAAAGTTTTTCTTTCCCTTCGCCGGTGGAGATGAGTCTGCCATACCTGGGGTTTCAGTGATTTCTTATCCCACCTTACGTGGATGGCTCGATACGACAACCAAAGGGAAAAAATACAAAGAGATTCTCAGGTTAGGCGGGTGAAGTTCGCGATGAACTCGAATTCGGCTATAACCCAACGTTGTGACAGGCACGCTAAGAACTTATCTGTATGAAAGCGAAGAAATCAATGGCAAGCAGCATAGTGGAGAAGTTTTACAGCATGGAATATGGACCGGCGCCGGAAGATGCGAGTGAAGTGACGAAGTGGCTCGACGCGCACAAGCGTTCGTTTGGGCACTACATCGATGGGGCGTGGACCAAGGTTGGCGGTGCGAGTTTTGAGACGCGCAACCCGGCGACGGGCGATGTGATCGCAACGGTTGCGACTGCGGATGCAGCCGATGTCGACCGTGCGGTGAAGGCTGCTCGTGCGGCGTTGCCGGGGTGGCAGGCGCTGACGGGGCACCAGCGCGCGCGCTACCTCTACGCCTTCGCGCGCCAGGTGCAGAAGCACTCGCGGCGCCTCGCCGTGCTGGAAACCATCGACAACGGCAAATCCATCCGCGAGTCCCGCGACATCGATATTCCCCTCGTCGCGCGCCACTTCTATCACCACGCCGGCTGGGCGCAACTGCTCGACGAAGAGTTCCCCGGCTACGTTCCCGTCGGTGTCGTCGGCCAGATCATTCCGTGGAACTTCCCGCTGCTGATGTTCGCCTGGAAGGTCGCTCCCGCGCTCGCCGCAGGCAACACGGTCGTCATCAAGCCCGCAGAGTTCACGCCAATGTCAGCCATCGCGCTCGCCGAAATCGCACACGAGATCGGCCTCCCCAAGGGCGTCCTCAACGTCATCAACGGCGACGGCAAAACCGGCGCCGCGATTGTCGAACACGCGGACATCGACAAGATTGCCTTCACCGGATCGACCGAAGTCGGCCGCATCATCCGCAAGGCTACCGCGAAGACGACCAAGAAACTTTCGTTGGAGCTTGGCGGAAAGTCGCCGTTTATTGTGTTCGACGATGCGGACCTGGACTCGACGGTTGAAGGTTTGGTTGACGGCATCTGGTTTAACCAGGGGCAGGTGTGTTGCGCGGGTTCGCGGCTGCTGGTGCAGGAGCGCGTTGCGGAAAAACTGTACGACAAGATTCGCGTGCGCATGGAGTCGCTGCGTGTGGGTTCGCCGCTGGATAAGGCGATTGATATCGGCGCGATTGTGGACCAGGTGCAGTACGACCGCATCAAGTCGCTGGTTGAGATCGGCGTGCAGGAAGGCGCGACGTGCTGGCAGCCGGATATCGATATGCCGGCGAAGGGCTTGTTCCTGAAGCCGACGCTGCTGACCGGTGTATCGCCTGCTTCAACTGTGGCGCAGGAAGAAATTTTTGGGCCGGTGCTGGTGGCGATGACGTTCCGAACGCCGGCTGAGGCTGTCGAGCTGGCGAACAATACGCCGTACGGCCTTGCTGCGTGCGTGTGGAGCGAGAACATCAACGTCGCGCTCGATGTCGCCGCGCAGGTGAAGGCGGGTGTCGTCTGGGTCAACGGAACGAATCTCTTCGATGCAGCGTGCGGCTTTGGCGGGTATCGCGAGTCGGGCTATGGGCGTGAGGGCGGCAAGGAGGGGATGTATGAGTACCTTGAGCCCGCGTGGTTGCACGATGAGCGGAGGGCGAAGCCAGTCGTGGCGCTGCCGGAGCCTGTGCATCCCGCCTTAGGCGACGATGATGCCGTCGCCGAAGACGGGTCACCCCAATTCGGTGGCGGATTTGGGATCGATCGCACGGTGAAGCAGTACATCGGCGGCAAGCAGGCGCGGCCGGATTCGGGCTACAGCTTCCCGGTGTATGCCGCGAATGGCGACCTGGTGGGCGAGGCCCCGCTAGGCAATCGCAAGGACATTCGCAATGCTGTCGAAGCGGCGCGTGCGGCGGCGAAGTGGGGCAAGAATACGGCGCATGGACGCGCGCAGGTGCTGTACTTCATCGCTGAGAATTTGGTACAGCGGCGTTCAGAAATTATCGCGAAGCTGACTGAGTTCGTCGGGGCGGAGCAGGCCGCGATCGAACTCGACTACGGTGTGGAACGCGTTTTCAGCTATGCGGCATGGTGCGATAAGTACGAGGGCTCGGTGCATAACCCGCCGTTCCGGATGGTAACGCTGGCGATGAAGGAAGCTGTGGGCACCGTGGGAATTTTATGTCCTGACGACGCTCCGCTGCTCGGATTTTTGTCGCTTGTTCTGCCGGCGATTGCGATGGGCAACACCGTCGTCGCCGTGCCGAGCGAACGCTGCGCGACGCTGATGGGCGATCTCTATCAGGTGTTCGACACGAGCGATTTGCCGGGCGGCGTGGTGAACATTGTCGCGGGTAAGGCGAGCGAGTTGGGCAAGACGCTCGCCGAGCACGACGACATCGACGCGATATGGAGCTTCCGCGATGAGGCGGCGAGCGCGATGGTGAAGCTGGCGTCGATTGGGAACCTGAAGCAGGTGTTCACCAACGACGGCCGGCAGATCGACTGGTTCGATCCGGCGCAGGCTGAGGGACGGTTCTTCCTGCGCCATGCGACGCAGATCAAAAATATCTGGGTGCCCTACGGTGAGTGATCGATCGCACCCTCGCGCTCGGAGAGTTGGACTTCGACCTCGGTGTCTTTCGGGAATGAAACGTCGTGACCATGCGTGAGGAAGCGGAAGTAGACCGACTTCGCGAACGCGTAGGCGCCGAAACCGCTGGCGACGTTGGCATTGCTGGAGGTCAGCGCGATGACGCGGGCAATGACGCCGAAGCCGTTGGAAGCGACGGTTGAGCCGCCGACATTACTGCCGTCACCGGTGCCGTGGTGGTGGTCGTCATCGTGGCCCGCCATGGCGGTGGCCGCGAGCAGCAGCGGGGCGATGAAGCGGTTCTTGTCGGGGTTTGCTTTGACGTTGCCTTCCGAGTCCACAGTGACATTGGCGCTCTGCGGTCCCTCGGCACCGGTGACGATGCCGTAGACCGCTGTGGCCTGCTGCTGGCTTTCGCTTTTGACGCTGCGGAATGCGAAGCGGAGTTGGCCGTTTCGACCGAGGGAACGCGCAGACTTACTTTCGAGAACGGTGCCTTCGAGCTCCGCGCCTTCCGCGAGAACGAGCTTGTGGTCGGCGTCGAAAAGCGGCTCGGTAACGATGGCCGTCACGGTGTCTCCCTTGTGCGCGGCCTTCGAGTCGATGAGGCTGGCGAGGCGCGCGGAGACGATTCTGCCGTCGAACGACGGCGCAACGGCACGCTCCGCGGGTGGTTGCGTTGGCAAGATTATCGTGACGGGGACGGTGAGGTCGGCGACAAACTGCGTGCCCGCCCATATGCGCTGCGGATGATACGGAAGCTGGCTATAGAGCAGCCGGAGAGCGCGGTCCTTTTTGTTCGGGCCGAAGGCGGTATCGCGCGCCTCTTTGATACGCTGCTTCACCATGGTCTTAGCTTGCTGCATGAGCGACGGACGCTTGGGCATGGCGACGAAGCGGACAATGTTGGTATCGCGAATGATGGCGCGGGAGACGAGTGTCACGTCGACCCCGGTTTGCGCGACATGCACCTGGTCGAAATCAATCATGGGATTGTGCAGCGGGGTGACGTCTCCGTTGAGCAGAGCCTGAATACGGAATTGACGATCGACCGGGACGTACTCGGTGACGACGCCGGACACGGCGGCACCTTTTTCGAGTACGAGGCGGTCATGGACGTAGACGGATTCGGTGAGCACGCCCGACACACGTGCGCCCAATCGGACGGGCGCGGTGCGGGAGATTCGGATGTGCAGCGGCACACCGAGCGCG
>Ga0209483_1001813_pt1 | contig 15698 bp, 12 predicted proteins | sample NGEPerA_FD_184508 | JGI IMG/M metagenome (GOLD analysis project Ga0209483, IMG submission 184508) | Arctic peat soil microbial communities from the Barrow Environmental Observatory site, Barrow, Alaska, USA - NGEE PermafrostL2-A... | ecosystem: Environmental > Terrestrial > Soil > Wetlands >... | reverse complement strand
TCCGTCCGCATCCGGCACCGTCGTCCACGGCGCCATCCGCGTCCATCGCATCCCGCCCCACGTTTCGTGACGTTGCGCAACGCCCCTCTTCCGGGACGGGACGCGGAGGATATAGGAGTGATTTGGGTATTCCGAAAAACAGAATATTTTTGTGTGAGGGCCTTGACAGGGCCGTCGCAGGCCATTGATGATTTGCCCGTCGGGTCGGAAGGATGGATCGCCAACAGGTCGCGTGAATGCGCGCCCGGCGATCAAGTCAGCATGTGGCCGAAACTCCGGATGTCGCCGCGCTCATCCGGACTACGAGAACGGTTAGCTCCGTTCCAATGGGCTGCTGTCCATAGCGGCGATCAAGGAGGTGATCTCGATGGTCGCGAAATTGCAAAAGGTGTCCGAGACCGCATAAGGAAAGATGATCTTGTCGCGATGGCGCATGGCGCCGCAGGTATAGACGACGTTCGGAACGTATCCTTCGCGTTCGGAAGGGGCTGGGTGCAATAGCGGCTCGCGCAGGCGGCCGAGCACCTTCGAAGGATCCTTTTTGTCGAGCAACGCGGCCCCGATCGAATATTTTCGTACGGGACCGACGCCGTGCGTCAGCAACAGCCATCCTTCATCGAGCTCGATCGGCGATCCGCAGTTGCCGATTTGCACGAATTCCCAGGGGTATCGAGGCTTTAGAATCGGCTGGCCGCCATCCCACGTATGGAGATCATCGGAATAGATCAGATAGAGGTTTTCGTTATCCTGGCGCGCGATCATCGCATATTTGCCGTCGATCTTTTGCGGAAATAACGCCATGCCCTTGTTGCGCGCGGCATTGCCCTTCAAGGTGGATAGCCGAAACGATACAAAATCGGACGTCTCGATCAGCTCCGACCGGATCGCCCGTCCGCTATAGGCGGTGTAGGTCGCGTAGTAGATCTTCCGTCCGGCATCGCTGAATTGCACAAAGCGGGCATCCTCGATCCCGTTCGACTGCGCTTCGGTAATCGGAAAGATTACCCGCTCGCTGATATCTTCCCCGGCCGTGAAACTGACGTCGATATCGTCGCCGCCGGTGCCCGATGTCAGCCTGACAAGATCGGGGCTGGATGCAAAACGCGCCGTCGGGTCGATGTTGACGGCCCCGTCTGCCGCAACAAACCCCGAGCGAAATGTCAGGGAAGACACGTGGCCTTCGCCAACGGCGCGAAGACTGAGGATGAAGCGAAGACTACCTTCCGGGGTTCCGGACTGATCGGGATGCACGACGATACTCGGATTGAAGAGTGCCGACGCCTCGAACGAATATTCATTGAGAAAATAGGCACCCACGAGCCGCCGCTGCACCTGTGTGAACGCGGCATGGTCGGCCAGCGCCGCTTCCATCTCCGCGGCGCGTGCCTCGAAGGTCTGCAGCAGGTTGCGGTGACGGCCGAGGAAGTTTGCCAGCACATCGGCCAATTGACGGTCCGTTGTCTCGGGATCGAGCGCGAGAACCCGCTCGACGATATGATTGGCGCGGGTCTTGTCCGTCGGATTGAGGTCGCGCGGCTCCGTTGCCGGCTTGAAAGGCCGAACGATCACACGGGTCGGATCCGGCCGCAGATGAAGGGCCTGGCGTTTGAGGAAGGGAGATAGCGACAAAACGGCCTTGGTTGGTTGAAAGGAGGGAATCGTTATCGGCGCCGTCAAGCTACCAGCGGAGCTGGCTTGGCGCGACTTTCGCTGAGGCGGGCGATTTGTCGAATCTCGGAAAGGCCGAGCAGGTACGATACCACGGATTCACCCCCGCGATTCTCGTTGGCACGGTCGGGGTGCAGGCCATCGCGGCAGCTTCCGGTTTCCAGATCGACCAGCGAGATCGACAAATCGTTGCTACCAAGAAACCACGCGAATACCCGCGCGGCTTCAACTTTCCATTCGAAATCATGATCGGCGCGCCACGCCGCGAGGCAGGCCGCGATGGTCGCCGCAGCCTCCAGCGGTTGCTGGTCGAAGGCTTGCAGCGGTTGGCGCCTGTCACCAAATCCTGCCGTACCAACCGGTCGGAACTGGCCCTTCGCCGAGGTTTGCCGGGTCACAAGCCAGCGCAGCGACTTCAGACCGGTATCGACATAGCGCGGTGTCTTGCTGGCGATGCCGGTCGTGATCAGCGCTTGCGACAATCGGGCGTTGTCATAGGCGAGCCCCTCTTCGAACCAAAGCCAGCCGTCGGTTGCGACGGCATCAAAGATCGAGACCAATCGATCGGCCAGCAATGTGCGGAGACGGGACGCGCGGACGTCGTCCGTAACGGCCGTGCAATAGGCATCAAGCCCGAGCAGGACAAAGGCCCACGCCCGCGGCGAGCGAAATCCTTCCGCCGCAGCCAGCGCTTTGGAAAACAGCGATGCGGCCCATGAGCGCCGCGACAAGTTGGCGTCGGTGAACGCGCACACGCCCAGGGCCCAGAGCGTTCGCCCGTGGCTGTCCTCCGATCCCTTGTCCTCCAGCCAACATCGATCGTAGCCCATGAAATTGCGAAAGCGTTGCGCATCCGGATTCCAGGCGTGCTGGACGAAGGCGGCAAACCGCGCCGTCAGGACTTCCGGCAGCCGCTGTTCGCCGGGGTTGTTGAGGGCGCAGGCCACCAGGAGCGCCCGGGCGTTGTCGTCGATGCAATAGCCATGCGCGCGGTCCGGTACACTATGAACCGCATGCTGAAACAATCCGGTGTCGTCGCACATCGACAGGAAATGGCCGATCTGCATTTCCGGCGGCGACCGGCTGTCGCGCAAGAGCGTGCTGGTATCCGAGCGCGCGATGGTCTTGAGCCGATAGCTGCGCCCGGCATTTTCAAAAACCGACATATAGCGCTCGGCAGTCCGTTCCCATGTCATGGAGCGGCTACTCGAATAGGCGCGCTTGCGCATCGCCTGTCGCAGCACGTCGTTGGTCAGGAGCTTTGCGATTTCAATGCCGAGCGCGGCCGCGTCGCCGAAAGGAATCAGAATGCCGCGGCCGTCGGCCAACAGTTCGCGGGCATGCCAATACGGGGTGGAAACCACGGCTTTGCCGAGCCCGAAACTATAGGCGAGCGTGCCCGACGTCATCTGGGCTTCATTCAGATACGGCGTTACGTAAACGTCGGACATCGAGATGAACTCGAGCAGCGTCTTCTGGTCGACGAACTGATCGAGAAACACCACGTGATCCGCGACACCGGCCTGGCGCGCATGCGCCACCAGGCTCTCACGATAGGTTTCGCCTTGATCGCGCACGAGGTTAGGATGCGTCGCACCGAGCACGACATAAACGGCGTCCGGCCGGGTTTTCAGGATCGAAGGCATCGCATCGATCATGACTTCGATGCCTTTGTTCGGCGACAGCAGGCCGAATGTCAGGATGACGGACTTGTCGCTGAAGCCGAGTTTTGCCTTGGCCGCGTCCGGCTCGACGAATGCAAATTCCGGAATACCGTGCGGGATGATTTCGATCTTCTCGTCGGGGACCTGGTAGACCGAGCGCAACAGCTCCCGGCCTTTTTCAGCCATCACCACGACCTTGGACGATGCCTCGACAATCCGCGCGATGACCTCGCGCTGGACCTTTGTCGGCTCGGACAGGACCGTATGCAGCGTCGTCACGATCGGGATGGTCAGGCGCGACAGCAGAGTCAAGACCTGACCTCCCGCTTCGCCGCCGAAAATGCCGAATTCATGCTGCAGACAAACGGCCTGGAACTCGCCGCTGTTGAGGTACTCGGCGGCACGCACATAATCGTCCGGCCGATCGTCGTTGATCTGCAGGCCGACCGTGGACGGATAATCGTAGACCTGGCCGTGATCGGTCATCGCAACGATGACGGTCTCCAGGTCGCCCCGCGAGGCCGCAACGGCGCACTGCAAATCGGTGGTAAAGGTCGCGATGCCGCAGCGGCGGGGAAGCGAGTTTCCGATGAACGCGATACGATTTACGACGGCCACTTTGGCATCTCCGGTTGTTTGAGCGCGGTAGGTTCGAAGGAAGCCGGCACCATGGCATCGCACGAAGAGGCCTGTCGGGTCCGGTTGGCGCCGGCAACGCCGCGCTCTCTCAGAGCCCCAGGGTTTAGATTCGGACCGGGATAGGCCAGTAACGCTTTAAATCCGTCCGCGCCGGCCTCGATGTCCGCATGGTCCGCTTGCAGGAAAGCGGCATCACCCAGCGTCAGTCTCATCGGGCCGAGGTGGGCGTGACCTTCGATCGCCAGAAGCCAGGTTTCTTTCGGTGCGTCCAGCATCCAAACGGAGCCCGGAGCAAGGTCAATCCGCTCCAGCGCAAAGTAAGGATTGACCGTGAGAGCCATTCGCGCGTCGCTCAATCGTTCGGGAGGCGATTGAACCTGGCGGGGCCCGGCCGTTGCCACGGCGACGGCGCTTTCGATGTGCAGTTCGCGATGCCGTCCATAATCAAACAGGCGGAACGTGGCGTCACTGTGCTGCTGGATTTCGGCGAGAACGATGCCCGCGCCGACCGCGTGGATCGTTCCGGCGGGGATGAAGATGACGTCGCCTTGATGAACCGGGTGCCAATGCACGATATTGGCGATCGAGCCGTCCGTGATGGCCGCCCGCAACTCGGTGGCGGAGCGCGGATAATCCAGCCCGACCGCGACTTGCGCTCCAGCGATGGCGGAGAGGATGTACCATGCTTCAGTCTTGCCGTTGGCAAGTCCGATCGAGCGCGCAAACGCATCGTCCGGATGAACTTGAATCGACAGCGGCTCGGTGGTGAGGAGCAATTTGAGCAGCAGCGCTGTCCCGGGCGCGGAGCCCGGGCGCTCAAACCACAATTCCCCGATCGGACCGTCTGTCGTCGACGCCTCGCTCCACGGACGCAGATCGAGGGTGCCCCACGGCTTCGGCCTGGTTCGCACGACAGCATGTTCGATCGTCAATGCGGCCTCCTGATCTCTAGCGTTACGATGGAACGGGACTGCTGGCCTGTACTGCCGCGACGGCGGCACAATTAGTCTTTGGCCACCCGCGCAGGACGGGGACCAGTCCAGGCGGGAAGCGCATCCCATTCGGCCCATCGCATGCGGCGCTCTTCGTCGCCGACTTTGACAAAGACAAACGGGGCGTCGTCCTGACCGGTCTTCGATCCGGCGAATGTCGCGGGAAGTCCGTTTGCATTCCTGATGGTTGTTGTATTTGCCATGCCGTCTGCCGCCTGCCGCCTGCTTGGTTGAGGCGGGAGCGCAACACTCTCAGTCACCGATAACAGCCGAGGGCGGGCGGTGATATCTGCCATATAGGAACTCGCTTGCCCAATAGCGAGGCGAAGGCATCAGCGAAATCTGCTTTATTTACTGTAATCCTTGAGCCGGCACCCCTCTGTCGTGCGAGGCCGTGACGTCCGAATTCGAGTGCTTGAGATGCGGCTGTACCGAGTGCACGACGCCAGGAGAAGCGAGGCCGTATCAGTCGGCCGATCTCTGCTTCTCGATGTCGCATCTTGCCACAAAGCGGAGCAGTCGAACTGATCTTGCGATGTCCGTCGACCGGGGTGGACCGGAAGTAGCTGGCGGGACTTCAAACCGACGCGAATGATCCACGGTGGTCGCAGACGAGACCATGGCAGACGCAATCGAAGGCCTCCTCGCCGATGACGAACGCGCGCCGATGACAGGCTCCGGCGGCATCCGCCGTTTCTCGCACCACCAGCATGTGGCCCGCATGAGCGCGCAGCGATATGCGGACTGAAAGCCCCGGATGTCGCTACGCTCATTTGGGCTGCGCTCACTTCGTCGGCTACATCTGCCGAGCCGCTCCTGACACGCGGATGCTGGCACCGGGTTCAGGGGTGATCTCGGCTCGCAGCCGCGACGGCACACCCATGTCCTCGCCCTGAAGGATCCCGATCGTACCGCCATGAGGCCATCCAAGATCCCGCAGATATCCCGCAAGCGCCGCCGCCGCGGCTCCCGTCGCCGCGTCTTCGTAGACGCCTCCCGCGGCGAATGGATTGCGGGCATGGAAGAGCGCGTCGGCTTCCGCATGGACGAGGCTGATGGTGACGATGCCGTTCGCCATCATGAGCCGCCGCCCCTGCTCCAAATCATAGCGCATGGCGGCCAGCTTCTGCCGGCTGGTCAGGGCCAGGACGAGATGCCGGGCACCCGCCTCGGCGATCGCGGGAGGCAGACGCGGGTCGAGGTCGGCAACGGTGTACGAGAAGAGGCCGAGCGCGGCCTCGACCAGTTCCCGCGGCGCCGGCGCGCTGCGGGTGCGCGGCGATTGCAGCGCGGCCATCAGCGCGGGATTGTTTCGCCATCCCGTCACCGTGATCCGCGTGTCGTTGAGTTGTAGCGCGAAGGTGCCGTCGCCATGGGCAAGAGCAAGCGCTGCCCCTAGCGCGATGGTTGCGTGGCCGCAGAACGGCACTTCGATCTCAGGCGCAAAGTAGCGCACCCGCCAGCCATCCCCGCTCGGCGCGGCGAACACCGTCTCCGAATACCCGACCTCCGCCGCGATCGCCAGCATGCGCTCGGCAGGAGGGAGCACTTCGCAGAGCACGACACCGGCAGGGTTGCCCCCGTTGGCTCCTTGCGAAAAGGCGGCGATCCGCTGCACGTCCATTCGTTCCTCCAGGGTGAAGATCTGGGAAGGCGAGCTTACCGTTTGCCGGCGGAAGCGCTACGAACTGCGACCGGCTCCATGCCGCTTTTCCGGATCGCCCCGGACGCGCGCGCGGACGTCAGGAATTCGATCAGCCGTTTCGAAGCCTCACACTCTGTCGAGCCGGCCACGATCGCGGCTGAAAAAGTCTGAATGAACTGGATCTCGGGCGCGATGTTGCCCGCGAAGTCGACGCCGGCGGCGTGCATGATTTCGCTGGTCGGCAAGACTGCAAGATCAGCGTCGCCCGCGGCGACCATCGCAGCCGCGCCGGTGCCGCGGGGCGTGACGGCGACGTTGATCTTGTCCGCGATGCCGAGCCGCGGAAAAAGCTCGGTCACAAGCCAGATGCCGCTGGTGCTGCCGGGGACCGCGATGGTCCTGGCCTCGAGCAAGACCTGTTTGAAGGCCGCGACGGTGCTGACGTCGGACTTCGGAGCGCCGGCCCGCACGGCCACGCCGACGCCTACGCGCGCAAGATCGACGTCCGTTCCCGCGACGATTCGCTTCGCGGCGATCAGTTCGCCGAGGCCCTCCCTGGACAGGATCACCACGTCGGAGGGCACGCCGCGGGCGAGCTGCGCGGCGATCGTCTGCGGTCCCGTTCCTTGCGAGGCACCCGATCCGGTCGCGACCTTGATGGAGCTTTCCCGCTCGAATTCCGGCAGCAATTCCTCGTACGCGCCGCTGAATCCGCCTGAGATCAGAACCTTTATTTGGGCCACGAGCTATTCCGGCATGCCCGCAACGCGAAGGATTCCGGCAATCCTCTCGTTTAAATTGCGGTCGCGAAGTATCGGGCTTCTGACAAATCTGGAAACTCTCAAGTCTGGAGCCATTGTTAGCGACTTTTGCATAGCTTCCCGAGCTTGATCAATATGTCCGAGAGACACTGCATTTACAATATATGCGCCGAGGGACCATGGTGTTGGGCGAAATTGAATTGCCTTGGCCGCTAAGGCAAAACCTTCCTCGTACTGTCCTTTCATCCAAAGTGCCCATGAGGTTCCAATCCACAACGCCCTTATTGCGGGATCTCTCGGATTGAACCTGATACTTTGAGCCATACTTTGGATGCATTCATCGGGATTGCAGCACATAAAGGCAACCTGGCCGCGAGCGTGCCAGACACCGCCATGATTTGGATTTAGGGCAACGGCCTTGTCGACCATCGACATTGCTCGATCGAACTGCCGGTCGAAGAAAACCAAAACGTGTGCAGCCCGCGCCAACGGCAGCGCATCGTCGTTTGCCAACTCCGCGGCAGTTTCCGCCAATCGAACTGCTTCAGCTCGCCTTTCGTCGCAGAGGACTATTCCAAAAGTGGCCTGTTGATTCATCGATACCCAAGCATCCATCGCGTAAGCGGCGGCATAATCTGGATCGAGCTTCCACGCTTTCTGAAAAATAGACGCGTTTCATCGCTAAAGTCATATTTGTGGACCAACGCCATGCCGCGCAAGAAGTAATCGTGGCTGTCCAGATCGGCAGGCGGTTTCCGTTTGACTCGCTCAATTTCGGCTCGCTCAATTTGAGGTGCAATCAATCCAACAACCTTGGTAGTTATCTGATCTTGAAGATCGAAAACGTTCTCGATCTCGCCGTCAAATCTGTCTGCCCACACGTGTGAATTCGTTGCGGCCTCTATAAGCTGGCCAGTTATACGCAAGCGATTGCCCACTTTCCTCACGCTCCCTTCGAGAACATAGCGAACGCCGAGCTCTTCTCCTACTCGCTTAATTTCAATGGCTTTACCTTTGTAGATGAACGTCGAATTGCGGGCGATCACGAACAGGGATTTGAACCGGGACAACGCCGTGATGATGTCCTCCACCATGCCATCGGCAAAATATTCCTGTTCGGGATCGCCGCTCAAGTTCTGGAACGGCAGCACCGCGATCGAAGGGCGATCAGGCAAGGGAAACGGCTTTGCCCCTAGTGCAGACTTCATGACTGCCGCCGTGGACGACTGCCTCGGCCGTATCGCGTAGAGCCGTACTGGCCGATCTATGTTTTTGAGCAATTTTTCGCCAAGATCGTCGAAGAAGAAGCCTGTTTTGTCGCGCACCTGCTCGAAGGCGCTACCGGAGATGCACACTCCGCCAGGTTCGCACTCGCTTTCGACACGCGCGGCTATGTTGACGCCGTCACCGAAGATATCGTCGCCTTCGATGATGACATCACCGATATTGATGCCGATACGAAACGCTATGTTCGATCCGTCATTGGCGGCCCGCGACCCCATGTGGTTCTGGACCTCAATGGCGCAGGTGACGGCGTCGACGACACTGGCAAATTCGATCAGCAGGCCATCGCCCGTGGTCTTTACGATTCGACCCTTATGACTGGCGATTGCAGGATCAAAGATTTCGCGACGGAGCGCTTTGAGGGCTTCCAGCGTGCCGACCTCGTCGGCTCCCATGAGGCGGCTGTAACCGGCGACATCCGCCGCCAGCACTGCTGCCAATCGCCGTTCCACGCGCTCGCCAGTCAAAGGAAGGCCCCGTGGGGGTAGTTTCAGTCCCGTGTATAGAAGCATATCGGGGCCCTGCTGGACTAGGGCCGACTTCCGATGTGGGTCATTCGCGCCATTTCGACGGTGGCCCAGCCACTTCCGGTCTAACCCGCGATGAACGGACATCATCAGGCCACGCCGGCATGTCCGTTCAGCGGACGGTAGCAGTGTTCCTCGGCAGACACCGTCCTCGGCACGCCCGAAAGGCGCGAAGGTTAAAGTCCGCCTTGATCTGACTGCCTGGCCATCCTCCACACATCCGGAAACCATTACGCGGGAAGCGGCCAGGTGATTCCCTTACCCTTGAGTTCCCGGTAGCGACGTGCATTCGCGCGCAGACTTTTAGGGTCCGACATGCCCCGCGACAGCCAATCGAGATCAAGTCGTGCCGCTGTATCAATCGCGGCCATCGTCGCTGCCTGCAAGGCGCGTTTGGAAAATGAATAGGCAGGATAGCAGTCAGGCATCACGTGAGCGGCCCAAGCGACAGCAGCATCCAGAAGTTGGTCCGGTACCACCGACTTCTGCACGACGCCCATCCGGCTTGCAGCCTGCAAATCGTAAACCTGTCCGAAGAGCGTGAACTCGGACGCGGCCTGCGTACCGAGTGCATATTTGATGATCTCACAATACGTCGCGGGCATCGGAATTCCGATTGGCACCTCATTCAATGAGAATTGGAGCGGGCCTTCCGTAGCGATCCTATAGTCGCAGCTGATTGCCGTGATGAACCCACCCGCATAGGCGTGGCCGTTGATCGCCGCGACGGTAGGCCGGGAATAGGTGAACAGGCGAAGATTGGTTGCGCGATAGGCAGTGAACCAATCGTCGATCTCTTTCAGATTGCGGCGCGCGAACATCGCGAAGTGATGATCCAGGTCGAGACCCGCCGAGAACACTTTGCCCGAACCGGTAAGAACGACGGCACAGTCATCGAATTCGGCTTCGAGGCGATCAAACGCGGCATGGAGATCGGCGAAGAACGTCGGATTTTGCGCATTGACCTTGTTGGTATTCATGGTCACGACGGCGACGTGGTCATGCTTCCGCTCGATCTTCCATGGCATGCTAACACTCCCTTAGGTTTCCGCGAGCCGGCATGGCCAAATCACTCTCGATGTCCGCTTCGCGGTCGGGTCGAGCCGACGGCCACGGCCGGCGTGCTAGTTCCCCGTCTGCAATTCGCCAAAACGCTCCCAGGTTTTGCCGTTGAAGCGCATGAACTGCATCTGGTCGACCGGCACGTGGTCGGTCGGCGAGGTGTTGACCTTGATGCCGGGCAGCAGCATCGGCAATTCCAGATCCTTGATGGCGTAGGCCTGCTTCAGGATGTTCTCGGTCGACAGATCGTCGCCGCAGGCTTTCAGCACATATTCCAGCGCCATCGCGCTGTTGTAGGAATTGACGTAATTGGCGTCGTGCAGGTCGCCGTCGGGCGCGTATTTGATCATGAATTCGCGCCAGGCCTTGACGCCGGGATCGTCCTTCCAGGCGGGATCGTCGGGGTCCTTGATATAGGCGGTGGAGAGAATGCCGGTAGAAGCCTCGAGCCCCGCGGGCTGCATCACGGTATTGATCCACACCGCGACGTTGGACAGGAACGTCATCGGCCGCCAGCCGATCTCGAACACCTTGCGGATCGCCTGGGCTGCGTATTTCGGCGTCGCCGCGATCACCAGCACGTCGGCGCCGGAGGCTTTCAGCTTGACGATCTGGCTGTCGATGGTGGGGTCCTGGACCTCGTAGGTCGCAGCCGTAACGAGGGTGTCGTATTTGTCGCCGAGTACGTCCTTCAAGCCCAGGAGATAGTCGCGACCGTAGTCGTCGTTCTGCGAGATGACAGCGAATTTGGCATTGGGATTTTTCGCCAGCGCATAGCGCGCGTAAAGCCGCGCCTCGTAACGGAACGGCCCCTGCACGCCCAGCGTCGCCTGCGGATATTGCGCGATGTCGGCGAATTTCGAGGCGCCGGAGCCGATGAACAATTGCGGGATGTTCTTGCCTTGCAGGTATTTGGCGATCGCGGTGTTGTGGGCGGTGCCGATCGAGGAGAAAATCAGCGCGACCTCCTCGCTCTCCACCAGTCGGCGGGTCTGCTCCACGCTCTTCGGCGGCGCGTAGCCGTCGTCCAGCGAGATCAGGTTGACCTTGCGGCCGTTGATACCGCCGCGCTCGTTGAGCATCTTGAAATAAGCGATCTCGCCCTTGCCGAGCGCGCCGAAGGCGGAGACCGGGCCGCTATAGGGCATGGTCTGGCCGATCTTGATTTCGGTCGCGGAGACGCCACGCATCTCGGCCGACAGTGCGGCAAAGGGCCAGCCCAGCACGGCAAGCACTGCGACCATGCCAAATTTTCCGACGGAACGCATCGACACCCTCCCCTTGAACTCCGGCGCGTTCAAATTGCGGACGCACGAGGCGCGGTTAGCCCGCGCGCTCGCCGCAAACATGGCATGGCGGGCAGAGGGACGCCAACCGTAATCAGATGGGCTGGAAGCAAAACCCGAGGGCCGTAAAAATGCGAAAGCCCGGCGTGATGCCGGGCTTTTGCGTGAGCGGTTTGCCGGAAGCTCCGGTCATGCCATCCGCGACATCACGCCTGCGGCTGCGGCTCCAGGCCTGCATCCGGATCGGGACGCGGGCGCGGCTTGCCGGCCGGCGGCACCGCCGAGGTGCGCGGCGTGGTCGGCTCCAGCACCGATTCGCGGTTCGGCTTCTTGCCCTTGAGCAGATCCTGAATTTCGTCGCCGGTCAGGGTTTCGAATTCAAGCAGGCCCTTTGCCAAAGCTTCGAGATCGGCGCGCTTTTCAGTGAGTATCCGGGTCGCCTCGTTATAGCCCTCTTCCACGAAACGCCGGATCTCGGTGTCGATCTTCTGGACCGTCGCCTCGGAAGCGTTCTGGGTGCGCGACACCGACATGCCGAGGAAAACCTCATCCTGGTTCTCGCCATAGGACACGGTGCCGAGCGCTTCGGAGAGACCCCAGCGCGTCACCATCATCCGCGCCAGCCGCGTCGCCTGCTCGATATCGGACGATGCGCCCGAGGTCACCTTTTCGCGGCCGAACACCAGTTCCTCGGCAACACGGCCGCCCATCATGATGGCAAGCCGCGAGGTCATCTGCTCGAGCGACATCGACAGCTTGTCGCGCTCGGGCAGCTGCATCACCATGCCGAGCGCGCGGCCGCGCGGAATGATGGTCGCCTTGTGGATCGGGTCGGTCGCGATGACGTTGAGGCCGACGATGGCATGGCCGCCTTCGTGATAGGCGGTCAGCATCTTCTCTTCCTCGGTCATCACCAGCGACTTGCGCTCGGCGCCCATCATGACCTTGTCCTTGGCTTCCTCGAACTCGGCCTGGGTCACCATGCGCTTGTTGCGGCGGGCCGCCGTCAGCGCCGCTTCGTTGACGAGGTTCATCAGATCGGCGCCGGAGAAACCGGGCGTGCCGCGTGCGATGGTCTTCAGGTTGATATCCGGCGCCAGCGGCACCTTGCGGACGTGAACCTTCAGGATTTGCTCGCGGCCGACGACGTCGGGATTGGGCACCACCACCTGGCGATCGAAGCGGCCCGGGCGCAACAACGCCGGATCGAGCACGTCGGGCCGGTTGGTTGCGGCAATCAGGATCACGCCTTCATTGGCCTCGAAGCCGTCCATCTCGACCAGCAACTGGTTCAAGGTCTGCTCGCGTTCGTCATTGCCGCCGCCGAGGCCGGCGCCGCGATGGCGGCCGACCGCGTCGATTTCATCGATGAAGATGATGCAGGGCGCGTTCTTCTTGGCCTGCTCGAACATGTCGCGGACGCGGCTTGCGCCGACGCCGACGAACATCTCGACGAAGTCGGAGCCGGAAATCGTGAAGAAGGGAACGTTGGCTTCGCCCGCGACCGCGCGCGCGATCAGCGTCTTGCCGGTGCCGGGAGGGCCGACCAGAAGCACGCCGCGCGGAATCCGTCCCCCCAGCCTTTGATATTTTCCGGGATCGCGCAGGAATTCGACGATCTCCTGCAGGTCCTGCTTGGCCTCGTCGACGCCGGCGACGTCATCGAAAGTGACGCGGCCATGCGCTTCGGTCAGCATCTTGGCGCGCGACTTGCCAAAGCCCATCGCCTTGCCGGCGCCGCCCTGCATCTGCCGCGACAGGAAGATCCACACCCCGATCAGCGCGATGAACGGCAGCCATGAGACGAGCAGCGACACGAACCACGGCACGTTGTCGCCGGGCGGCTTCGCGGTGATCTGGACCTTGCCGTCATAGAGGCGCTTCACCAGCGTCGGATCGCTCGGCGCATAGGTCTGGAAGCTGGAGCCGTTGGTGAAGGTGCCGTGGATTTCCGGCCCCTGGATGACGACGTCGCGGACGTGGTTCGCATCGACCTCGCTCAGCAGCTGCGAGAAGGAGATGTCCTGGGACGACGCGCGCTGACCCGGATTCTGGAAGAGCGTAAACAGCGCCAACAGCAGCAAGACGATTATGACCCAGAGGGCGAAGTTGCGCAGATTGGCGTTCATCGATCTTCCTTCGTGGTCGCGCGGATCGCGGCCTTATGTCCTTGGACAGGCACGAGGGAATACCTCGGTGGACTGCACTACAATCTAGGTGCCGCCCCGGTCGCTGCCAAGGGAACCAGATGGGACTATTTAGCCCATCCTAGCGCGATTCCGGTTCAAATAATGGCGGTTAAAACCGCTGTCTTTCGGGGGTGGTTAAGGCTCTTCGAGGGAATACGCCCGGCGACACCGGGAATTCGGTCCCTCCCCGCCCCGCGGCGCTATCCTCGGCGGCGGCGAGCCGGCGCCGAGTCGATCCGGATTCGGCCATCGGCGAGCGTAATCAATGCGCCGGCGAGGGTCTGTTTCAGCCTTGGCCGGCTGGTTACGCCGTTTTCGGCAAAGGCCCGGTCCAGCGCCGCCGCCAGGGCTTCGACCTTGCCGAGCGCCGCCGGCCGCTCGTGACCGCAGCGGTCGATCGCGCGCAGCAACAGCCGCAGGCGGATCTCCTCCGGCATCGCGGCGAAGGCGGCGGCATCGAGCCCCGGCCGCGGCGTTCCGCGATCCAGCAGAGCAAGGTAGCGCTCGGCGCCGTCGACCAGCACTTCCAGCGCGGCATTGGCGCGCCCTAGCCGTGACGCCAGCCGCGCCAGGCTGCGGGCATCCCCGCCCTCGGCGGCGAGCGCCGGCATCAGGGCGCGCAGGCGCGGGCGCGTGAAGTTCACGTCGCGATTGGTCGGATCGTCGGCGAAGGCGATGTTTGCCTTTGCAAGCGTCGCGATGAGTTGCGCCTTTGAAACATCCAGAAACGGACGCGCCAGCGCCACGCCGTCGCGCTCGCTCTCGCGCGCCATCGCCGCAAGGCCGGCAATGCCGCTGCCGCGCAGCATGCGCATCAGAAGCGTCTCGGCCTGATCGTCGCGGGTGTGCGCGGTGAGGATATGCGTCGCGCCGCTCTGCCGCGCGGCTTGCGCCAACAGGCGGTATCGCGCGGTGCGCGCCGCAGCCGGCAGACCATTTTTCGGTTTGACGCCGGTCCAGCGCAGCGTGCGGTGGACAAGATCGAGACTCTTCGACTGACGCTTGACCTCGCGCGCCTCGCGCGCAGCCTCGGGTCGCAGGCCATGATCGATGGTGACGGCAATCAACCGAGGCCCGCGCGTGAGCGCGTTGCGCCAGCGCGCCGCAAGCCACATCAGCGCGATCGAATCGGGTCCGCCGGAGACTGCGAGCACCAGCGCCGGCGCGGCCTTCCAGTCCGCGAACAGACGTTTTGCATCGCTTGCCGAAATCGGGGAATGGTCGTCGTCGGGCATGGCAGGACCGGCTGTCGGATAGGCCCATTTATGCGCGAGCGGCGTTCCGACCACAACGCCATGACAGCTCGATCAGCACCGCTCTAGCACTTGACCCGCTTCTGCTCGCGATCGACAGCGGCTTTGACGCCGCCGGAAGCGCGCGGATATTTGCGCATCACTTCGCCAAAAGCGGCGCAGGCGGCCTCTTTCTCCTTTAACGCCACGAGCGATTGTCCGAGTCGCAGCAACGCGTCGGGCGCCTTTGCCGATTTGTCGAATTTGGTGGTCACGCCGAGGAAGGCCTCGGCGGCGTCCCGATATTGCTGGCGCTGGAAGAAACTCTCGCCGAGCCAGTATTGCGAATCCGCGACCATGGGATCGGAGGGATATTTCTGCGCGAAATTGCGCATGGTTTCCTCGGCCAGCGCGTAGTCCTTGCGCTGCATGTAGCCGATGCCGAGATCGAACTCGTCGCGCGGGGTCGCCGACGGCGGCAGGGTGGTCAGGCCGGAACCCGCGCCGTTGGGCCGCTGTGGTGGCGCTGCCGCTGGATAGCGCCCGGCAGTATTGCCGAGATCGAGCGGCTCGCCCGGACCGCGCCCGCCCGGCGCGCCGACGGCGGTGTCGGCTTGAACCGGAAGCTGACCGCCGCCGAGGGGGTGCGGCGCGCCCGGGGCGTTCGGATTCTGGTTGGGATCGAAGGCATCGCCGCGCCGCCGGCCCGGCGTCTGCGGCGCGGTCGCCTCCTCCTGCATGATCGGGGG
>Ga0209483_1001812_pt1 | contig 15709 bp, 11 predicted proteins | sample NGEPerA_FD_184508 | JGI IMG/M metagenome (GOLD analysis project Ga0209483, IMG submission 184508) | Arctic peat soil microbial communities from the Barrow Environmental Observatory site, Barrow, Alaska, USA - NGEE PermafrostL2-A... | ecosystem: Environmental > Terrestrial > Soil > Wetlands >... | reverse complement strand
TTGATGCTGCGCGCTATTCGCCCCCTTCCAAGGCGCTGGCGCCTGGGGCCCGTGCAACCACCTCGCGCCTGAACCCCATACTCGTGCCCAGCATATAATAAAGCAACCGGCGAGCCGAACGGCATTAACAATTAGTGACGAAATGTTACAAATGTGCGCGTTTTCGCCGACGTCCGTATCGAAAACTTGCTGGGTCCTATCCATAACCATTTATCTTTTCTGGAGTTGAGCGCCTTGGAAAGAGCGAATATAGCATGTTGCGCGCCTGATGCGCGCATCACGAACTCCGCCACGCCCGTCAAATGAACTGCCACCGCGCCCCAACCATCCCTCTTCCTTCTTCATCATTCATCATTCATCATTTCCTCCCCCTCCCCCTTCTCCGAGCAGTCCTTCCCCATCAAATCACTCTCCGCCAACAGCGTGAAGCCCTTGCGGATGAGCAATTGTGCGGCGAGGGTGGGATCGTCCACGTAGAGCGCCAGTGCCGGGTCGTTGGGACGGACCAATAGCGGGTACATGTAATGGATGTTGATCTCGGCGGCCAAAAGCGCGGCGCAAACGCCAATGAGCGGCTGGCGGGATCGGCCGGGCAATTGCACTGCCAGCACCTCCGATTCGCTGAAGCTGAAGCCGGCCCGACGAAGCACATCGCGGCCCGTATCGGCGTGGGCGCAGATCAGGCGCACCAACGCCGAGTCGGCCGATTCCTCAATCGCCAGGGCAACCACCCGATCCCCCTCCTCGAGGGCGCGCATCAGCATCTGCAGGCGGCCCACGCGGTTCTCCAGGAATACCGTGAACTGCCTCACCCGAGTCAGCTCAAAGCCGGCACCGTGCTGCGTCTGCGGCGGAAGCGTCTCTTCCATTTTGCCCACAATATCCAATCGAACCGCGGATTCCTATAAAAATGTGCGCGGAACCCTTGCAAGACGCTGTTGGAGGTAAGGACACCGACGGTGCGGCGTATCACGGGCGTCCCGCCCGTGCCGATGGCGACAAATACCCAGAACCGTGATTTTCCGAAAGCTTCAACGCCGTTCGCACGGGCGAGACGCGAGACGCCCGTGATACGACAAAGTTGCTCGCCTCCGCGCATTGCGTGCCCTCGCAGCTGAAACCCCCTGGCAATGTCGGACCCTTTTGCGGCCCCCCTAAGAACGCCGCCACTTTTTCCTGGTGTCCCGTCGCCCTATTCTACCGGCACCGATGCATCCCGCCCTCTACAAGCTGATCTCGCTCCAGTTCCGCGGCGTCCGTCGTCAGATGCTGCGCGGGGCGGGGTCGCCGGGGCGAATGTTGGTGTTTGCGGTGGGAGGGCTTTTATTTCTGGGATGGCTGGCCTCGGTTTTTTTCACACTCAAGCAAAAGGGGCATGCCGATCCGAATCGGGTACGGCAGGTGATGCCGTTGGCGCTACTGGGCATTTGCATTCTCACCGCGCTCACCTCCGCGGGCGACAAGGCCATCGCGTTCACACCCGGCGAAGTGGATCAGCTTTTCCCCGGCCCCTTCTCCCGCCGGGAATTGCTGGCGTACAAGCTGATCAAAAGCACGCTGGGCGCGCTGCTGACGGGCCTCATCCTGTCGGCGGTGATGCTTAAATACGCGCTCTGGTGGCCGGCCTGTTTTGCCGGCGTGTTCCTGGCGCTGTTGTTCGTACAGTGGTTCAGCATCGTCATTTTGCTCGGTGGGCAGGCGCTGGGGCAGATCGCCTATAGCCGAATGCGCAAGTTCATCCTGATCGGCTTGGGCGTGCTGGCGGTGATGGGCGCGCGGACGTGGATGGGCGGCGGGACCCTGGCCGCCGAGACCGCCGTCGCACAGTTCCACGACTCGGCGGTGGGACATGTGCTGCTCGCGCCTTTCGAGGCATTCGGAAACGCGATGACCGCGCCGCGCGCCGCCGAGGCCATCAAATGGTCGGCGTATGCGATCCTGCTGAACGCGGGGATGCTGGCGCTGGTGCTCGTGATGGACGGCTACTACCTGGAGACGGCCACCGCCGCCAGCGAGCGGCGTTATGCCAAAATCCAGCGGATCCGCGCCGGCTCGTTTTTGTCGATGGGCGTCAGCAAGACCGCCAACTGGCAACTCCCCAACTTCCCCTGGGCCGGCGGCGCGGGACCGATCGCCTGGCGTCAGGCCACCAACGCGGGGCGAAGCTCTCGCGGGCTGCTATTGCTGCTGCTGATTGTGGTGGTGGGCGCGGCGCCGGTGCTCGCGGTCGGGGCGCACAACAAGGAAATCGTGGGAATGCTCGCCGGACTGATGGTGTGGCTCACCTTCTTGTGCTCGAGCATGCTCAATTTCGATTTCCGCGGCGACGTGGATCAGATGGAAAGCCTCAAGGCCCTGCCGCTGGCCGGCAGCGCGGTGGTGATTGGGGAAATGATCACGCCGATCCTGCTGATGACCTGCTTTCACTGGCTGCTGCTTGGAGTCGCACTCATCAACGTCCCCTGGCAGCGCCCGATGATCGCGGTGGGGATGGCCGTCGCGCTGCCGTTCAACGCGATTTTGTTTGAGGCCGAGAACCTGATCTTTTTGCTGTTTCCCAGCCGGCCGGTTGCGGTGAGTCCGGGAGATTTCCAGGTGATGGGCCGCAAGTTTGTTTTCCTGCTGGCCAAGTTCATCATCATCGCGTTGGCAATCATACTGGCCGCCATCCCCGCCGGGTTGGCCTGGGTATTGACGGGCAAATCATTGCCCGTCCCGACGTTGATCGCGTGCATGATCCTGAGCGCGCAGGTTGTCGCGATGGTCCCGCTGATCGCCTGGGCCTATCGGCGTTACGACCCAAGCATTCATACGCCGACGTGACGACCCTGGGCAGCCGAATCCGAACCCGAATAGGATTGCATACGGGCGCATTTCCTCGCCGAGGAGAAGATTTGCGCAAAGTCACAAAGGCGCGGAGTCGCGGAGTGGGACGATCATCGTGGCGAGGGATCTGTCCTCTGTCCGTTTGATCAAAGGCGAGATTTGTCGTTGGTGCATTGGCTGTTGCGTTTTGAAACGCTGAACTTGTCATTGCGACTCTGCGCCTTCGCGCACTCTGCGCAAATCCGTCCTGGTGGAAGCCGAAGACGGCTCTGGCGTCGTTTTCGGTTCCGCGATCACCCCGGTTCCAGGCAAAACAGATTGCCGCCGGAATCTCCGATGACCAACACGCCCTGGGCGATGGCGGGGCTGGCGGTGATGCCGCGGCCGGCGGTGAAGGACCAGATCTCTTTGCCGGTCTTGAGGTCCAGGACATAAAGTTTTTTGTCCTTGCTGGCGATGTATACCCGGCCTCCGCTGATGGCCGGCGAGGAATCCACGTCGCCGCGCGTGGCGAAGTTCCAGAGCTTCTTGCCCGTCGTCAAATCGACCCCATAAACATTGCGATCGCGGGCCCCGAAGGCCACGATACCGTCGGCCACCGCCGGGGAACTGTAGACCATCGCCTCCTGGCCGATGCCGCTGAACGTCCAGAGCGGCTTATGGGTTGTGGCCGAAATGCACACGACGTGGCCCTGATCGGTGCCCATCACCAGCCGATCCCCGGCGACGGCCGCCGACCCTGGGCACAGCGCGCCCAAGTCGGTTTCGAATTCCTGCTTGCCATTGCTTCCCTTGAAGGCGCGAAGCTGGGCGTCGCAGCCGGAGACCAGGGCCGAGCCGTTGGAGACGGCCGGCGCGCCGTTCACGCGGTCGCCGGACTTTTGCTCCCACAGCTTTTTGCCGGCGGCGGCGTCGAGGCAGTAAATGTCGGCCCCATCGTCTCCGAAGACGATGCGGTCGCGCTTCTCGCCGAGGTGGTTGGCCGACGAATGAATCGAGGCGCCGCCATCGAAACTCCAGAGCGGCTTGCCGGTGTCGGCGGCCACCGCGTGAAAAATGCCATCCAGGTCGCCGAGCATCACCCGCCCGTCGATCACGAGCGGCGTGGTCTCAAAGCCCGTGGCCGAGCCGTCCGCGGTGAGATTCAGCCAGGTCCAACGCGGCTTGCCGGTTTTGAGGTCGATGGCGTATAGCGCGCCGGCGGTGTCCGCGACGTAGGCAACGCCTTGAACAATCGCCGCCGATCCCTCGAAACGGCCGGGGCGGCGAAACGCGGGCTCGGTGGCCGGCGCGGTTGCGGGCGGCGCGCCCGTTGCGCTGTTCGCTGGCGCGCCCGCCGACGCCGGCGACTGCTCATCGGCCGCGCGAAATTTCCATCGCACCTTCATGGGCGGCGCGCCGATCGCCGAGGCATCGCCCAGCAGTGGCCCTCCGCCATGAAAGCCGATCCAATCGCCAGTGGCGGATGCATGCGGCGGCGCGGCAGTTTGGGCGGCTGCGGGAGAATCGGCGGGCGCGCGCTTGCACGAGCCGAGCGTTATCGCCAGGAGAATCAGGAGGTGCTTTGAGATTGGCGATACCATGATTTCTCGACTACCGCGCCATCCGCGCGAAGGGAAATCCGAATTCCGAATCCCCGAAATCCGAAAGAAGGCAAAATGTGGAATGTCGAAGGGTGGCGAGACGCCCGTGATACGTTGACGGGCTTCTCCCACGGATCACTTAATATCCAGGCACACCAGCTCTTCCTTGCCCTTGACGTACAGCTTTCCTTGATAGATTACCGGGGCGGACCAAACCTGATTGTAATCAAACACGTTGACTTCAGCGACGACCTTTGGGCCCGAGGCCTGCAGATGCACGAGGCTGAGCTGGCCTTTTTCGCTGAGGGCGATCAGCTGGCTGGCGTCGATGATGAACGAGCCGCCTTCATTGAGATCGATATTGCTCGATGACCAGATCTGCTTTCCGCTGGGCCACGCCAGGCACTTGAGGCGGCCGGAGCTGTTTCCGTACAGGCGGCCATTGTCCAGAATGCACGATTGAAACTTCGAGGAGATTTCCTTGTTCTTCCAGTCCTTTTTCGCGCCGGTGGGGCTGAGTGTAAACATGCCGCAGCCGCTGCCATAGGAGCTGGTGACGAAAAGATGCTTGTCGTGAAAGATCGGGGTGGCGGCGTTCACATCATACTGCGTTTTCCAGGGCTGGGTCCAGATCGTTTTGCCGGTCATGGGGTTCAGACCAAACAGCGTATTGCCGCCGAAGATGATGATCTGGGGCGTGCCGTCCACATCAGCAAGAATCGGGGCGGCATACCCGCCCAGGCCGGCCTGCGCCTTCCACGCGAGTTTGCCGTCGCTCTTATTGACGGCAACCGCGACCGCGCTGCCCTTGCCGCCCTGCACGTAAACCAGATCGCCGCTGACCAATGGACTTGATCCTTCGTTCCAGTCGAGAATCTGCGCGTTGGTGGCGTCGAGAACATTCAGTCGCCAGGCTTCCTTGCCATCGGCAAGGTCGCGGCAGACCAGGTCGCCGCCGCCGCCGTAGGTATAGATGCGCTGCCCGTCGATGCTCGGCGTCGCCTCGGGCAACGGCAGGCCGGTGTCGCGGTCCAGCGCGTTATCCGTAATTTTCGTCGCCTTGTGGGTGACCGGATACGACTGTGTCCAAAGCACTTTGCCGGTTTGTGCGTCGAGCGCGGTGAGCGTGTCGCCGCGCCCCTGCATTGCAAACATATAGACCTTGCCATCCAGCGCGACGACACTGGAAAAGCCCAGGCCGACTTTCTGGGTCCAGAGTTTTTTGGGCCCGTCCTTTGGCCAGTGATCGGCGATCTTTTCGGTGCTGATTCCGGTGCCATCGGGCCCCAGCCACTTGGGCCATTCCTCGGCGCGCGCAACGCCGCAGGAAACCGAAAGAACAACCATTGCGATCCAAGTATTCAACCGATTCACGATAGCTCCTGTAGACTGCGGTCCCTTAATTGCCATGCCGGTAATTTCACCACGGAGGCACGGAGGCGCTTTTGACGATCGAAACCTCCATGCAATCCAATTCCAATTAATTTATTTGCTTCATTCTTAAAGAGGGTTCAGAAGTCGAATGCGCCTCCGTGCCTCGGTGTCTCCGTGGTTGTCTTAGTCTTCGTCGTTGCGTCACCTATTCGCGCCGCAGGTCCGCCGGCTTTACGCGGATGCCGCTGAGACTTACGGCGATGGCGGAGGATATTAGCCCCACTGCCAGCACGATGCCCAGCGTGCCGGCGAGATTGGCGATATTAATCGGCCGGGATTCGCGCGTGAGGGCGGGTATGATGCCGATCACCGCGCACGCCGTCCCCAGCGCCAATCCGAGGATCAGAAGAAACGCATTCTCCGATAGCACCAGCCCCACCCGCGCCGCGGAGGTGAAGCCCAGCGATGCCAGCAGCGCCAACTCGGCCTTTCGCTCGATGACCGTTCGGATCAGCACCACGGCCAGCCCCAGCGTGCCGAGCATCAGTCCCAGCGCGCCCAGCGTCTGGAATGTTTCCATGTAGGTGTTCTGCACGTTTTGGTAGGCCTGAAAGCGCGAAACGGTTGTGTCAACGCTCACGGAATAATCCGCCAGTTCGGTGCTCAATGCGCGGGCGGCGAGATCCACGCGATGCTCGATCCGGCGCTCGTTGCTGCCGGGCACATCGATCAGCACCACGCCAAAGCCGCTCTGGGCGGGAAAGAGCTTGCGAAAGTTGGCGTCGCTCATCAGCAGTTGGCCCTGGAAGATGCTGTGGGCGATGGTGGCAACCAGCACCAGCTTTCGCGGCCGGCCAAGCTGGTCGGTGATCGGGATCGTTCCCTTCAACGGCACCTGTAGCACATATTCCTGCGTGTCGGCATCGGCAATGACCGGAATCTCCTCGCCCTGATCGCTGTCGAGCAATTGCCAGGGATTCTTGGCGGTTGTAATGGCGTCGCCCTTAATGAACGCATTTCGTTCGATCATTTCCGGCGGCACGCCCAGGATCGTTGGGCTACTGGGCTTGGTCAGATTCAGGCAACTGATGTCCTGCCCGGCCCAGCGGCGCAGGGCGGTAAAATGCACGTTCCTCCACAGTGGATTGCGTGGCTCACGGATGCCCAGCAGTTGCCGGCCCTCGACGGTATTCAGATCACCCGTTAACGGGATGGCCGCACTGAGGATCAGCCGATACCCGCCGGTCGGGGAATCGCGCCGGCCAGGGTCTTTAATCCCCTGCTGCTGCATGGCGGCAACGGTAATTAGCGTGAAGGCGGCAAATCCGATCAATCCCACCGACAGCACCCCGCGCGCGGTATGGCGCGAGCCGTTGCGAATGCCCAGGCGGGCCAGCGAGGCGGCGCCGACGAAACTCGCACCCGCGTGCGGCCGGGGGCGCAGGGTTGCGCCCAGCCAAAAGAGCGCGCCGCACAACAGAAGCGCGCCGCCCCCAAATCCCTCTTCAGCGGAAATCGAACCGGCCACAGACATGGCGACAGTGGCAATCCCAATCAAGGCCAGACTGATGCCGATCCATCGGATGATGCGTCCCCTGCCGCGCCGCCCGATGTTCAGTCCCCACCCGCCGGCCAGCAGCCGCGCCGCCTGTGCCTTGCCCACGCGCCACACGGCCCAGAGGATCGCGCAGCATGCGACCAAGAGGCTCGCCGCGAATCCATAGGCAAGTGTCAAGGGCACGATGTGCAGCCGCATTGAAGTGGTGCCGACGGCATCCATCCATCGCGTGCGCAGCCCAAGAATGATCAGGTAGGTGTATCCTATCGCACCGGCCAGTCCGATCACTCCACCCAACAGCGCCAACAACATGCCCTCTCCAAGCGCCATTCTGCGGAGACGTCCGGGCGAAAAGCCGATCGCGGACATCAACCCGATTTGGCGGGCGCGCTGCTCGACGTTCAGGCGAAACAGCATCGCCACCAATAAAGCGGCGGCGACGATCAGAAAGAAGCTGAACATGACAAAGAACATGGAGAAATCGGTGCCGCCGCTTGCCGCCTCCAGTTGTTGCGCCTTGATGGGGCGGAACGAAAGACCCATCGATTCAGGATGCAGGTTGGCAAGGAGCTGCCTTGAAAACGCCGCGCTGCTGGCGGCGGGAATGCGCAGGCCCGTCACGTCTCCATACACGCCGCCCCAGAGCTTGCGCGCGGTCTCGAAGTTGATGTAGAGCTTGGGGGCGGCGTGGTACTTTTTCCAATAGTCCTCATCCGCCGCCGTCACCAGTTTCTTGTCGATCTTGAGGCCCTCGGGCGGATCCCAATCCGCGACGCTGTCGGCATCCGTCAAACCCTTATAATTGGGCGGCAAATCGGGGTCCGCGCCCATGCCGGCCATCGGAAGAACGTATCTGACGACGAAAGTAAGCTGCGCGGGTTTCAGGATTTTGCTGGCGTCGGTCAGATCGCCGCCGGACTGGCGGAGGTAATAGTCGATGCGGAGCGTGTCGCCAACTTTGGCGTTGAGTTGATCGGCGGACCACTGGTTGATCGCGATCTCATTGGGCGCCAGTTGGCCCTCGTCCAGCGAGGAAATCCCAGCCCCCACCGCGTAGTGAATGGCTCTTGGGGGCTGGCCGCTCGTGATATTCCCGATGGAATTGACCAGATTCACCGACACTTCGCGCAGCCGTAGTTTCAGCGAATCGGCGGCCTTTTCAGCGGCGGCGACCATCGGCGGCGCGAGGTAAGTGTCGCGGGCGAAAGCCGAATTTTCATGGTTACCCGCGGCCCGCACGGCGATTCCGTAATCTTCCAACGTAACGATTTTCCCAAGCTGCTCGTTGAGCGCGGCGACGTCCTCATCTGGCCTGGCGTTTGCGCTTTTCGCATGGGCCAGCAGCACATTGGCGCGGCCCGGCTGATCGATCGTCTCCTGCAAATCCTGGAGGTTCACCCACGCATTTCGCGGCGTTCGCTGGCTGCCGTTGGGGCTGAACAAGGCGGCGAAATTTTGAAATGCCGCGACCTTCGCGACATCCGCCCGCACCTGATTGAGCACGTCGTTGCGCCCCCGCCGGGCCAGCGGCGATTCGCGCGGGGCATCACCCTGTGTGGGAACCGACAGCAGCAATGTCGGCCCAGGCTTTTGGATTGATAGCGCCGTCGCCAGCAACTGATTCACCACGCACGCGCCGCGAGCCACCGGCAGATCAACAATATCCAGAGGCGCTACCTTCGGGGGCGGATCGCCCAGCGCCCCGATCTGCACATCCGCGGTGCGCGGCTTACCCGCATCCGAATCATTCACCGCCCCGCCCTGCACGATAATGGCGGGAATAATCCGCGCGACATCCCCCGCCCGCTTGTCGGCGGCAAGCCGATCGGCCAGCGTCTGCGGGAAAAACCGGGTCGAAAACAGCGCGTAATCCACGGGCCCCAGGCGCCGATGCGCCAGGTCCGCCAGGCTCCCGCGCACGCTGTCCCCGACCATGAGCGCGCCGGTCAGCACGGCCGTGGAAACCGCCATCCCCGCGATCACCGCCAGGTTCACGCCACGGAAATACAAGAGATTGCGAAGCACAAGCGTGAAGCGATTCATGGTGCTCTCGTGGCATGGGCGGCTCGCCCGTGGGTCTCGCACAAAAACACGGGCGAGCCGCCCGTGCCACTGTTTCCCGATCACTCGTTACCCGATCCACGAAGGCAGTGGTCCCTCACTGCGGCAGCAAAGTTCCATCCGACATCCCCAGCTTCCGGGGAAACATTTCCGCCAGCGCCGTGCTATGCGTGACGACGATTAGAATCGCCTTGGTTTGGCTGGCAAGAGTCGTCAAAAGCTCGCCGATGGCTTGGCCGGTCTTTGTATCGAGATTCCCGGTCGGCTCATCGCAGAGCAAAAGATCAGGGCTGTTGATGAGGGCGCGGGCGATGGCGACGCGCTGGCGCTCGCCGCCGGACAACTCTGCTGGAAGATGAGTCGCGCGGCCTTCCAGTCCCACCTGCCTGAGCAACTGCGCCGCCCGGTCGGAATCGGTCGAGCTCACGCTGCCCAGCGCCAGCCGGGGAACCAACACGTTTTCCAAGGCGTTGCATTGCGGGAGGAGATGATGGTCCTGGAAAACAAAGCCGATCCGCTTTCCGCGAAAGCGCGCCAGTTCACGCGATCGCAACGCGAAGGGATTGATGCCCGCAAGGGTGACCGAGCCGGCGGTGGGTTCATCGAGCGTGCCGATGATGTTGAGTAGCGTGCTTTTGCCCGATCCGCTGGGCCCGATGATGGCGACGCGCTCGCCGGCCGCAAGCAAAAACGAGACGCCGCGCAACACGACCAGGGGCTCGGTGGGCGTGGGATATTCCTTGCGAAGGTCGCTGACGACCAGGCCGCCGGCCAATGGGCCGGGCGCGGGGCCGGTAGATGCGGTTGTGAGTGTGGTTGGCATGGTGTGTGGTAGCGTCTAATTCGAAGTATAGGACTGGTCCTTCCCATCACGGTTCACTCATCACTCCTCTGCTATTGCTCGCGATCGCGCGCTCAAACACGCCCAACATATTGCGCGCCATGTGGTCCTCCGTGAAGGTCGATTCCACGATGGATCGTCCTTTTTCGCCCAGTTGGCGCCGGCGCCGCGGATCGCCCAGGAGATCGGCCAGCGCGCGGGCCAACGCGCCGGCGTCGCCCGGCGGCACCAGGACGCCGCCGCCGGTGGCTTCCAGCAACTCCGGGAACGACCCATGCGTCGGTTGCACCACCGGCACGCCGCGCGCCAATGCTTCCAGAACGTAGATGCCCTTGGCCTCGGGATAAACAGTGGGCACGCTAAAAACGTCGATCGAATCAAGCATACGCAATTTAGCGGCGCGATCCACTTCGCCCAAATACTCGATGGAATCACCCATGCCAATGGAAGTCGCGCGCTTGCGAAGGGCGTCGAACCATTTGTGATCGCGGCCGCCCAGATAACCGGCCACCTTTAGCCTCACGTTCGCCATTCCTGGCAGCGTGCGCAGTATCTCGAATGCGTCCATCAGCCGACCCAGCCCCTTCTCCGGGCAGATGCGGGCCAGGTAGCCTACTGTTCGAGGCGCGCCGGACGCGCGAGGGAGGGGCGGATGCAGATACTCGCTGGAAATGCCGGTGTAGACGACGTCAATCTTTTCGCGCGGGATGTTCAGATATTCGGCCATGTGCCGGGCGTAATAGTCGCTGGTGGCGACAAAACGCGACACGTCGGCGGCGCGGGCGCGGATCACCCGGCGCACCTGGTGACGGTCGGCGTCCTTCATGGCGTCGAGAAAGATGTCCTCGCCAGTCAATTCGCAGATCACCGGCACGCCCAGCGCCTCGCGGAAGGCGCGGGCCATGCCCACGAACATCAGATTGGGCAGGCAAACGACATCCGGCTTCACGTCATCGCGCAGAAACGCGACAAGGCGGGACAGTTCCTTGGTGGCCGCCCCCTCTTCGCCGTTGAGGATGTCAAGCGTAAGGCCGGCCAGTTTATTGGGCGCGGTCTGCGCGCCCATTTTCCCTGCCGCGCTCAAGATCCAAGGGCGGTCGAAAATCCAATCAAGCACGCGCGGCGTGTGTCGAAACAGGCGGGTGGCGTGCTGAAGATAGACATTGACGCCACCGTAGAAGATTTCCGTGTTGCTGGCATCCTCGACTTCGCTTCGCAGCGGCGTGTACAGCGGGATCAGCGTCACGCCATGCCCCCCGCGGCGCAGGGCGCCCGCCAGCGCGTTGTCGCGCATGCAGCTTCCGCAATACATCCCGCCCGCGCCGGCGGCAAGAATGCTGACGTTCACTCAGGGTCTCCAGGGACGCAAGAATCAGGAACGCATGGCGCCAGTGAAACGGGGAAAGGGAACCCGGATCGTGACACGGACGTCTCGCCCGTGCGTATTTCCGTCGAATGGTAAATACGTTGATTTCTCGATCTTCCCAAGCCATTCGCACGGGCGAGACGCCCGCATCACGTCGATACAATCGTAGCCGACTGCGCAACATTACGCCTCGGGAAATAGCGGTTGACGGTGGCGGCGGAAGGAGCCGGCGTGATCAACGAAATCAGAATGATGATGATCGCGCTGCCCAGCGTCATCGGAACGACCGGCGTGAAGTTCAGGAAGCTCACCTTTCCCGCCGCGCTCATGAACAACACTTTCGTCCCGCCAAGAGCCCAGAGGGTTTGGCCAGGGGCAAAATGATGCAGGCCCTCGGCGTAGATCATCAGCGCCAGCCACGCCGCCACCCAAATCGTGCAGGCCAGCGCGCCCCACTTGGTGCTGCGCCGCCAGAACAGCGCCGCGATCATCATCGGCGCCAACGCCGCGAACCCGCTGAAGGCGTACGTCACCGCGAACTCGAAGATATGCGGCCGGCCCAGGGCGATGATGTAGGCAATGCCGTTGAGAATGAGGATGAACGCCCGGCCCATGTTGACGGTGGTGCGCTCGCTGCTTTGGCGCCCGCTGCCGTAGTACGTGAACACGTCCTTGGTGAACATGGTGGAGAGGCCCAGGATCTGATGGCAGTCGGAACCCATGACCGCGGAAATGATCCCGGCGGCGAGCAGGCCGACGAGGAATTTGGGCAAATACGTCTTGAGCATTTCCAGCAACACGCTGTCGGAATTGTTGGACGCCACCTTCCCCCATGCCGACTTGACGGAGGGATTCTGGATGGCGCTCAACTGCCTCGCCGCCTTGAGTCGATCCGCGTGGGAATTGGCATCGAACTTTTTCGCGTGAACGTCGTTTAGCATTCGCGCGGCCCCCATATTCGGCTCGACCTCCCGAGTCTGCATTGCGATCGGCTGGCGTCCGGCGGGCGCAGCGGTCATTGCGGCTTTGGGCGCCTGGGGGTGGGCTGCGGCGCCCAGCGCCTTATTTAGGCCCAACAAAAGGCCTTCGGGCCGCTCACCGGGCCTGGCGGCCTTGCCGCCGGTTTCGAGCCACAACCTCAGCGGTTCGGAGTTTGCCGCGACTTGATCCCTGACGCTTGCCGTGTCCTGTGGCGGCTTCACAAACGGCCCCAGCGCGCCCAGGAATACGCAAGGCAGCCAGATTGCCATGATGCACAGCGGATAGAGTACCACCGTCTTCTTAAAAGCCGTCACTTTCTTAGCCGTGAAGCACATCATCGACATGTGCGGGAACATGATGGATGAAAGCGGAATGAGCATGAAGCTGAGGAAAACCTGCCAGGGGATGCGTTCGCGGTCGAGCAGGGTTTCGGGGCGGGCCATGGCATTTGCCATCGGATTTGCATTCATCGACATGTTCACGCGGGGGTTGGTCATGTCATGAATGGTGCCGGTGAAACCGCTGGGTATGTGCGCGCCGATCCAGGCGAACGCGAACAAGCCGAAGCTGATAAAGAGCAGCGTCTGCAGCACATTCACCCAGACCGCCCCGCGCATGCCGCCGAAAAATACGGTGGCCATCACAATCGTCGCGACAATGGCGCCGCCCAACGCATAGGAAATGCGGCCATCGGTGAGCGAAGCGAGAATGGTGCCGCCCCCGTCAATGCTGATGATCAGGTACGGCACGAGCATGGCGGCAGTCAGCAGGAAGATCAGCGTGCCGATGGAGGAGCATTCCCAGCGGTCGCGGAAGAAGGCGACCTGCGTCATGTGCCCGAAGCGCTTGCCGACCGCCCAGAGGCGCGTGCCGATGAAAAAGAGTGTGAGCGGGATGACCAGCGCCGAGGAGGTGGCCATCATGCCAAACACGCCCACCCCGATCTTATAGGACATGCCCGAGGAGCCCAGGATGGCGAAGGCCGTCATGTTGGTGGCGAACAGCGCCAGGAAGAAAAAGACCGACCCGACCGACCGGCTTGCCAGGAAAAAATCCTCCCCGGTCGTGCGGCCCCGGCGGAAGGCGAAGATGCCGATGTACAGCACCACCGCCAGGTAAACAAAAATCACGATTGCGGGCAGCCATTGCTCCATTGCCAACTACTCCTGTAGTCTCAGATTTTGGGCTTCAGCGTGCCGGGGAAAACATTTAACCACGGAGACACTGAGGCACGGAGGCGCATTCGACGCTCGAAATTAGCTCATCGATCGGGCCGATTCGAGTTGATTTGTATAGGTCACGCGGTTCTTGAAGGTCTAGTCCGTACGCACGGGCGGGACGCCCGTGTCACATTGATCTCATCGCAACCCACAAAAGTGTCCACTTCTAAAATGAAGGCGTATTTGATCGAACGCGCCTCCGTGTTTCCGTGCCTCCGTGGTTGTGTTTTCTTTTCCTTCAGTGTCCGGCAAATCCTTCGGCCTTGCGCGCTTCTGGTGTTTCGGGTTGGGCGCTTTCCAACTCGGTGGGCCAGACCCGCGAGACGAGCAGTGCCATCAGAATCGCCGCCAGACAGCAATACAGGGCGTGATACCACAATTCCACCGGCACAAACCCAAACAACAACGGCTCGATCTGGCTCGCGTTCCAGAAATCCTGATGAATAACAATCAATACCACCGTCAGCAACCATAGAACCCATTTCATGTTACATGCTCCGTTTTGGACTAGACTAGCCAAAGACAAGGCCCTGGGCCAGTTTTGCCTTGCCGCCAGTCAGGCATCGCCAATGCGGACTGGAGGCGGACACAAGCCGATACCCGTGCACCCAGCCGCCGTTGCGGCGGCGCATAGTAGCCGGCTGTATCCCAGAGCAGCCCCCGCCCGCGGCGAAACCCGAAATCCGAAACTCGAAATCCGAAACAAATCAAAAACACAAAAGCGGAAAACAGGTGATCGCCGTCGCCAACGCAAAACGATCCGATGGTCACCACAATATGCTTGTTAAAATAACAAGATAACACCGACCTGTAATACGTGGGCGCCGATTGCCGCGCCCGGCAACGTACCGCTCGGTCTGAGTAATAAAAAGCTGCCTCGCGGCGACTCATCATGGTGTTGGACTGGGACAGTATTGTCAGCCGGGAAGGGCCGGCGGTTTGGCGGACGGCCTATCGGCTGCTGGGCAACCGCGCGGATGCCCAGGATTGTTTCCAGGAGACGTTTCTTTGTGCGCTTCGGCTGTGCCCCGCCGCGAGGAGATGCGCGATGCCGGGCCGCTGCTTCGGCGTCTGGCGACGGCGCGGGCGATGGACCGCCTTCGACAGCGATATCGCAGGCAAGGACGGGAAGATGCCTGCGAGTGGAATGAACAACCCTCCCAAGAGGATTCACCCGGCGACCGCGCCCAGGAGAGCGAGTTGTCGGAACTTCTACGAAATGCGCTGAGCAGGATTCCGCCCCGGCAGGCCCAGGCGTTTTGCCTGTTCTGCCTTGAAGGGATGACCTATGAGCAAATCGCCGGACATTTGAAAGTATCCATTGATAACGTCGGCGTCTTGCTGCATCGGGCGAGGACGGCGCTTCGCGAGGAATTGGCGCCGGTGGTGAAAGATGAACGGCTGCGATAATGCTGATTATTCACTACGAAGGCACCCAGCGCGGGCGAGCCCGCAACCGAAAAGAAAGAGGGAAGCCACGAATGGGCACGAATGCACACGAATGAAGACAAATTATTCATGCCCATTCGTGGCAGTTCTCTCCGTCGATCTTACAAATATTCTGGCACCCTCGACATGATTTTGCTGGATATCTTCGAAAAAATATACTCGGGGTCAGCACTGACATCCCAAACGCTTCCAATCAAAAGTCGTAGCCTGCGCGAGAGCATGAGTTGGGAATTGCTTGATTTTCTTTAAGGATATCATGCAGTCTCTGGTTTTTTTGGCAAGATTTCCAGGTGATTTATGCCGCTTGTGATAGTTTTTCGATGTTTGCCTCGCGTGCCGCGTGTAGGGCGGCGGTCACCTGCCGTCCTTTGTCGCTCATCATGTAACGATGCGTGTGCGGCAGTTTCTGGATCAGCCCGTGGGCACGGAGCATGCGTAGCTTTCGGGTGA